>Ga0213917_1000095_pt1 | contig 22148 bp, 22 predicted proteins | sample McNCre117MG_FD_161051 | JGI IMG/M metagenome (GOLD analysis project Ga0213917, IMG submission 161051) | Freshwater microbial communities from McNutts Creek, Athens, Georgia, United States - 1-17 MG | ecosystem: Environmental > Aquatic > Freshwater > Creek | place: USA: Georgia | collected... | reverse complement strand
AATAGTGTTTCTATAATTTCCACACACGAATTCACACGTTATAGGTTGAAATATAACTGCATCCCCAACCGACACTAATTCTGCATTTCTAGTACCTGTAAAATCCTCTGGTGTATATGTTGGATGAAGAGATTCTGAAATACCCAAGTCTGATAATAATATTATTATTCCATGATTTTCTATATAAAATGTTTTAGAATATACACTATTTTCGACGATATATTTTATACATCCACCAGGTTTAACTATTTTAATAAGAAAATTGTCTCTTTTAATATCTTTATGAATAATACCGTACACCGCGTGCATACTATAAACCGCAATTAAACATTGATAAATAATACTCCACATCGCAGCATCCGATATCATATTATATATTAAAAATTTATACAAGTCTCCATCCGCTGGTTCCGTAATTGTGAGATAGCATTTTTTACCAAGTTGTACCGAAGTGTTTAATTTACAACTGTCGCAAATAGATACTTTATACGCGTATACAAAATTTGGACATTTATCTTTTTTTATTAAATCTTTTACTAGTTCTAACAGAATAAATTCTCTGGGATAACTGTTTTTGTCAAATTTTCCTGCTTTGTTCCTACCCACATTATATTTGATCAGTTTATCATTATCTTTCTCAGTAAGATATGCTTCTTTAACAACAAATTTTAATCCATTTACGTTAGCTTTATATACTTCTCCGAACGATCCCCGTCCTATTAACACGGCGTTTGATAAACTCTTTCTAAATTTAGAATATCTACCAGTCATACACATGGACCATTCAGATATATCTAAACTGTTTATAAAGTTTACAACCGAGTTTTCGTGTATTACTCGAGATTTATAAAAATTTATGATAGTAGGAATAGGCAATTCATCGAGTCCAATTTTACAATAATCAATTAATTGATTAAAATCTGGACTTCCGATTATCATCGGCATATTAGTCTTTGGATTTATAGTAATATCATTTAGCCACCTGTCACATAAACTATTGGTAATTTGATTCTGGTTGAGATTACGATCAGAATGGTAGTCGCTACACTCTCGTTCAAGCTGCTTATATACACTACCGTTTAATTTTATCGGTCTGTTTGTTCTCGGATTTTTTAACTTATTTTTTTTCCATTTATCACACGTATTTAAACTACCATTCTGTTTGGGTTCCGTTAATTTTTTACATTCTTTCTCAATTTTTTTATAAGTTGCACCATTTTCTTTTATTTTCCTACGCGTAAGAGGATTAAGAGTTGGAAAATTTAGCCACTCATCACATTTTTCTTTGTTCATTTTATAAAATGTTTATAATCATATTATTTATTTTACTGTTTGGAATTTGGTACATTTTACGCAATATAAACGATGATCTTATGGAAAAAGATCCTACGGTATTACGAATAAAATCAAAATTAATCGGTACATTTCCGGAATTAAAATTCGTTAAACTTATGAAAGGCGTAGAATCGGCTACAATAAATAAATATCGTGTTTATTTATGCACGGATTATGATGGAATAAAATATGACGACAACATGCTTACATACGTTTTATTACACGAACTTGCACACGTAACAACTCCAGAAATAGGACACGGTGTAGCCTTTAAGCTACAATTTGACTCGTTGTTAAATCGTGCTGCCAACGCAGGGTTATATGATCCAATTGCTGCTAGACCTAAAAATTATTGCGGAATTACGGGCTAATTAGCACCTTTTAGCGAGATTTTCCCAACCAGTCAGATTAGTATTTAATGGTGCAATTATCTTTAAATTTAAAGGTTGAGGTTTTATACGTTCATCGGTTGGTTTTTTTTCAGTTTCTTTAGGTTTAGTTTCATAAATGATAATTGGTCGACGAGTATGAAGATAGTGATCCATTTTTATATAACTTTTAAAATGCCAAAAATTTCTGGAATTAAACAACGTAGACGAAAACGGTCGAATACAAAATTAGAATATGCACATCCCGAATTAAGAAAAAGATTAAAAACGGAACGCGAAGTAATTATAAAATTAAAATCACTAAATGTGAACATATTTGAAATGTGTCCAGCTAATGGTAATTTTTATAATCAGTTATCAGAAATAAGTCAGATAGGTTCGGGATCATTTGGAACAATATATATTGCTAAGTTTAAAGATTCTCCGTATTTTATTATGAAAGAAGCCGTTTTATCTAAAGAAGAACATCTCAGATTAGAATTTAGTAGATCAAAAAGTATAATTCTTAAAAATTCTTTTCCAAACGAATACGAAGTTATGACATTAGTTAATAATGCTATTTATTCAGAAGCGATTCCTAATTTTATTCTTACATATGATGTCGGCGTATGCAATTCTTGTAGAGATAATAACATGTGTTATACTGCGTTTCTTGAACCAGCAATCGGTACAATGGATATCATTCAACGTTACACTAAAAGGATCGCCGTATCCGCGTTAATACAACTTCTTGCTGCATTATATTGGTTACATTCGAAATTTGGAATTTATCATGGTGACATGAAATTTAATAATGTTTTATTATTACCTGGGCAGCAGACAGGATCTACCAACTATATCATTAATGGATTAACTTACACGGCTAATAACGTTGGATATATTTTTTGTATCAATGATTTCGGATTAAGTCAAATTTTTAAACCAAATTTTACTAACCAAAATTATTTAGGAACTCGCAATGCTAAAGTAGTAAATAATGTATTAGTACCATTTACTACTAGTAATTCATTAGATATGCAAACTACTAGATCAGATGCCATAGTCACCCCGTCCGTTAATTTAACATGGAAAATCAATAACATTAACAAACAGTATACTTATAATAGATTTTCTAAAAATTTAAATCCAATTTCTTCTATACAAGTAGACTTGAATGATACATTATCGTTTCCACCTTTCGAATTTTTTAACGATATTCATAATGTATTAGGGTTAATGGTTGGTTCGTATTCAACCAGTCATTCTTATTATCATTTAGACCTACCAGTAGATCTCGATTTTAAACGAACGATAAGTAAAAATATCGTATCAGAATTCCCTTATACTGACGATTCTGTTAGGTTTATTCGAGCAGATAAAATGCTCGAGTATTTATATCCTCAATTACGTATACTAGATCCTATAATTGAACCTGTAACGACCGAGTGGAATGTTGATAATATTATTAGACCACGTATCGATATAAAAAATGTCATTGATCAGTTAAATAATTTAAAAATTTAAAATATCATTTCATTTATTCATTGCTCAATATAAACCGAACGAATATACAAGAAGAAAGACAAAACACTTCTTATGTATATGTAATCCGCATGTTAGTACCAGCTGGGGTGTCAAACCCATATAATTCCTTTGCTTCGTCTAAAGTCATCTCACTTTTACCATAGCGTTTATTTACATAATTATGAGTTTCAACAAAAAATGCAAATAAATTTTCTTTAGAAGATACGACAGTATTTAAATTCGTTGTCCTCAAAAAATTATAAAAATGTTCTTTACAATTAATACATGGAACTAACAAAGGCAAATTTATTAAAAGTTGTTTCATTCCTTCACGTATCCACTGAGTTGGTTGGTTAGGATAACTGTTGGCAGCATTATGTAGTACGAACCAAAAAGGCGGACCAAATATATTTGGATCACTACTTTTACCAATAAATGATGAAGAAACTGTCATATTAATCATAGGCTTATTAGTTACATACGCGTACGGCATATACGCATGCGAAGTTTTGTCCATTTTCTTGGTCTTCTAAAAATGTCAGCTGATCAATTACAAAGGCTTCCGGTAAACCAATATCAACTACCGTCTCCACAAGAAACACGTATAATGAACACAATGTTAGGCGGCTCTTCGTGTAATAGTCCTATTAAATTTATAGTATCGGGAGTTGTATTTTTTGTGCTCAATATGCCATTCGTAGATAAATTTCTTAAAGATAAAATATCTGCATCTGATATGGTAATATTAGCTGTGAAAACTGGATTATTTTTAGTAGTGTTAATGTTGACGCAATTAATGGGTTGGTAATTTTATAATATTCCTTACTAAATTTAGTAAGGAAATGATAACTTGGAATATTATAAGAAATTTATGTCCGGTGAATTTAATCCAACCGGTTGTCTTATGTTGTCTGCCGAGTTCTTTTTGGTGAATTACATGTAATCAATGGGGAACTGTATGGTCTTTTTCGACTCTCATTAACGGTTAGAGAGTTAATACGGCACATGTCGGTAAAATTTGGAACGTAACAATTTGATATCAAAAGTTTATATAACAATTTGAAAAGTATTGTTACATCCGATTTATTACTTAGTTCGCAATATTCAAAATTAAAATTGGTAGCGAATGAATGAGCTTCTTGAAAAGATATCTTTCTTCCGCCACAATCGTCTATTTTCATGCCACATAAAATTATTGGAATATTGGTGCAATACTTTTGTATTTCCCTATACCACCATCTGATGTTTTTAAACGTTAATCTACTAGTAACATCAAACATCAAGATTATAACGTTTGAAAATGCTAAATTTTCGCGTGTTCCTCCGACTTTTTCTTGCCCGCTGAAATCGTAAAAATTAAATTTTACTACTTCGCTCGATGAGCCGATCGAACACGCAGTTGTGACACAGTTTAGTGTAGGCAAATATCTCGGGTCAAATTTACCCGTAATTGCTTTTTTCAAAAACGTTGTTTTTCCAACACCACCATCTCCTAATAGCGATATCTTATATTCGGCCATTATATTATTATTTTCTATAAGTACAATCAAGTTAAAATTCAATTTTACTATTCAATTGCGTGTATGTTTTCGCCGCAGTAATGTCCAGCCAGGTTATCGCAGTGACGTCATATTGGCTGGTTGTTGCGATGTGACCGGAATCTGGATCTGCTGTGACATCGTTGGTCACGAGGAAGGCGATGAGGACGCCGATGGTATCTTTCCCACTATTCAATAACATATGTGTTATTGAATTATTTTTAAATAATTTAAAAATATAATTTGGTCCATTTTGACCGTCTTCTACACATAGGACATTCTATTAATTTTGTAACACATGTTTCACAACATACTGCGTGGCCGCATTCTGTGAATACCGTGTTGACACTGGCATCCATACAGATCGAACAACAAACCGATTCGGTAGTTTGCATTATCGGTTCCAACAGCGAGCGTTGTTCTCTTACATTCTGTAAATGTTTGTTTTCAACTGTAAGATGATCACGTAAAACATTTACTTGTTCTAATTGTTGTTGTAGAATATTGCTGGTAATAGCAACTGCTGCTAGTTGCTTATTAATTGTTTCTCGTTCAGAATCTATCAACTGACGAGTTTGTTCTAGTGCATTCAATTCAGATACTTCTGGTGTGTCAGATTCTACAAAATAATTTGTAGCTATATGACTTTGGCCTGATTCATGCAACGCTTTTATAAAATTAATATAAAACCGCTGATGCGACTTCTCTAAATACATAAGAACTTCTTCAGTTTTTCGGATCACATTCTCTATACACATTATACTTTTAAATTTATACGGTGGAAAATCCGTGTTCAATAAAGGTAACACAGAATCTATGTCTATGTTTTCCAGTATCTTATTCCAATGTTTGGATAAAAGTCGTTTTTGATATTTCGTTAGACTTTGTGTTCGTAGCTGATCAATTTCTATAAGTATGTCGTCTTTCGCTTTGGAAATAGGTGGATTTCTCCACTTATCAGCGAGCGTAGACTCGCCTATAGCTTCTAATGCGTCACAAAAGGCTGTATATCGTGCAAGATCACCTATCTTTAAATAGGTGATCATCTTTGTTGATTTATCTACCTGGTTTCCACTATTTAGTGTTTTTTTTTGAAGTCCATGCATATTACAACGAATTGCCATTTCATGAACCAAAGAAGGAGTTACATCAAGATTAACAATTATGTCACTATAATGTCCACTTATAAGCTCTTCAACATTGTATTTTGTCGCCATTTTAATCGTGTAATACTATAATGATTACATCTATCAAAATTTAATCATTTTTATTATTAAACACACACAAATACTATTTTGAGCAAATTACACAGTTTCTCATTGATTTTATTAAATCGGCAGCTAAAAAGATCTAAAACATTTACGTTTCCTTACTAAATTTAGTAAGGAAACTAATTTCATCTAATCAGACAATACAAAGTAATTTACAGCTAGATGACCTTGGTTTGACGAATACAATGCTTTTACAAAATTGTTGTACAGTTGTTGGTCACCAGTTTCCATAAGTTTAAGCAAATATACAGTTTTCTCAATGTCGTTTTTATCCATAATACATCTATTTTGATATAATGTCAGATCATTGATTATTAGGGGTATTACGGAGCTTATATCAACATCTGTTATTATATCATTCCAATTACTGACTAATTTATTTAATTGCTGACTAGAAATTGAACGACTTTCTCTTTGTTTGTCTGGGTTTTCGTTCCAATTTTTAGGTGAATCTCTCCATCGTTCCACGAGCGCAGATTCGCCCATTGCTTCTAACGCATCGTAAAAGGCCATGTATTTCTTAAAATCACCCCTTTCTAATAAAGAAAGCATGATTTTTGCTCTATCCATAATTGACCCCTTATATAGTGAGTTTGTTTGAAGTTTAGTCAAGTTACATCTGATTGATATCTCACGTGCTAATGAAGGTGTCACATCAAGAACACATAAAATATCTGCATAGTGACTCTTAAGAATACTTCTCCAATTATTCTCAGTTGCCATTATAAGTTATAGTTAAATATTAATTAAAATTTATTTTAATCATTTTTACATCTATTTATCGACAGTCCTGTTCGCATATGGTGTCCAATAAGATATTTATGAAATATAGGAAGGAATAAATTCGATAATGTCACCTGAAACATCTTCTGGATTTATAGGTTCGAGTAAGTAACTCATAAATCCACCAAAGTCTGTAGATTCTGGGACATTGGCGTTTCGCCGTCCGGCTTTATATCGGTCAATAAAATTTTCTTCGTATTCCGGATGTTCAGCTTTGCATTCAATAATTTGTTGCCGTACAGATTTTTCCAATTTTATACACTCATTAGCTTTGGCGGTATGTTCTCTAATCCCGTATCGTAAATGAGCTAATTTCACTCTTAATCGAATATACATTTCTCCTGGATCATCGCTTTCATTTATAGTACCGTCATTATTTACCAATGCTTTACGTCTTTCTTCGATTTCTCTAATTTCTTTTTCTTCGGCTTTTCTTTTTGCTCTAACATTATCTGATATTACTTTTTCTATTTTTTTACTAATATCTATTTCTGTAAGTTCGAGTGCATGATTTTTATCTTCTATAGCAAATGGTACTCCGACAAGTGTTGTAAAAATAGAATTAGTAGAATCTACGTCTCTGATAATTTCTTCTGCTTTATCTGCCGCTTCTTGTTCTGTATAAAATACTCCTCTAATTTTTGCAACTCCCAAAAATCCATCTTTATCGGCTGTTGCACCGTCGGCTTTTATAAAAGAAAATAATCCGAAACGTGGCTCTCCGTATTTATAAGGATCATGTAGTTTTCTATTAACAGATCTAAATGGCTTAGCATTGTACAATTTTGAAACTGCTGCAGCACATTCTTCTTCTGATAATGGTTTTTCTTTGGAATTTAATGGTACAAAACTATCCATTTTTATTTTATAAATTAAATATCTTATATAAGATTAATGCTTGCCGATTATACTCGTTAAATGAACGGTTAAGGAAGGATTAATCCAATTTTAAGGTTATTATATTCATTATCGTTATTCTGAATATAATATTTTAAAGACTTCGTTCCTATTTTGAATTTTAACGTTTGTAAAAATTGTATATTATCCATTACATCTAATGCGTTAAAAACATCAAACTTTAAATTTTTCGCTATAATGAGCGCATCCTGAATAAGATTAACCCGTGATACAGATGTTGATACATTGTAAAAAGAATATACGGTATTAATAACTGAATAAACAGAATGATTCAATATAGTAGTCGGAACAGAATAAAAACTTATAAAATCTGTTATTTTATTTTTGGTTTCGATTACATAACTATAAATAATATTTTCTCGGGGAAGAAACCAATGTTCAAATTCGTTTTCTGTAAAGATAGGAGCAATATCAAACGACTTAAAATATTCGCATAAAAGATTATGTGCAGATAATATATCTGATTTTATCATAGGTCTTAATCCGTGAATCTTTGTTTCATTTGGTAACCAATATAATTTTTGCAACATACGTATTGTAATGTTATGATTTAAATTTATAAAGTTTATATCTATTAATTTACGAGGATTAAGGGCTCTATGCCAATAATTACACCGTGCTATAAATTTTGGTAAATAAGTTCCGGATGTATAGACTGCCTGATGGAATCCATAACACTGAATACGTTTAGAAAGTTCTTTAATAAGAATAGGTGTCATACGTTTAGATCGCAATTTCTTATGCACGCACAAAAAATTAATTTCAGCTGTAGGTTGTATATTATTGAAAACTCGTATATTAACCGGAATGGCACTAATAAATCCAACTAGTTTATTATTTTTAGCCACTCTTACACAAATGTACCATTCCTTGACAAACCCTAAAGATGATAACCACCAATAAAGAAATTCATTCGAATAATGTAATCTAAAAGAATTATTATCATCTTCCACATAATTTTCTTTAAGAAACTCGTATAATTCATTTAAGGAGGTTCGATTATTAATATCTAGTAAATCCCAAGAAAATCCAGTTGGAAGAGAACAATATTCCATTTTATCTACACTAAATATAGTGTAGATGGGAACTGATGATTACTCGTCATCGCTATCCTCCCACTGTCGTTCCGTTCGTTCTACATACCAGTAACGAGATGGTCCAAATTCCAAATAGTCTGCATACTCGCCAAATGAAGAAAAGTGGCTAGTCTTCACTGGTTTTGGATTGCGACATATTCTCGTTTTCGCAGATTTTCTTAGTTGTTGTGTTCCGAATGCGGACTTGTGGTGATGACATTTACAAACAGAACAGAACACCATGATTGCGGTAATACACAGTAACTATTAAATCAAGAAGTTAAATCATTTTCATAGTTTATTTGTCACATCTTTTAATATTTGTTCGATTTTATCGGCTAAAATTGTAACAGTATCATCGTTCGAGTCGAACAATAATACATCTTTTCGATCAGCGTACAATTTTTCATATTGATTATGTACTTCATTAAGATGGTTAATAGATAAAGATTTTTCACATGGTCTACCCCTACTATTCATTCGTTTGAAGCATGTTTCAACATCAGATGTAATCATAATAATAAGATTAGGCGTCCATGATAATAAATCGTATGATTTTTGAATAAGACAAAACTCTTCATCAGTTAAACATCCTTGTGCGCGCCACGTATTAGTAAATACGATTGTCGATATAGGACACCGTTCTACAAATATTATAGGATCTGTAAGTTTGTCAATAATTTTTTTCTGGGAAGCTAACGAGTTTAGTGCTGCAATTTGAAGAGTAAATGCCCATCTTTTTGAATCGGAGTAACATCGATCAAGTACCCACATCCAATCGCGAACTTCTTCTCTATATACGGCGTATCCCCTGCGAATTAGTTCATTTAATATCGTACTTTTACCGGCAGCAATATTACCATCAATACATATGATATACGGCGCCATTAATTTTAAATTAATCACTGAATGTTTAACAGGTTAAATCATATTTAGCTCCATGAATTTCTATTTTTGAGGAAATGCCCTCTTAAGACACATATTCTGAAATATAACATGTGTTTAAAATGTCTCGGGCATTAGGAAGACACACAACACCCATTCTTTCTACATAAGCCAACGCATCATCAAAATCTGTGACACCCCATTCAATAGTTTCATAGTTTCTAGCCGTCCTTCTTTAGCTGAATGGTTTAACGCAAAATTATAATACACAGCACCCACTCTTTTAATATCCACATATGTTCTATACGACCTCCTTTAACTGCATGGTTCATTATTTCAGTAAAGATTTTTCTTCCTATCTCTTTGATTAACTTAATGTGTCCGCGGTCGACAAAACCTGATTAATTTCTTATTATATTTTACGTCTTTTAATACACTATTCCATAAACGGCATGTTCTATTTAGACGGAGCATATTCAGAACATCCCTCAAGAATCTTAAACAATATTTCATTAGGTATCTTATGCATGATTGCGTTTTTTAAGGTCTGTCTTTGAATTAGAAAGTCGATTTCGTTGGACGCTAACCGGTGGCAAGGTGGTTGTGATAGGTAGTACCTTTTACTGTTTGAATATACAACAACTAGTCCTCACCACTACCAGGGAAAAGAAATACGCAATACAGATCCATCAATGGATCCTTTGCCTCTTTCTCTGCCAAGACCGTCCTTGCTGGCCATGCGCTTCTGATGATGCTAACGGGATCGAAAACTAAAACACGGTATCCAAAGAATTAAATGACCAATTTTAAAATTATTCGAGAGATCTAGATATTATTTAAATATTTTCTTATTTTTTTCGAGTTTAACATTATATTGTACGGTTGAAAAGGATAGATTTTGTATAGTTTGCAATAAATTCTCTATATTTTTGTCGATAAGTGCAGATTGGATTAAAGTTGTAAATTCGTGAGCATTCATATAAATGCATCTTGGATCGATATTAAATCTATTTATAAACCAAGGTATAAAATAGTTCCAACCACGATTGATAAACATGTGTTCTAGACACGATTCTAAAGTTGTAAAATCTAAATAGCATTTATGTGCAAATTTAAAAGAATTAAACAATGTTATATCTTTACGAGCGATTGCTTCCAAAATAATAAATAAATAAAATGTTACGTCACACTCGTGTTGGGGTGCAAATGGAATAGATAATCTATCATACGCCCAAGTATAAGTTAAAAAAGATGGGGTTCTATCTCTTTTAAAATAAACAAAATACATTAGGTCTTTATACATTCTTTTAGAAAATTTAAAATTATTAAGTTCTAACCAATCTAATATATATGTTCCGTCTAAATCGTGATTCATACACATTTCATCATAGTATATATCTATAGACAAAGGACTGTTTTTATATCGGTGATCTAGTATTCTATACTTAATTCGAGTAGATCTTCGTAAAACAGACTCTGATAATCTATGTTCAGACGAGTTTAATAAATATTGACAATTCATTTTGAAAATTACTAATTTTATATATAAAATGCCATATCGTAAAAGAATATCCCGCGTTTCAAATGTTGATTCGCTATCCGCAATGCTTGATACGTTTAGTATAGACCCATATTGTGTCCAAAAACGAACCAGATCCAGAACCAGATCCAGATCCAGATCTCCAAGAGTCAGATCCAGATCTCCTATGAATTCCAGAGTCAGATCCAGATCTCCTATACGATCTAGGTCGCCTAAAAGACCTTCTAAAAAATCGCAAAAGGTATCATATCACGATATAATCACATTAAGAAGAATGATGGATGATTTAGAGGTTAATGAATCATCAAACCCTCAAAATATGGAGCATACACCAGTAGAGCATCACATTCGTAAAAGCCAGCCAGCAATTAAATGCCGTATGGGCAAAAGTAGAAATCCGTTTTAATCTTTTAAGCGTTATTTGTAAATTGGACGAGTATATTCGGGGCAAACGCTAAACCCACATGATCTTTCATCAGAATATACATCTGGTTCTTAGGAGAATATATGGTTTATTTTTTCCTGTTTATCTTAAAATAGTCACCATGTCAAAACGATCAATTGTCGATACATTAGATAAATTAACGGACTTGGTCGATGGGAATAACGGTATTTCTATAAATTTGCAGACAAAATTACTTCGTCATGTAAATTCGTTAAAAAAGAAAAGCAAGCCAACAAACCTTATAAAAGAAAGGAAATCGGGATCGTCCCAATTTGAAAAGAAAATGGTTGTAAGTAGTGAAATGTGCATGTTTGCTAAATGGGATGAAAATTGCTTGAAAAGCAGAACCGATGTAACAAAAGCTATATGGGATTATGTTACAACAAATAACCTCAAATCTGAATCTAATAGACGAATATGCACATTAGACGATAATTTGAAAAAGTTATTGGGTGTTGAGGTTGAACAAATTAGTTATCCACAAATTCAAAAATATATCGGACAACATTTATCAAATATTAAAGAACACAAAAAAGAAGAACACCACGAAGACGTTTCTCCTACGGAAAAAATTAATTAGAATTATAAATCATCAGTCAAAAGTAAGAATCTAAACTAAATGTAGTCTAGATTTACCATTAAATAAGAGCCGAGTATATTTAGCGATTTTTAAGTCAAATGAGCATATTCGCACAAACGGAAAATGGTTTTGGTCAATTTTATTATATAATAGTCTCAAAAAATAACTACTAAATTTAAGTCTTCTATAAAATGAGCCGAATAACAAAATTCGATATTCATAAATGTTCCAAGTCTACAAATATATATGCAATATCTGGAATTCCTGTATCTGATTTACAACCAGTTGACGGTGACGTATTACGATATAATCAGAATCTTAATATGTTTATATATGCTCCAGGACCTACTGGCGGACCGGGACCAACGGGACTTACAGGACCAACTGGACCAACTGGTCTAACTGGTCCCACTGGGCCAATTGGGTCAACAGGACCAACCGGTCCCACTGGGCCAACTGGTCCCACTGGGCCAACGGGTTCATCCGGGCAAATTGGATCCACTGGAACTACAGGAGCTACAGGCATTACAGGTAATACTGGGTCCAGTATATCTGGATCTACTGGACCTACAGGACCTACAGGCGCTACAGGACCTACAGGAGCAACCGGACCTACAGGACCTACAGGCGCTACAGGACCTACAGGAGCAACCGGACAAAACGGTCAATATGGAGCAACAGGACCTACAGGAGCAACTGGTTCTACAGGAACCACCGGACAACCAGGACAAACAGGCCAACCCGGTGCAGCCGGTCAAACTGGTTCTACAGGACCAACTGGACTAACGGGACCTACTGGTGCTCAGGGATCTACGGGCGCTCCAGGATCCACAGGATCAACGGGATTTACAGGTAATATAGGTAATATTGGATTTACTGGATTAAATGGATTAACGGGTTTATCAGGACCAACGGGTCCAATAGGAATTATAGGTGCGACAGGACCCACAGGCGCTACAGGATCAACTGGTGCACCTGGACCGCAAGGACCTACAGGTGCTACTGGTGATACTGGATCTGCAGGACCAATCGGACCCACTGGACCAATCGGACCCACTGGTGCTACTGGTGCTACTGGTGCTACTGGTACTGCAACTCCAGTATATAATACACTTGTTGGAGTGTTAGATACGACAGCGGTTAGTTCTGGCACAGTGCATTGTACAGTTCCATTAAATCCCACATTTCTATTTTCAATAAGTTTAACTTCTCCAGATGGATCTGTATGTGTTAACAATTATATAGTTGTGTATGATGCACCAGGACTCGGATTTAGTTGTCATGTTGGATTTGCGTATGATGGGGGTACAACTCCATCTATAGTTGCAATACCTAGCGCACCTTCAATAGATCTTATGCTTCGTTTTAAACAACCTACAGCTCTTGATTATTATGCAACATTATATGAAGGAGCTCAAAGTTATACTCTTAGAGTATATAATTAAATTCAAAAATTAATTATGAACTAGAATATCTACAGAGTCTGCCCCATTTGCCAGTGCCATTGTAAACACTAATTGTGTAGATGTAATACTTATAATAGCTACTGTTGAAGATGCTGCCAAATCTATCCTAAAATTAGGAGGATTATGTCCATCCCACACAGCTGAAAATATAGATACATTTTCGGTTAACGGATATTTCACAATAAATGAAGAAACATTAAAATGAAATCCTGTTGGAAGAGTTTGATGAGTATTTACAGATACTAATATTGTACTATTAGGAGACGCAGTTAGTGTAACAGTTTTTGAAACGTTTTGGTCAGATGTACTCAAACTACCTATTAATGTTCCGTATGAAGGCGCACTAGTTCCTGTAGCACCAGTGGGTCCAGTTGGTCCTGTAGCACCTGTAGCACCAGTGGGTCCGATTGGTCCAGTGGGTCCGATTGGTCCAGTGGGTCCGATTGGTCCAGTAACACCCGCCAAACCCGTAGCTCCGGTGGGTCCGGTGGGTCCGATTGGTCCTGTAGCACCAGTTGGTCCAGTTGGTCCGGTTGGTCCTGGTGATCCTGTGGCGCCAGTTGCGCCAGTTGCGCCAGTAGCACCAGTAGCACCAGTTGATCCAATAAGTCCTGTAGCACCAGTAGGTCCTAAACCACCCGTAACACCCGTAGGGCCCGTAGCACCAGTTGATCCTGTGGCGCCAGTTGCACCTGTAGCACCCGTAGCACCCGTAGCACCAGTTGGGCCTGTAGCACCCGTAATACCCGCAGCACCAGTTGGTCCGGTTGGGCCAACTGATCCTATCAAACCAATAGCTCCTGGAACTCCCGTCGCCCCTTGTGAACCCGTGACCCCCTGTGGACCCGTGACCCCTTGTGGACCCATAGGCCCGGTAGATCCAGTAGTTCCGTTAACACCCGTAGGGCCTGTTGCGCCTGTTGGTCCGGTTGGTCCAGTAGCTCCCATAAATCCTGATGCTCCCGTTGCTCCCGTTGCTCCCATAAATCCAACAGGTCCCGTTGCGCCAGTTGCACCCGTAGGTCCCGTTGCACCTGTAGGTCCCGTTGCGCCTGTTGCACCTGCAGGTCCTTCTGGTGATCCAAAGCTATAATCGAACTGATAATTATTTGGATTTACTAAAATTAAATTTAAATATTCACCATTATTTGGTAAGTTACTCGTAATATTGATATTAGAAATTGCATGTGTATTTTGATACACGTTTAAATTCGCTAAATTAAACCGACTCATTTTAAACTAGTCATAAAAAGATCACATTATTCAAAATAATGTGATTCATATTTTACTGGCCCGATTCCCATAAATTATCGTTTATACCGACGATTACTAATTAGTAATTTTATTAATATTCCACATGCAATTATTACGCCAATGATAATAAAACTATTAGTCCAAATTATAGATTTACGAGATGTAGGTTGAGTATTATGATTTTTCATTATTTCTGTTGGTGAACTTTTATAATATTCATCATCCATACTTCGTACTATATTTTTAAGATATTTATCGTTTATCGTCTTAAGTTTACCAATTACAGGAGGTTTAGTACATCTTACCATTATCATACCCCCTATCGTTGCTCCATGCACAAAAAGTTGTTTACCGAATTGAGCAAATTTATTCCACGGATACATTGCTATTTTAAAATATCCTTTCATATGCCCCCACGACGATCCCCATGAATTACGAGCTATCCAATATGGTACATCTCCATATTTATCATTATCGTATTGGACATTTTTACCAATACCCCATCCTACTACTGCAACAGCATGTAATCCAGATAATTGATATATCGATGCGTAAGAATCACTAAATATAAGTGGTTTATTCGTAGTTATTGAACCATATTTTGCTCGATCGAAATATATTCCTTGATTTACATCTTCATTTGTGAAATCTCCATTTATAAAATTATTAAGCACGGCGTATCCAGCTAACGGTGGTCCAAATTCGATTATATGCCTTTTAATTATATCTCTAAATTTAGTCGGTTGCATTTTATCTGTAATATACAACGCTTCCGTCCCCGAGTCTATTTGATATAAATACTTATCTCCTTCAAAATAACACGCACGATCTGGATTAGGTATATTAGCGTTCAATGTTGATCCTAATGTACTTTTAAAATGATATGCAGCGGCCGCCGATGTACAAACTTTTTTATCGTTGGTACACCACGAATAGTCTATACACGTAGTGTCTGCAATTGGCATAGACTCGAGCGCAAATGCTGTAGATGCGGGATTTCCTCCATCGCACTGGCTATTGCCCAAATATTTAGGTATAGACATCATAAGGAACGTTGGTGCAATGCGCGGCATCCAATTTACAGCACCAGATACAACAAAACAATCGCTAATACACGCAGCTAAAGCCATAGCCCAACACGATCCACACATGTGTTGATTTTGCACGGGATGTATTAACAATTTCTTTTTTTTGATATCTTCATTATCGTTTTCGGTTATCATGTGCCATGAAAAATTTTCTAATGCCATTAATTCTGAATGATCATCGTGTGGGTGTAAAGCCGTAAATACTAATGGTGAAATATCTTCTTCATTTGCGTATTCTGGAAGTAGATTGTTCATTCTAATATCTGTATTTAAAGGAGGAATAGTTATTTCATGCTCAATCGGTGTATCGCTATCGTCTACGTTTCCATCACGTACGAGATCGTGTATAATTTCTGATATTTTCAATGTTTCTTTATACGCTTCTTTTACGTGCATTCCACCTTTCTTTTGAATATAAGCTGGATCTCTCTTTCGAATATTAACATTTTCAACGATTGTTGGCGTTAATTGTTTTAAAAATATATCCAAAGGACTGGTTATCATCAGTTCGTGTTGTGATTGAAATAAATTATTGGTTCGTCGTGACATATTAGCTTTATAATTTAAACTTTTTTTAAATTACATTCAAAGTATTTCAAATTAAAACTATGAACCTTCCGATATTAACACCTGATCAGTTAGATAAACTTAACAAATTAGAAACAGAATTAGCTCTCAAAAAAAAACGAGACGAAGAAACTAAGGAACGCCGATTGGCCGATTCAAAACGTACAGGTATACCTTACGATATTATCGATATAGACGTCGTTAAGCTTGGATCTATGTTGGGCTTATTTAAGAATAAACAATCTCGTGAATCGAATCAGATTGATGAGAATTTTTCTATGATCGATTTATTATTAGGAGGCGGACTAGGCGCATGCAATAAACCCACGTATGATTATTCGAAAATTCCACCATATTTTACTTGTGCTAACGATAAAATTCAAGAAGATTGCAAATTATCTTATCAATCAGACTATGTAAATATGCAGTGTTCTAAATATTCAAAATTTATTTCTGGATTTCTTAAACACCTATACGATAAAGTTGAACGCGTTATTTCGGTATCTATACAACATTTATCAATAGGTTCGTTTATCGAAGGCATAAAAGAAACAAGTGATGTCGTATTAGATATGATATTAGAAACTGATGATTCTGTGGAATTGATTGAACTATATAATCAACTAAAAATTTTACGTAATTCATTAATAAGTGTAATTCCGATATGTGAGTATAAAGAATTACTAACTAAACAAGTGTTAACACTTGTACAAAATAAAAAATGCGAAAATATATCAAATTATCTTTCGTACATCGATGCAACATTATCTTTATATCCTATATGTGATACTATTGAACCACACGATATAATATCCATACGACGATCATTAATAGTTAGAACATATAATAAAGATCCAAAATTAGTTCCATTAAATATTACGGTCATCGCGAAAGAATGTTGCACGCCGAGCGTTATGTATGTACATTTAGCTGAAATTTTAAATCAATCAGTTATTGGACCATATTTTAATAATCCGATAGGGTTTTTAAAATCAGCAGCGAGTTATTATGTTCTTAAACATATATCAGAAGACGGTATAAGATTGTGGATACACGATGACGAATTATACGTGTTTTCAAACATGTTAAGAACAATAATGATTTCTTATGTAACAAAAACATTTAAAATCATTAGAAAATATGTCAGAGGAAAAAATCATCCCATAATTCTTCAGTTAGAAGATACATTGTCAGCATTAAATAAACCAGATTTATTTAGAAAGATGATATGTTCTATTGTGTCAACAGGGTCGCCAATCATCCCATCTGACGCCGATGTATTCGATTATATTCCAATGGCTCAAGTTCCATTGTAAGTAAAAATAATAAACCCCGCAAAATTGGACGAACATACTCGGGAGTAAGAGTTTAACTCTTTTGACCGCCGAGGTGTTTTGGTAAATTACATGTAATTGTGCCGTCGTTTTCCCCATTTGATTAAGTTAGTTGACCGGTGAAAACTTATATAATGCGTATTTAAATATACTCTACGTTTCTCGTTACGGCGAATGAATAAATGTACAAACTGTAAAGATATTGTATATGTAAAAATGAATCAAGCTGATTTAATAGATGAGTCAGAAAATAATGAACCACAATTAGATAGAACCGAAGTTAATAGAAAATCTAAAAATAATATACCTATATCGCCCACGTATAAAATTAGAGCATTAAATTTAAATATGATTATACCTAATACTAACAGTATTAGTGAAAAATTAGGTGGGTCAAAAATAACCGTAATAGGAAAACCAGGATCAGGAAAATCCGTACTAATTAAAGCTTTACTTCATTCAAAAAGCCACATTATTCCAACTGGGGCTGTAATATCAGGATCTGAATCTACGAATCATTTTTATGAAAAATTATTTCCATATCCATTTATTTATAATAAATTTAATATGGACATTATTAAACGATTGGAATTAAGACAACGTCACGCGACAAATAACTTAATAAATCCATGGTTTGTATTTATTATGGATGATTGTATGGATGATGTTAAAATTTTTAACAATCCCACTATGATTGGATTAATAAAAAACTCGCGACATTGGTCATTATTAACTATAATAAGCACTCAATATTGTTTAGATTTTAAACCCGTAATCAGAAATAACCTGGACGGTATTTTTGTATTTAGAGACCCAAATAAAAATAATAGAGAAAAATTATATAAAAACTTTTGTTCTATTATTCCGTCGTATCAGTTATTTTGTCAAATTATGAATGAAATAACTGAGGATTATAATTGTCTATACATTGATAATTTTTCAAAATCAAATAACTGGATAGATTGTGTTTATTGGTACAAAGCTCCAATAATCCCGGATTTTAAATTTGGATGTAAAGAATATTGGGATTTCGCAGATGAAAGAGGTAAATAAATACTTGATAGTTTACATACCATATATGGTATGTAAATCAAAGTATAACTTAATCTTTCATTATATTACAATCGATTGTGTTACAATTTTCAACCACCGTTGGAGATTCTATATTAAGTTTAATTGGCTGATTTCCATATAAATCCATAACGAAGTATTTATGATAAAAGTTTAAATAATCATACTTTGCAATATCATTAAATAATGTTTCAGGTTGACAATAATTTTCAGAAACTATATACTCTGCAGTACGTTTTATTTCTGGTTTATATTTATCTAAAATATTTGTTATCTGTTCTTTCGATAACGCAGGTAACGCACATTTACATTCTTCTGGAATATATTGATCACAATCACAATAAGTCAGTCTTCCAATATTACATTCGTATGCAATACGCCCCATAACAGCATTAATTGCAACTTCAACTGTCAATTCGGACACAACTGGTTGTAAGTACCATTCACATGAGGTGTTAACGTCTTGCATCTTTATTAATGGTTTCAAAATATAATAAACAAATTTCAATTTCACCACATCAAATTTGATGTGGTTGATGTTAAATTACCATTCTTTTCGAGGATATATCTCGTCCCCTATAACAATAACCAAAGGCTGCTGCCACACACAGATGTGATCTCTTATCAGATCGTTGCTAACGTTTTCTCCGTATTCCTCGAGACATTTGACTGCTTCTTCGTGTATTGGGTCTGACAAATCTTTGATGATATTATTGATCGAAAGTCTCGAAAGAGGTCTGAACTTGCACGAACATTGTGAACCATCTGGAGGGCATCCACAATATTCAACACGTTCGTGTGTAAGTTGAATTGCAATCTCTTGCTTAAACATATTAATAATTTCGATGAGATCCATCGTAATCGTTTAACAACACTGCTTAATACTATTTAATACTATTTAATTGTTATAATTTGAAATAATCAAATTTACATTGAATTGGTATCACTCCATAATACATACCTTTATGGCATCCGTACAGTTCAAATGTGCATATAAAGTACAACTTTCTGGAATACCGCATGTATCCGGAACACCACAGTCTATCATGTTATTCGCAATCGTAATATTTGATGAGCCATAAAAGTTTAATTGCTTACTAGTAGAATATGGTATGTTGATATTAGTATCACCATAAATTACAAAAGAATATGTATACGGAGGTACTGTAAAGTTACCTTGTATGTGTTCAGATAATACACCTGCTTTCATTGATAATATTATTGGATTGACGAGTTTATTTAAAACACTTGTATCTGTAATTGTATCGGATAAAAATATTATGGTATCTTTTTCGTAATCTGCGGACGTAATTATGTAATAATTTTGAAATAATAATATAATTGTTCCTTGTAATACTTTTATTCTATTATCAATAACTATTGAGTCATTATTGGTTCTATTAATAGTCCACGTTTCCGATAATCCAATTATAACAAATTTAGATAATGGATTAGATCTTATAATGGCTTGTGATGTTAAGTCAGATGCATTTAATACGATGTTAACAAATGCGTCAGCCGTAATGGTCGTTATACCACCATACATATACAAATTAGCTATCGCGTATTTTTTCACTGAAATAGTGTTATTATTTCCTATTATTAAACTATGCGAATATTGGTTTGCATCTACCGAACAATTTGTAAGATATAATATTGGAGCAGTTTGATTTTCTTCTATTTCTACGACTGAATTTGAAAGAATGATGCTGCTTGGAGATTCTACATTTACCATATTATTTATGATTGTCGAATCGTTTCCAATAAGTACAGAAACGTTAGTCGGATTTATAATAAGATTATTCTTTCCTCGAAGTGTCCAATAATCTTCGATCTCCATTAAAATATATTCGTTTTCATACGAATCTGAGACAATCACGGTTATATTGTCGCTCTTATTATTTTTATTTGGTTTATACACATAAACTCTAGATGGATACCCATCTATAGTTGTCATTACAGTGTTTTCAATAGAAGTTGGAACTCCAATATAATCTATTCTTCCGCTGTGTTTTGTTGGATTTACTAGAATGTATGGTGAAATAGGTTTATTCCACTTTAACGTAGTTTGACAGTCTGCCGTTGCAACCTCTAAGATACTACCGTTTGTTACGCTTATAAAATTAAAGTTATAATCCTCGGGATTTACGAACGGAAGTACGTATTCTTCAGATCCCTCGAGCACAACGAATATTTTTTCTCTGTCTTTAATATCTTGTTTCATACGATCTATTTGTGTACAAGCATTGCCTGTAAGCGTTGTTCCATCTAATAAAATACAGCCGACACCAAAATCTACTCCGCGATACCGGACACGAGCTGCTTGTGCATAAGAACTGACGAACCAATCAAATCCCGTATGTTCTTGTGGAATACATTGTGATTCATAATCACGCAAACATAATTGCATTCTAGTCGCTGATAAACTATTGCGTACAACGGCCAACGAAATCATTCTTGTAGATTTTAGATCCGTATAGTAGTCATTAAAAATGTTGTAAATTATACGTTCTGTAGATTTACATATAGTAGTTACAGGATATCCTACTACTCCGTAAGCATCCGTTAATAAACCTCTAAGTTTATTAACGGATGGATTAACTATATTAGATTTAAACATTCCTCCATTTTGAACGTTAGATGTCCATTGTGTATTAACTCCAAAGAATCTCATTGCATGAAAATGTGTTCGTTCTGCTCGAGTTAATAATACGTTATTTTGCCCATGAGCCAATTCCCAATTAGCCGATACGATCTGTTTAGTTATAATGAGTGAAATATCTATTGGAACAAACAACTTATTAAGGGGTGTAAACATTGTAACACCTCGCGATAGCCAGTACCACGCTTCCAAATCGTGAGGATTTTTAGACAAAACTATTGAAGAATCTACTATGAAATATACAGCGGTCGCTACGTTTAACACTTTAAATGCTCCACCTACTTTGGCTGCTATAGACGCTGGAAGTGTCTTACCAAATAATTTAGCAAGTTTAGTTGCAGATACGTATCCTACTTCCGCAATACCGACCGAACCTATAGTTCCAAGAGCTATTTTATGTGCAATATCTAGATCAGATGAAATGGCTTGAGCTAAAAATTGTG
>Ga0213917_1000094_pt1 | contig 22172 bp, 24 predicted proteins | sample McNCre117MG_FD_161051 | JGI IMG/M metagenome (GOLD analysis project Ga0213917, IMG submission 161051) | Freshwater microbial communities from McNutts Creek, Athens, Georgia, United States - 1-17 MG | ecosystem: Environmental > Aquatic > Freshwater > Creek | place: USA: Georgia | collected... | reverse complement strand
AGGCACGCCTTGCAAACCTTGGGGCCCTGTCGGCCCAGTCGCGCCCGCGGAGCCCGCCGCACCGCGTGGACCAGTCATCCCCGGCGGGCCCACGGCACCCGTCGGCCCGCGCAGAAACACACGCTCCAACCGTGCTATGCGGCTTTCAACGGACGCCACGGATCACGGGCCTTTCGCCTGCTCAAGCAACTGGGAGAGCTCGCGCTTTGCGGCGGCGTTCGGGTCGAGTGTCGTCACGCCTTGACGCGCGGCGGGCTTGGTAGCGGGGCGCGGCTTGTGCGGGCGGTACTCGAGAAACGTGACGCTCACCGTCGCGCCGCCCTTGTCGTCATGCGTAAGGCCGCCGATCGTCTCGCACACGACGTCCGAGATTTGCTGGCGCGCGAGGTCTGGATGATAGATCGGGAGCGCCTTGGGCTTGCCGCCGGCGATCGGGATCGCGCTACGAAGCACGCGCAGGAAATCCTCCCACGCTTGCACGTCGTCGAGGTCCACGAGGTAGAACGTCGCGGTAAACGTCATGGGCTCTTGCCCGTGGTTGATTTCGTTGAACCCTGTAGTGCCCTTGGGGTTTTGAATCTCCCACTTCTGTTTGCGGTCGTGGCCGGAGAGCGTCACGCGCCCGGGCGACGGGGAGTTGCCGAGCTTGATCGACTCGTACAACTCTGGGTGGGTGCTAGGGCTGGTTGCCATGTTCTACTGCCTCCACCCCAACGACTCAGGTTTGGTCTGCGGCTCAAGCGCACGGCGGTGGTGCTCGCACGCGCGCAAGACGTCGTCGAGGCCGAGCGACGGTGCGCGCACGAATGCCGCGAGGCGCTCATACCCGGAGGGGTTCGCGCGCCGCGCGTTCGCCACGCGCCGTGCGCGCTCGAGCATATCGCGGGTCAAAAACTTGGCCCACATGTCACGCCCCCGCCAACGCCGCGGCGTCGCCCTCAAGGATCTGCGTGAGTAGCTCCGCCAGGCGCGGGGCGATCTCCGCCGCGCCTGCAACGCCGGCAATCTCCAAGCGCTCGATCGTGACCGACACAGCGCCGCGCCCGCCCGTGCCGTCGCGCGCAAGCACGGCCGAACCCCCGGCGCCCGCAGAGCCCCCGCCTGCGGGCGGCACCGTCAGGTTGGCCATGCTTCGCTGCGCGTCGGGCGTGCCGCCCTCGACGCCCTGCGCGTACCCCTGCGCGGTGTTGTCGCCGATCTCCGCGAAAACCGTGCTCGGAGAATGAATACCGAGTAGGTTCTTTGCGGTGTCGATCGCCGCTCGCACTGTCGAACTTACGGCGTCGACGACCGTAGCAGCCGCGGACGATATACCCGACACGAGGCCGTTGATCAACTGCGCGCCGATATCGACGAACTTCGAAACCATTTCGTCACGCCAAGCATCCGCGCGGGCGCCTAGTCGGGAGAACCAGTCAATCACTCCGCCGATGGCTGTACCGATCGCGTAACCCAGCGCAAAGAACGCAACGGGTATCGCGAGCGCAACGGCGAGCAAGATGCCCAGCCCCGCAACCACAATCCCGGTACCGGCGCCGACAATGAGCAACGCCGTCGCAAATTTCTCGCCGTAGTCTTTGGCAGTGCGCACGGACAGCCCGAAAGCGTCGAACCCCTGAAGTAGCGGCTTGAAAGCGATATAGGCTTTCGTCAGTTGGATCGCAACGCCAAGCGCGAACGCCTCGACGGCGTACGCGGCGGCCTGCGCGTTCTTTGCGACCGGCTCGAATAGACCCTTGAACACTGCGGACAGCGCCTGTGCCAACGGGTTCGACTTGTCGAACATGTCGACTAGCGTCTTGAGTGCCCCGAGCACGGGCTCTAGGTTGAGGCTGTCGAACAGACCGCCCCACAATTTCTTGAACCGCGCGCCCTGCGCGTCGAGGCCGAGCAATTGCCGCGCGACAATCCCGCCAAACTTCGCCTGCGCGCTACGCGCGAACCCTTCAACGGAGTCTTGCCCGTCTTTGATCCGCTCGATAAACTTAGACGCGCCCCCCTGCCCTAGCGCGGCCTCTGCGAGCGCCGCGGCGCGCAAGGCCTTGGGCATTTGCGCTGCGCTCACATGCGCCTCACGCAACGAACCCGCCAGGCCGCGCAACTGCGCGTCAGTCAAGCCCGTCGCATCGCTCACGGCGCCGAACGCGCCGACGGCGGACTTCGCGGCGGGGTCGAGCGCTGCAAACGCCTCGCGCGCCAGGCCTGCGGAACGCGCCGCGTCGGCCTGCCCTGCGGCGTACTTGCCGAATGCGGCGTATCCTGCAATCACCGCAACGGTCACGGCCACTACGGCAGCGGCCGCGGCGGCCAAGCCGACAACCATCAGGATCGATGCGCCCTGCGTCTCACCGAACGCGACCGACAACCCGTGGCTCGCGCGGGCCGAGCGTAGCGCGCCGTCGGCCACGCCGCGAAGCGGTCCGGGTAGGAGCGCCGTAGCCTGCGCCAGTTTCTCGAAACGTTGGTTGAGCAACTGGTTTCGGTCGTCGACATGCTTGGCGATCTTCTGCGTGTTCGCGAGGTGCGTCTGTAGTCGAGCCTGCTCGGCCCCCGCCTTGGCGGCCGCGGCCTCCAGGCCCTTGAGCGTGCCGCCGTACGCGTCGAGGGCAGCGCTCGCCTCCGCCGCGGAGCGCGCCGCCTTGGGGTCGAAATTACCCTTGGACTGCGCGCGCTCGAGCGCCTTGGACGCGGACACCGCCGCTTTCTCGAGCGACGCGTATTCGTTGTTGCCCGCCTTGAGGGCCGCGTTGGCCGCGTCCGCGGCGGACTTTGCGGCGTCGAGCTCCGCGGACACGCGCCGGATCGCCGCTTGGAAATCATCCGAGCGGCGGCCGGCGCCAACCAGATTCTCCGTCAGCCGATCGAGCTGCGCGATCGTCTCGTCCCCGCGAAGCGTGGCCGCGATATCTATGACGTAGTTGGAGTCAGCCACGCTATTTCCCGGAGAGTGCTTGCTGGATCAGGTTGAGGACTTCTGCGATTCGGAACGTAGCGGCGCGGGCCTCGACGGACTCCGCGCCGAACAGCGCCACGAGCCCGTCAGCGAGCACGCCCGCTTTCTTGCGCGAGCTAGTGACTAGCTCGTTCAATCTTTTAAATCGGCCTCCGACGCCCCCTGCGCGAGCTTGAGCGCTTCAAGGCCGAGCTGCAGCTTCAAGCCGGGGCGCGCCGCGCACAGTCGCGCGAACACGTCTGCTGCGGGGTAGAGCAGGCACTGATCCGCGACGTCTTCCGCGGGCGAGATCGCGTCAGGCATTTCGCCTTTCTTGTTCGGACGGCACTGAAAGCGGTACCGCGAAACCTCGTTCGCGGAGGGCGTGCGCACCGCGGCGCACGTCGGCAAACCGGCGGCGTATGGGACGTGCACGACCGCGACGTTGGAGTCGCCGTGCTTCTGCTCGAGGTCGTCGACGGCGAGCAGGTCGGTTGCGCGCTGCGCGTCCGCGGTGGGGTTCGCGCGGCGCTTGCGCTCGTCGCGCATGGCCTGGACCGCGTCGGCGGTGAGGTGCTTGGGGGTTTCTTCGGGCATGTGTTTCCTTTCATTGGGGCGCAGGCCCCCAGCCGCGCCCGCCCCACGCCGGAAAGGAGGCGGCGCAAACCGGGCACAGCTGGCGACCTGCGCCAGTAGCGTTACAGCATCGCGACTTCGCGGCCGTCGATCACGCGCACGATTTCGAGCGGGTGAAGCGCGACCTCGATTTGCGCGGCGTCGGTGCCCTCCGCGCTGTCTTCCTTGTCGCCGATGATCCGGCACCCCTTGAGGCGCTTCTCGAAAATCTTGGTCGTTCCGGGTGGACTCCACACCACGTTGACGGAGAACGTCACGAGCGAGATTAGCGCCTGATTTCCGCGGCTCGGGGCGGTCGCGAGCAGGCCGCGGATCAACTTGTCGTACCCCTCAGAGTACAGGGTCAGGCTCGCCTCGTACGAGACGGAGCCGCGCGTGCGCTTGATAACCCGGCCACCCTCGCGCTGCTCTCCGAGCTCGACGGTGACGCCGGTGTTGACCGCGGCGATATCCCCGAGCTCGAGCAGCTTCCCGCCCAGCGCGGACAGCACACCGCCGACGAGGCCGCCGACGGGCGAAACCCGAACCGCGATATCCGCGAACGACGGGCTGACCCCGTCGATAACCGGCAGATCAAAGAACGACATACGTGGGGGTGTCTCTCGTGTTCAGGGGTTCGGGTTAGTTGCCCAAGGACTCGGTGTGATGGGCAGTGCTGACGATCATGTCTCTTGCCGCGCGCTCTCTGCGAGCGACGCTCAACGCGGCGCGGTGTTCTGCCGTAAACGGACCACGCTTTACGCCACGCCACGTCTTACTGGCGGCGTCACGCTGCTTGTCTGACGCAGGTTTGCCAACGCCGAAAGTGTTGCCTCGCATGCGGTCGGAAAGGGACGCTCGGCGCTCTGCGGACCACGACGCGGATATTTTAGCGCGGGACTCCGGGGTCAAGAATCGCCCGGGGGCCCCACGTTTTGCAGCGCTGATTTTCTGCTTAGTCGCATCGCTGGTACGGAACCCACGACGACCGTCTCCCCCGTCGGTAGCATTGTAGCCAGCGGGAGCTTTGGATGCCCGCTGCGCGATCCATTGTTGCTCTGTTTTGCGCGCGCCCGCCTCGGTGTCGCATAGCGCCAACACTTCAGTGCGAAAGCTGTCCGCGCCGTATTTGCGAATAGCGCGGCACACCAGGCGGTCGCTACCACCACACGCTTCCTGCTGATGTTCAAGCCAGCGCTGGCGAACGCTACCGCCGGTATATCCGACGTAGCGTTTACCGCTTGGGCTGGTGTGGCAATAGACGGAAAACATCACTGACCGTTCGACTGCACGCGCACCGCGGTGTCTACCGAGTGGACCGTACCCTGCAACTCAATCTCCAGCGTGCCGTGCATCGTAGGTTCAGGTACTGAGTAAATGTCGTCCGGCGAGGGGGTCCACCGGGCGGACGAGGCGCGGGGGCCCTCGCCGCGGCTGGCCAGCAAAGTCAGCTCCACGATCGCGTTCACCTCTGCGGCGATCACCGCCAGGGCGTCGCTCGTCGCAGTGCCGTCCGAGTTGAGCTGCAGCGTGCGGCCCACGACGTTCTCCGTCGCCAACTGGACGGCGGTGCAACCCGCGTTGATCACCGCCATGTTGTGCGTCGGCTGCGTGATCTGGCCGTCGCCGGCGCGCGTCAGGCTCTGCGTGATGAACGCACCGCGCGGGCCGTTGCTCCACGACCGCAGGGTTGTGAAGTTCGCTTCCGAGCCGGCACCGCCGTCGACGCGGTCGTCCCACTCGACGAGGACGTCGTTGCCGTCGTACAGGTCAGCGCCCACAGGGCCCAAGTCCTTGCGGAACGTCGCGACGTGCAGGTCATGCTGATACTCGCGCAACGACGCGAACCACCCTGCGGGGCGCCGGAAGAACCACCCGGAGAACGGCGATGCGACGGCGCCGCGGCCAGCGCTCAAGTCGATGCGCGGGGCACCGTCAACTGGCGCGAACTCCGCGTCGATCTCCGCCATCCACGCCGCTTTGCTCTGCCCGCTCACGATCGTGACGGAGGCGCTCCCGAGCGTCTCGTCGGCAAGGCCCGCCGCAAATGTCATGACCGTAGCCGTCAACGCCGTGATCGTCTTGGTGACGTTGTTGCTCGCGGTGCCGGTGACGGTCACCGAGTCGCCGACCCGGAATCCGTCGGCAAGGTACGAGCCGCGGCTGCGGGTGATTGTGTGGCCCGAGGCGGAGAACGTGAGCGCCGGAGAGCCGACGATCAAGCCGCCCGAGGACAGGACTTCGGCGGCGAGGTCCGTCGAGCCCATGGTCAGAACCGAACCGGCGACGGTCGCCACCGCACCCGAAACATTGTTGACGCCCGCGCTCGCCACGGCCCCGGTCACGGTGATGTAGTCGCCGTCGCGGAAGCCGTCCGTCAGGTACGAGCCGGCGGAACGGGTAATCGTGTCGCCGGTGCCGCCAACCTCCGCGAACGTGAGCGCGGGCGAGCCCGTGAGGCGCGCATAGGAGTGCGACAGACTCGCCTGCGGGTTGCGGTCATACACGCTGGCGCGGCCGTAGATGAAGCGCTCGTTTTCGGTCGTGTACGCCTCAAGCTCGGTATTGAACGCCGACGCGGCGGTGTCGTTCGGCAAGTCGCCGGTGAGCAGCATCGACCGGAAGAAAGTCAGGCCCGCCGCGAGCGCGCTGCGCGCAGCCGTAAGATCTGCGGTGTCGACCTTGGGGGCGCTCCCGTGCCACTCCGCGATCGTGTCGCCCGCGACGAGCGTGCCCGCCGCGAAAGACAGCGTCACGTTGACGTAGGGGATCACGTAGCTCGACGCGGTTCCGAGCCGAACGTTCTTGAAGCTGCGGCCGCCGTCGAGGGAGAGCTCGAGCTTGATTTGATCGGTACCGATCGTGCCACCCACGAGAACGCGCACCACCCCGTCGTGCTCCCCGAGCACACCGTCCGACCCCGCTGCGGCGGTCACGACGCTCGACCCGGAATTGCCGTGGCTGGTGTAGCGCGAAACGGAACCCGCGGTTCCGATCGGCATGCCGATGAACAGCACCGGAAGCCCCGTCTTGGACGTGTGCAGGGCCGCGTACTCGACGCCCTCGCAGTACCCGTGCTGCTCATACAGCGCCTGCGCACTCCCAAAAAACCGCGGGGTGATATCGTCCGAAGTCGCGCACGGCGACAGCAGGCAGATCAGATTGTCGCCCCCACCCGGGAAACTGGCGGTGGGCTCCAGGTGTGTCACTGCGCGCGGAAAAGTGGCCATGTAGTTCCGCACGGTACCTTGTGTGCGTGCGTCCGTCAAGTCGGTGCGTACGTTAGCGGACCGGCTGTGATATGCTGCGCGGATATGTATGGTCAATTCGGCTCCGCGCTCACCGGCATAATCGCCGTCACCACGAACGGCACACTCCTCACCGTCCGCTACCCGGAGGCCGGCAACTTCCTGCTACGCGTCAAACGCATGCATGTGCAAGTCACCACGCTCACGGCGTTCGGCACCCCGGTAACCGCCGGGCGGGGGCTGAAGTTGGTGCGTGCGAGCAACGATGCGGCGGCCACGGCGAACCCCTTGGGTGGCGCTGCGTTCACGTTCGGGCGCACCCGCTCGGGGCGCGGGGGCACGTTGGCCATTGGCCACGTGGCGACTACAGGCGCCCTCACCACAACCGGATTCACTTTCGAGTCGGCGGTAATCCAGCGCATGCAACTCGTCCACGCCGGCGCCTCGGGCGCGAATTGGGATGAGGTTTGGCGGTGGAACGAGACGGAGGCACAACCGATCTACCTCGAGCCCGGATGGCTCGTGGGGCTCCAGACAGAGGCCGCGCTCGACGCGACCGGTACGATCCAAGTCCAGGCGGAGATCGACGCGGAGGAGGTCTACAAGTGAGCCTGCGCGCAGGCGCCGCACTCACGCTCGGGTCGCACCCACCCGCGTTCAACCCCGGACAGATCGCCGCCGTGGCCGCGGGGTATTGGTGGGACCCGACATTCGCGCAAGGGTCCGGGGCATCGCTGGTTCTGCCAGAAATGAACGGGCGCTCCGCTTTCAACATGACCGCGCCAAGCGTGGCCGTCGCCCCCGCGGCCGCGGCCGTCAACGGCCAGGCCGTACTGACGTACACGAACGGCGCGAACGACAGCCTACTGCGCACCGCGGCCAAGCAAACACGCGGCTGGACCGGCACCACGCACATTTGGGGGTGGGTCAACGCGCCAAGCGCGCCGGGCGCGGTGTTCGGCCACTATCGTACCGCGCACAACGCTGTGCTCTCTTTAGACGGAACACGAATCACGGTAGTCGTACACGATGCGTCGGCGGACCAAGAGGCGCGTTTCCCTCTACCGCCCGGCGGGTACGCGACGGGGCCGTTCTTTTACGATCTGTTACTCAAGCCCGGCTCCGCCGTGGCGCTATCAATCGATCGCGTAGCGCAAACCCCGACGCTCTCCGCAACGGTTACTACTAGCGTGCAAGACACCTCGGAATACCTCACGTTCGGCGGCACGTTCGCAGACTCCGGGAGTTCAAACTACTCCGCATCGTTCTCCGTGGGCGCATTCGGAATCGCAAACGGCCAGATCTCCGCGCTCGAGCTTGACCAGTTGTTCGCGTTCCGCAAGCTCAAATAACCCGGGTCAGTGCTGCCAGTACGAGATCCGGAACGAGCCGGACCCGGGCGTGAAGTGAGCCCCAGCCTGGCGCCGCACGGTCACGTGCCCGGCTGAGCTCACCCACGCAAAGTAGACGTCACCCGTCCCCGCAGCCGCGAACACGTGGGAGTCCGGCACGCTCACCGCCACCTGGTCTCCGACAGCCACGCCAGCGACGGTCGCCACAACGTCTTGGATCTGCCCTACCTCCGGGTTCGCGTTGAAGTTCAGCGTATAGACGTCCGAGAAATACTTGGAGACGCGCGTGCCGTTCGAACCCACGGTCACGCCGTTGAGCAGCGGATCTCGGGACTGCCGCACCTTGCTCGCATACGTGCCGGAGGAAATCGTGTTCGACCGCTCAGTGTCGTTGGCGTCACCCCACACGATATCTGTGTTCACGTTCGGCAAGATACCCGCGCCGGTGTTGTCCAGCGCGATGATCCGGTTACCGTCGATCTTGAACCCCGTGAACGCAGCGAACGCCGTTTCGATCTTGATGAAGTAGGTTTCATACCCCAGAGACCCCGCGCCCAGAAGGACACCGCCGAGCACTTGCCCCGTCTTGGCCCAAATGTAGATCGGCTGGGATCCCGTCGCCGCGTTCTCCGCGTAGCATCCGGTCATCGACAGACCGGAGATCGGCCACGCCTCGCCGGCGATCTCTGAGTCGATCAGGATAGCCGCGGTCTTATTGTTGCTGGCGTCGAACCCGTCGAGGTTCGGAATGTTGTTTGAGCCGTGGAAACCCAGCCCGTAGTCGAAGCCTGTGCAGGTCACATCCTTGAGCGATAGGTGGTCGCAGTTGTGCCCGACGCGAATCCCCTCAGAGTCCGCAAGCACGGAGGCCATGTCGCCAGCTCGCTGCTGAATCCAGCCACCTCGGATGTAACAGAATTCCGCGCCGTCTTTCAGATAGAACCCGTACTTAGCCTTGAGCGCCAGAACGTAGGGGTCTTGGAACGAGTTGAAGTGCCCGTCGACGATCACCACGCCGTCTGGGAAGAACGCGCGTCCTCCCGCCTCGATCGAGATTTGTCCCATCGACGACCGCTTGCCCCGGGTATAGAGCAGGGCCCCGAACGTGACGTCCGCGCCGTCGTCGCCAACGTCCGCGTGGATGCCCGCCATAGTCACGTAGTCGAGTTCGCCGCCGTTGGATGCCTCGACATGAACGCCGTACTTGAACGCCTTTCCCGCGCTCGTGATCGTCACACGCTCGGGGACGTGCACCGCCTCACCCTCGATCTTAAGCAGCGTGCAGTTCGGAACATCCGCAGACACGGACAAGGCTCCGCCGTCAATCACGGTACCCGTGCCCGACACCGTGATCGCGTTGAACGTCGTGGAACTCGCGGCGATCACCTCCGCGCTCAATCCCTCTAGCCGCTGCTGCGCGCCGCTGAACACGACGCTTCCGGTTGCGGGCGCGACACGCAGCTTCGCGCCCGGGGCGAGCCGCACGCACTGGTTTGCGGCCGAGCCCGTCACGGCTCCGTTCACCTTGTACGTGCCGGGCGGCAAATACACGAGCGGCGCACCTGACGCGAGCGCGGCGTTGAGCGCCGACGTGTCGTCGGTGGCGCCGTCCGCCACGCACCCGAACTCCGCGATCGCATTCGCGCGATACAGGTCGTCGGAGTAGCCGTCTGCGCCGTCGTCGCCCTTGTCGCCCTTGTCGCCCTTGGGGCCGACAACGATCGGGCCCGCGACGTAATCCCGCGTGCGCGAGGTGCGACCGTCAACATCGACAGAGGTGGAGGCGTTCGGTAGGCTCGGCATGATTCAATCGCTCGGGTTCGGGTCGTAGTCGGGGAAGCCGTCTTGGCTGACAATGGGCGGAGTGACGCGCTCGACCACGCCAGTGAGCGGGCCGTGTCCTTGGTAGTTGACGTCGCGCACGGGCGCGAGCACGGAGAACCGGATGCGCGCAGCGAACCCGGGCCACGTCTCCAACGCCTTGAACGTGTCGGCGGTGAGCTCCTCACGCTTAACGTAGCGGTCCTCGATCACCTCGAGAAAGTGCGCCGCGAACACTTCCGTGAGCGCGCAGAGCACGCCGTCCCGCACGCGATCGCACTCGACTTGGTGTTCGTTCGCGCGGGCGCCGGCTTTCGAGCTCCGGGCGTAGATAGTCGCGATTACGGCCACCCGCCGTTGCCACACCACGATCGCGCGCGAGGCCGCAGGCTCCGCTTGGTCCCCGGTAACCCGCTTCCAGCCGATGGGCAATTGCGTGCGGTCGCCGGTATCGAGGTCGCGCTCGATCACGATCGCGCCCATGAACCCCTCACGTTTGAACGTCTCGGGGCCGACGATCACCGGGTAGGGGAAACCTTTACCCTTGATCCGCGCTTGCACAGCGTCGACCGTCTCGGAGATCACGGCTGGCCCCCGCGGTGCAACTCGTCGTAGAACACCTGCGCGGCGATCTCCGTGAGGCGCGCGCGCCAGGTCGCCGGCAACGGTCCGTTGGGTAGCACGTCGTATTTCCCAATCAGATACTTGGTGTAGCGCGGCAATCGGGTCAGCCGAATGTCGCGCCCCGTGGCGATAAATTGCATCGCCCGCCGCGAGGCGCCCGTGCGCTCGAGCGTGAGCGGCTTGCCGTCGACGCTCTGCGGGCGCGCATTCCCGTAGACGGTCTGCCCGGAGTCGTACGCCGACCCTGCGAGCTCGGACATGGCAGGGGCGGAGCGCGCAGCGATGCGCGCCACCGACGTAATCGGGAGCTTGGCCACGGCGCGCTTGAACGCCTGCAAAGTGCGGAGGTCGCCCTTGAGACTCATTCGATTCCCCCGAACCGGCGCCAGCCACGCGAGTCCGAAACCGGGGCCGTAGCGGGCGCAGGGGCTGCGCTATTGGTGCGCGAGGCCGCGGGGGTGCCGCGCACTGGCAGGCCCTGCGCCCACCGCGCCAGGCGCTTCTGCGCGCCGTCCACAATCTCGGACATGCCGCGCGAGGACGTGCCCGCGCGCGTGAGGATTAACCCGGAGGCGATCTCCGCCGTCGTCATGCGCACGATCGCCGGCACACCGTCCGGGTAAACGGCGGCGTTGTCGAACGGCACACTCTGCCCGGGGGTCATGTCGTCAACCATGCGGGATGCGAGCTCGATCGCCGCGTCCCGGTCGAGTGGCGCCGACACAAGCACAGTGTCGTCCGCGTCCACGATCGTCAGGGCCGAGCCACCCGCCGTGGCTCGCACCTTGAACGCGTGCTCTGACTCGCGCTGTGCGTAGTAGGTAGTGCCTGCAACGAGCGGAGACGGCAACGCTCCGTCCCCGACAACAGAGAGCAAGATCGCGTCGCCTGTCTCGAAATCGTGCGCGTCCAGCACGCACGTGCTTGAGGTGAGCGACGCGAGCGGTCGTCCGGGGTTGGGCGTCGCACCACGGGCGACCCCATGAGAATGCAGGTCGCTTGCGTTACAGTATGCCAAGGTCCGCCTCCACGCGTTGCCACGAAACCCGGAGCGCACGCATAAACCGCTGTTTGCGCAGGCGCCGCGCGGCCTCTGCCCGCATGTCATCCGTCCACGCAGCGGACATTCTTGCGCGCGTCTCAGCCGAGGCGGGCGGTCGTTTCCGCTGCGCTTCACTCATGCGGCGCCGGCTCTCCTCCGACACCGTCTTACCGATCTGTGCCACGCTTATCCGCCGGCACGTCTCCGCGGAGAACGGCCCCCGCTTACGACCAGTCAACGCCGCTGAAATCTGCGCCCGCTGACTGGCGGGTATAGTCTTCCCGCGATGCGCGCGCCCGATCCGCTCACGCACATACGCACTCGGATCCGCAGAGCCGTCGCCGCCCGCGGTCGCGTTGTATCCCCCGGGCGCTACAGTACCCAAACCCTCAATCCACTCTACCTCAAGCCGTTTCGCTTCCGCCTCGGAGCCCACAGTGTCGATCAACTCATGGGTGAAAGCGTCAGCGCCGTACTTCCGGATCGCGCAGTGCAAAGGGAAACGGCTGCCCGCTAGCGCCTTCTCGACATGTTTGCGCCAACGCGCACGCCAGCCCCGAGACGTCCACCCCACGTAACGCTTTCCGCTCGGAGACGTATGGCAATAAACGTCAAACGTGGGCGTCGCTCCCCTCGGAGCCGCCTGATTATCGGAAGCGGTGCAGTAGGCCATGAAAGCTCTCCGCCCCGCGCCGGGCGCCCCGAGGGGAAACCGGCGCCGGAGCGCCGGGGACGTGTTGCGGGCGAGATTACGGGCTGAGGTCGACGCGCAGAATGCCGTGGGGCAAAGCGCCGGTGACACCCATCAGCATGTTGTAGTTGACGCGAACCTTGCCGGTTTTCTTGCAGTATTCGCTGTTGCTATCGAACATGATCTCCTCGGGCGTGCCGCCGTCCTGGAGAATCCACGGCTTCGCTGGGTGGTTGCGGTCCACGAAGTAGACCTTGTCCGAGTCTACACCGGAGACCTGCGCGAGCTCCTCGGCCACCACGAGGTTGATGATACCCTTGTACCGGTTGTTGGTGGTGAGCTGCGTATTCTTGGTCGAACCTGTAGCACCCTCGAGGAACGTCGCGCGCATCAAGTCGGACTGCAGGAAGTCCTTGGCTTCTTGCGCCTTGGCAGGGTGGACGATCATGTCGGTGTAGTTGACCGCCATGAGTTGACCGTTGGCGCCCTTGATCCCAGTGCCGCCGTGCAACAGCACCGCGCGGAACAACTCTTGGTCGATCGCGTTGCCGGCGAAGTCCGTGCCGCCGCCGAGCAGGACGTTCTTGAACGTGCCCTTGCTCGTGTCGAAAATGTTGACCTGGTGGCTCGAGCTGAACAGCGGGATCCCCGCGTCGACGCCGAGCGTGGAGTCCTTGTAGAGCTGCAAGTTCGCGTTGGCATGCAGCAAGCGGGCCGTCAGGATGTTGCCGTGTCGGCGCGCTTCCGTTGCCATGCGCCGCGCCTCGCTCGTCCAAGCCTGCACTGCGAAGTCGCTTTGCTCGAGCCTGCGCTTCTGCGCCTGAACACCGTCGGTCCACTCGATCGGGGTGATCGAGATCGACCGCTCGTACATGTCGCGCGCCGCGTCGTCGCCCTTGCGCTCGACGTAGCCCGCGGCGGAGATCGACATGGGGTAGGTCAGGAGCAGCGCCTGCGACGACTCGACCAAGCCGAACGCCGCCGACCACTGGCTCGACGGCTCGGAAGCCTCGAAAGCGGACTGGAACGCGGAGCTGAATTGCTCGAGCGCGCGTTGCGAGTCGAAACTAAGTTGCTCGAGTGGTTTCGCCATGATGCTTTGCCTTGCCGTCCTTGTCCGTGCTGAGTGCGTCTGTTTGCGGGTTGGGTGCGGCTGTTAGCGCGCTTCGATCCAAACCGCGTGAATGACCGCGTCGTCGTTGTCGAGGCCGGGGGAGACCTTGGCCTGCAGGGTCACGGTCAGAACGTCGCCCGCCTGCGCGCCGCTGTTCTGATCGATCGCGACGGTGAGCTCCTGCATGACCGTCGTAGCTGCGGAGAGCAACGCCGTGTCGCCGGTGACCAAGTCCCCGCCCGCATCGTACGCCGCACCCTCGCGGTTGCGGTAGACGTGGGGCGTGAGCTTGGCGGTGGCTGCGTCGGATGAGCCAACGCGGGAGACGAGCATGTGCAGCGTGAGAGCCGCGCTCGCCGGCAACGACTCCGGAAGTCGGCACACGCCGGCAAACACCGTAGTGGAGTCGTCGTTGATGCGAATCCCAAGGCCCTCGCTACCGACGAGCGAGAAACCGTCCGCGGTGCCGTTACCAAACGCAGGGATCGCGGCGCCGGTGCTGAGGCGCCACCCGCCGAGCGGGATATCGACCGACATGGCCGCTTGCAACGACTGCGCCAGGGCAATCGCCAGGGGGCCCATAAACACGTAGCAGAGCCCGTCGTCGCCGGTGCCGTTCTTGGTCTCCGAGCAGATACCCGCGATACCGCGCGAACCCGTCGGGTCGAGCGAAACGGTGGTGTTGTCGACGACATAGACGACCTCGCCCGGCTTGGGCGCAGTGCCGGTGTAGATCAGACCCTGAACACCATACTCGACTTCCGCCTTGACTGCGTCCGCTGCGCCACCGCTCGGGGCGCCCGTGCGGTTGTTGTACGTGGCGCTCGAGATACCGACCGCGTTCTGACCCGCGCCTGGAACCGCGGCGCGGCCGGCGGAATCCTGCGTGACGATCTGGCCCTTGTACAGCAAGGTGTTGGCCGCCATGCTGTAAGTGCCGCGGTGCGGAATCTCGCCCGTAGACTTGGGCAAACGCTCTGCTGCGATGTCGGTCATGATCGTTACTGCGCCTTCTGCTTTCGCTCGAGCCGCTGCGCGACGAAACGCGCGCGGGCATCGGAGTCCTTGATCCGGGCCGCGTCGGCCCGTTCAAAATCGGTGAGCCCCTCCTCGCCGGTGCCGGAACCGGAGCTCGGGGGGAGAATCTCCGCCTTGGGAGCGGTGGTGCGAAGCATGGCCACGCGGGCGCGCAGGTCCTCGATTGGCTCGGAGGCGAGGCGCGGCACGGGGGCACCGTCGCGCCAGGCGGTCGCCGGGCGTTCGGCGCCAAGCGCCACGAGCTCGGTGATGAGTGCGCGGCGCTCGGCCGTCGCACGCACAGCGCGCTCGGCTCGGAGCGCGGAGAACTCCGCGTACTCTTCGGGGGTGAGCGTCATGCCGCCGGCGGGAGACGCGCTCGCCGACGCAGCCGCGGGTGCAGCCGGCGCAGGAGCAACCGGTGCGGCCTCGTCCTGCTCCGACTCGTCGGCGGGGGCCACGTCCGCGGGTGCCGGCGCGGGCTCGTCTTTCTTCTCAGGCTCTGCCGGCGTCGGCGCGGGTGTCGTGTCTGCAGACATGCTAGCCCGCACGGTACCTTGTGTGCGTGCGTCCGTCAAGTCGGTACGTGCGCCACGCGCCGAGCGAGCTCGAGGGTCGTCGATTCGGTCGATCATTCCGGCATCTAGCGCCGCTTGCGCCAACATGCTCGCGCCGCGCCCGTACCCTTTTGCCACCGCGTCGGGTGTGATACCGCGGCCGCGGGCAATCGTCCCGTAAAACTCCGCAGCGATTTCGTCGAGGTGCGAGACGACGACCGCGCGCCCCTCGGGCGTGGAAAGGTTCGGGCGCTTGTCGGGCGACTCCGAGTTCGTCAGGTCCACGACCGTGCCGCAGATACCGCCGGAAATAAACCCGCTCGTCGCGACGCCAACGCTCCCGATCGCAGAAACGCGGCTCATCGCTTCGATCGTGCCCACCGCCGCAGCGATACCGTACGCGGCAGACTGCGCCTCGATTGCGCGCGCAACCATGGGCTTGGCCTTGGACTCGCGCGCGGCTTCGATCGCGTCGAGCAGGGTAAAAAGCCCGTCCACAGATCCACCGGGGGAGTTGATCACCCAATCGATCTTGCGCACCGACGGATCCCCGAGCGCAATGCGCAGCGAGTTCTGCAAGTCGGTGTACGACGTGTTGGCCTCGCCGTACATTTCCGCCATGTAGTCGGGGGCCGGCGTCAATACGCCCTCGACCTTGATCGTCGCGACCCCATTTTCAATGCGCAACGGCGCGGGCAATCCGCCCGCAGGCGCCGCGTCCGCGCGCGGGGCGCGGGCGGTAAGCGGAGTGCGCGCCTCGCGGATCGACCGCACCACGCGCTGTTGTAGCGCCTCGTGAGAAAGCAGCCAATAGAGCGAGGACATTCGCGGCGTACGCTAGCACAGTAGACGTACGTACGTCAATCGGGTACGTTTGCTTACTCATGGCCGAACCGACCACACCCTCCCCGACCGCGCCCAAGGTCTCACCGAAAACGACGGTCAACCCGCCCACGTCCCGGCGGTGGGGCGGATACTCGTGGTCGTTGGAGTTGATCCGCTCCGCTCGCGATGCGCAGCTCCGCGGCGACTTCTGCCAACCGGTGCGCCTGGCGGAGGCGTTCCGAACGAATGACGCGCTGTTCACCGCATACTGCACTCGGGTCTCCACGCAAAGCGCGGTCGATCTCCTGTGGCGCCCGGTCGATTCCGACGAGGGGCGCGCGGTGGCGGAGCGTGCGGAGGAGGCAATCGACATGCCCGTGCATGTGCGAGAGTCGATCCTCGGAACGCTCGCCAACCACGGCATTGCGATCGGCTACGTCCAGCGCACCGCGGTCGACGACCCCGAATACGGGCCGACCGTGCAAATGTGTTTGACCGAGTGGCCCCTCGAGCACGTGCGTTACAACGCGACGACGCGCACGCTCGAGACGCGCACGCTCGACCACGGTTCGGTGACGATCGTACACGGCGATGGGCGATGGATCGTGTTCCGCAAGTTCGGGGTCGCGCCGTGGACGCAGGATGCGTGCGTACTTCCGGGTGCACTACTATGGGCCGCGCACGCGGGCGGGATCCAAGATTGGGCGGGCGCCTCATACAGCCACGGCCAACCCAAAGTCGTCGGCACCCCACGCGAGGGCGTGCCGCTCGAGAAAGACGACGGCTCCGGGGAGCTCTCCACGGAAGTCGCGGCGCTGCTCACAACTATACGCGACCTCGCAAGCGGCGAGTCGGTGGCGGGCGTGCTACCGCCGGGGTCGACAGCGGAGCTCCTATTCAACGGATCGACTGCCTGGCAAGTCTTCCGGGAATTGATCCTCAACCGCGAAAAAGCGGCCATGCGGATCTACCTCGGTACGGACGCAGTGCTCGGGTCGCAAGGCGGCGCTCCGGGTGTGGATATCGCCGCGCTGTTCAGCGTAGCGAGCACGCGCATTCAAGGCGACTTCGAAGCGCTTGAGCGGGGCTACCGCGAGGGTGTGCTGTGGCCGTGGGCGGACTTGCACGGCGTCGAGCGCGACGACATGCCGGCATGTTCGTACGCCATGCCCGACACGGACGGCGCGCGGCGTTCGGAACAAGAAGCGCAGGCGCTTGAGCGACTCGCGATTTCGATCAAAGTCATGAAAGAGGCAGGGCTTGAAGTTACGCAAGAGACGATCGACGCCCTCGTGTCGGTGCTCGGGGTGGCTGTGCCGTGCACGCTCGCCTCCGTCGAAACCAAGGTCGTCCCCCTGGCGCTCGCGCCCACGGACCTCGCCAAGGTCGTCAAGGTTCGCGAAGCGCGCGCATCGCAGGGTCTGCCCGCGTTCGGCGACGAGCGCGACGACCTCACGATCACAGAACTCGACGAGCGCGCCAAAGCCGCGGCTGCCCCGCCCCCCGCGCCGGCCCCACCCGCCGGCGCTCCTCCGAACGACAACCCCCCGCCATGAATGAAACGCTCCCGCCCGGTGCTGTCTCCCCCGCGTACGTCCTCACGCACTTGGACCAAGCGTGGATCGAATCGCTGTCGGATGCGGAACTCGCCGTGCTTCCGTGGTGTTTTGACCTATGGCTCCGTCCAGAGCAGCACGTGCCCTCGCACCGCTGGCGAACGTGCGGCTACACTGGGGGGCGCGGGTTCGGTAAGACGACTCCGATCGCGCGGTACATAAACGAGCGCGTCATGTCGGGGAAAGAAACGCACGTAGCGCTCATGGCCCCAACAGAGGCACGCGTCGCGGAGGTCCAGTTTGCGTCGCTGATCGAGTACGCCGAACCTTGGCAACGCCCTGAGCCCTTAGGCAAACTCGGCTTGCGGTGGCCCAACGGCGTTGAGGCTATCGGGTTCACGCCGGAGCGCGAGGGGCGCAGCCGCGGCGGTAACTTCTCGCTATCGTGGTGCACGGAGATCGTCGACTGGAAAGCGGGCTCGCGGCTCGACGCGTTCAAAAACCTCTACACCGCCACGCGTGTCGGCGAGGAGCGCTTGATTTGGGACTCCACCGCCAAGGGGCGAAACGAGGTGCGCGCGCTACTCGAGGAGTGGCACGACGCAGACCCTGTTCAGCACGTGATCGCTCCGGGCACCATGTTCGACAACCAAGGTCTGTCGACGCAGTACCTACGCTCGCAGTGGGTGAGCTACGCCGGCGTGCGCCGCGAGGAGGAGCTCATGGGTGCGAGCTTCCGCGAGTCCGCGGGCGCACTCTGGACGCAGGCCATGATTGACAACTCCCGCGTCGAGTCTGCGCCGGACTTCGATCAGATCATGGTGACGATCGACCCCGCCACATCGACGTACGACACCGCCGACGAGACGGGTCTGTGCGTGGGCGGACGCGGGCGCACGGACAAGCACGCCTACGCGTTCGCCGATCTGTCGGGCAAGCACACCTCGCGCGAGTGGGCGGACCTCGGGATCAAGCACGCCGACCCACGCATACCCGGCCCGCGCCGCGGGCGCATCGGCGTCGAGCGCAAGCGCATCGGCGACGCAGCGGCGGAGGTGTTGAAGTCCCGTGCGGAGACCGCCGGCCTGCGCGTGCGCGTCCTCGGGCGCGAGGAGCCGTGGCCTGCGTTCGATCCGGGGTGCCTATTCATTCGCGAGTACAGCCCGCAGGAGTCCAAGGGCTCGCGTGCGGACGGCCCCGCCGCGGAGACGGACGCGGGGCGTGCTCACCTCGTGGACCCCGATCCCAAGGCGCCCCGGTTCGCGGACCTGGAAAAGGAACTCACCACCTACGTGCCGGGCGTTACGAAACGGTCGCCCAACCGACTGGACGCTTTCGCCTACTTGGTGATCGAGCTCCGCGAGCTCCGCCTCGACTCCCCGCCGGACCACTCGCGCGACGCCGCCACGGCCGCCAGGCTTCACGGCGAGCTGCAAGCCGCCCTCCGCACGGGGTCGGCGCCCGGTGCGCTACGCGGGGCGCCGGGGCTTGCTGCGGGGCTTACCGCCCGCGGGGGCCGGCGGCTCGGGTTCTAGGGCGCGCCACGCAGCACCAACCATTCCGAATCACCCGGTCCGAACTCCTCCGCGATGTCCGTCCCGTAGGGCGTGCTCGGGGCGGCGTCGTCTGCGGCCAGCTCGGCTTGGGGCGACGGCAACGTATCGGGCGCGACCTCCGAGACGCGCAGCTCCGGCGCGGCGCGGTCGCCGCTCACTACCGACTCGACATCCGCGGCGAGCTCCACGAGGTAATGCCGCAACTCGTTCAACGTGTCGGCGGTGCGTAGCGCGAATTGCAAGCGCGAGAGGACCACGTCGAGGCGTTGCACATCCGAGGTGCGCAGCGTCGGCGGGGTGTAGGAGCGACGCGGCGCGGGCGCCCGGCGCGGGGGCGGCAAGCTCGACGGGCGCTGCGCTCCGGGCGACGGAAGCGTGGGGCGCGCGAGAGGCGCGTCCAAACCCTCGGGGCATCCGGTCACAGCGCACGTGCCGAAAGGCCCGCGCTTGCCGCACCCCGGATACACGCATTGCAACGCGTGTTCGCTGCGCCGCTCCGGCCGCGGGGGCACGCGCACCGCACGCAGCGTGGGCGCGGAGTCGTGTGCGCTCACACCCACCGCCCGCCGTCTGTCGCCGATATCTCCTCCACGTCCACCATGTCCGACCGATTGCATACGTAAACTCCTAGATCTGTGTACACTTGCACTGTGCCAAGCTCTCCCGCTTGCACGCTCACGACGGTTTGCAGGCGCGTGCGGGACGTGCGCGGCAAGCGCACGCGCTGCCCCGGCTCGAGCTCCGTCACGCGCATCAGGACGAGCTCACTCCGCGGCATGCGCGCGCTCCCGTTCGTATTCCTCGCGCTCAATCTCAATGTCGAGTTCCGCCTCCGCACGCTCTACCGCGTCCAGCTGCGCGCGGATTTCCGCCTTGCGCATCGTGATCGATTTCTTGCGCTCAGCGAGCGGGCGCGAGTCCGTGCGCTGGGTCAGTTGCTTCATTTGAGGGTTCATTGCTGGTCGGGTCCTTTCACCGTAATCAAACTGCGGCACATCACCACGTACTCAACTAGCGCGCGTGCGATGCGTGGCGATTCCCGCACTGCGCCCACGGCCGTGTTGCACTGACCGCACAACACTGCACGCGGTATGCCCGTAACATGGCAGTGGTCTAAACACAGCTTACGCTTACCGTCAGGCGGACCGGGCGTGCCCGGACCCCTGCAAATCGCGCATCTGCCGTGTTGCCAGTGATCGAAAAGAGGGCGCATCAACCGCGCCTTGCGCGCCGGGTAGGCTTTCGCCCGATAAGTGCGCGCACGCGCTCGCCGGAGTGCGGGCCCGCGCTCCGCCGCCGCTGAAGCGCAGCGGGCAGAACAGTACTTTTGACTACCCGGGCCGCGGCGTGACCGGTACTCAGCCCCGCACTGCAAACACGTGTCAGGCGCCTTGCGCGGCCTGAGACCACACACGACCGAGCAGAACTTACTCTCAGGGCGGCGCGGCCTGAAAGGCACACCACATCGTGCGCACTCCCGCCCCGGCTTTCTCGCGGCCAGCCCCGCGCACTGACGCGTACAGAATTTTCGAGATGCGGATGGCTTACACTTAAAACAGCCGCCGCATGTCGCACATGCCCGCTTCATGTATCATCCCCCCGAGCAAGTGCCAGCCTTATGCTCCGCCCGCAGTGGGCGCAGGAGATCCCCCCGGTGCGCTCGAGGTCGGAGGCGAGCGCCGCCACGCGCGCACGCACGGAGGCGCGGGCTTTCTCCAACTCCTCGCGGGTGAACGTCACGCCGTCGGCGCCGGCTCTGCGCGCGGCCTCAAGGCGTGCGAGCACCGGCATCAGCGTCGCGGCGTCGCGCTGCGCGCGCTGCGCAGCGGAGTGGTTTCCGTCGGCCTCCGCGCGTACGGCCCGCGCCTCCGCGCGTTTCATCATGCGCAGGGTGCGCTCGTACAAGGACGCGTCGTCGCCATCGTCGCTTCCACTCAAGTTCGGCTCCGATTCGCCGTTCTGATGTACCGGGGGCGCTGCGTCTTCCGAGTCCCGATCTGGGGCGGTGCTCTCCGGAGCGCTGTCGGGCGCCGCGTCGGCGGCCCCCGCCGCGCGCTTGCGCACCCACTTGCGCACTGCGGCCTCGCTCACTCCGCACTTGAACCGCTTCGCGGTTTGCTTCGCAGCGGTGGCGTACGACACGCCGGAGTCGATCAAGCGCACGGCGTGCGCGACAATGTGTGCGGGGGTGGCTCGCATGTTCGTGACTTCAGGTTAACGTACGCACGCACGCGGCGCAATCTGCGCAGACGCGACGGAACGCTCCGCCAGGGCGCGCGCCTCGACGTACCGGCGCGCGGCGCGGGCAATCTCAGCCGAGCTCGCGCCCGAGGTCCGCGCCCGAGTCAGGTTTCGGAGCGCGATCGTCTCCGCGGTGCGAAGGGCGGAAGCGGCGGGGCGGGTCGTCAACGCGTTGCGCATGACTCTGTGTACGTCTGTTATCGCACGGGACTGAGGGAAAACGCAGCGTGCGTGCGAATTTCGGTGCGGGGATGTAGGTGGGGCGCGAATCGCCTCCTCGCCCTGCCCCGCTAGCCGCCCAGCACTTTGGCGACCACACGCGCCCGCCACCGCACAAGCACCGCAGCCTCCGGGCGCCACACCGCCAAGGGCGCGGGCCCTTTCGACGAGTTGCACACGCGGCACGCAGGCGCGAGATTATCCAAGGCGTTGGACCCGCCAGCGCTCAAGGCGACAATGTGGTCTACCGTAACACAACTGCGCGCTTCGAAAGACACCCCACAGTACGCACAACGACCGCGCCACAGGCCGAGCCAGTCGGCAAACGCCTGCGGCGGCAAACCCGCGCCAGAGGCCGCGTAAAGCCGAGCTCGCCTGCGGTGTTTCTTAACGCGGTTGACGTGTGGGTGGCGGCGCCTGTAGGCCGCATTGCCTTTCCGAGCGTGGGCGCGGCACTGCTCCCGATGCGCCTCACGCCAGGCGCGTTGATAGCTCCGCACCGCCTCGGGGTCTGCGGCACGACGCGCGGCGGCGCGCTCGCGGTCGGCGCCGCGCCGCTTCTCGCGGAGCGCTGGATTGAGGAGCCTCCGAACGGAGTCGCGTGATGTCCCGCAGATACGCGCCAACGCGCGAAAGCTGTAGTCTGCCGCGTGTAAGATACGAAGCATTCGCAGGGTGTGAAGCCGCACGTGTGCGCACACTAGCACACGACAACAGACAAGCACGTACGCATTCTCAAAATGGTCGCGTAGAATTGTGAGA
>Ga0213917_1000093_pt1 | contig 22173 bp, 40 predicted proteins | sample McNCre117MG_FD_161051 | JGI IMG/M metagenome (GOLD analysis project Ga0213917, IMG submission 161051) | Freshwater microbial communities from McNutts Creek, Athens, Georgia, United States - 1-17 MG | ecosystem: Environmental > Aquatic > Freshwater > Creek | place: USA: Georgia | collected... | reverse complement strand
GACGAGCGGCACCGTGACGCTGAGCGTAGCCGATGCGGCAGGCACGTGGACGATGAAGCTGCCGACGTCAGCAGGCAGCAACACGAACCTGCTTCAGACTGACGGCTCTGGTAACACGTCGTGGGTGGCTGCGCCTGCTAGCGGCATCACCATCGGAACCACGGCGATCACGTCCGGCACGACCACGCGCATCCTCTACAACAATGCGGGCGTGGTGGGGGAATACACGCTGACGGGCACGGGGACTGTTGTGGCGATGCAAACCGACCCTGCATTGCTGAATACCGCAACCCTCACTAGAACGGCTGTTGGTGCCACATCGGCAGACGGCATCATTCTCACGAACACAACGGCGGCAGCAGTGGGCGCGCAGCAATACTCACCGCGACTGAGGCTCACCGGGCAGGGCTGGAAGTCGAACGCGACAGCCGAGAGTCAAACGGTTGACTGGACTATCGAAAACCAGCCCGTGCAAAGCGGTGCCAATGCCCTGACGAATCTGGTGTTCCGGTCCCAGGTGAATGCTGGCGGGTATGGAACACGCCTCTTCATCTCGCACGATGGGTCATTGAACAATGTGGGTGGGCATTCATCCGCCATTATGTCGTCGGATTCCTCCGCGTTCTATCTGACGACGGCTGGATACCTGCAACTGCAGGGCGGCGGGAACTTCTTCAAGATTACCAATGGCGGCTCGCTTCAGTGGTATTCGGGCGGATTCGATACTATTTTCGGGCGTAAAGCAGCAGCCACGTTACAGATGGGCACTGATGTCAACGGCTCCGCAGTCGCCCAATCCTTCGGCTCCTGCGCAGGCATCACCGGCACGGACAAGACCGGCGCGAACATGACGCTGTTCAGCGGTCCAGGCACCGGCGCAGGCGCAGTCTCCTCGCTGATCTTCCAGACGCCGACAGTTCTTGGATCTGGAACCACTGCGCAATCGCTGGCGACACGACTGACCATCAGCTCGGCCAGCGTCACGTCGCCCATCTCGCTCATCGCCCACAACGCTACGGCCATTCCGGCCGGCGGCACGGCTGGTGCTGGCGTGATGTTCAGCAGCACTGCGAACTATGGCGTGTTCTTTGGCTCAGGCGCTCCGTCGTTGTCTGCCGCGAAAGGCTCGTTGTATCTGCGTAGCGATGGCACCGGCACCTCAAACCGCGCCTACATCAACACCGACGGGTCCACGACCTGGACCGCACTCACAACCGTCGGATAAGGAGCCGCGCATGACGAAGATGTCCGTCACGATCGAACTGGACGACTACCAAGCCAAGGCTGTCGCCATCGACAAGGCGCAGAACCTCTTCGGCGACCTGAGCGACGAGGACTACCTGGCCGTGCGTCTGATGGAATACGTCACAGCGAAGACCGAGCAGCACATCCAGCAGCCGCAGATCGCCGTAGTGTTCGAAGACTTGAAGCGCGACCCTGACACGCTGAAGGCCGAAGCCAAGAAGCGCGGACTCGACATCGACGCGGCCGTGGCTGACGTAGAATCTAGCGCTGAGACTCCCAAGAAGTGACACGGTAGAATCACAACCCAGGAAGGGCGACAACGATGATGATGAGGAAGTTCACATTCACGGAAGACCGGAACGGCCGGACCGACTTCATGCTGGTCTACAGCGCGTTCCGCGGCGTGCCTGGCGACAAGGTCACAGCCGACGAGCGCGCGTCCCTTGCGGCTGCGCAGCGCGTGCTGGAGCCAATCAGCGAGCCGATCGGTAATGCGGCTGAGGACGCTGACGACTTCGCGGTTGACATGCGGATGCGGAAGTTGAAAAGCGAGGCGACGATCGAAGTCTCGCAGAAGCTGCACGAGAAGATCCTCGGGTGGCTGGACGCGGCTCCGCTTCAGGCCGGGCTCTCCATGCAGCTCGAAGACTGCCGGGACCGCTGGACGGCTGCTGAGAAGTTCGACCAGGAGATTCCATCGTCAGGGCCAGTCGGCATCGCCGGCGCGGTGAGGAAGCGTAAGTGATTCTCGGCTTCGGTCGTCTCGGGTCGCTCGCGGCGCAGCTCGGCTCCATCTTCGGGCTGAGTTCCGGCCCGACGACGACCGCGGCCTACCTTGACGACTTCATCGACGTAGATCCAGTTGGTCGAATGATCGACGTTGAGGCTGTCGGCAGGATGATCGATGTCGATCCGATTGGGCGAGTGGTAAGCGTCAATGATCCAGGCCGAGGATAGCCATGACACTGAGAGAGCACGACCCTGACGCCACTGAGCCATTCGGACGAAACTGGACGCGTTGGCTGGCCGAGATATCGTCGACCGAAACGATCACGGTGTCGTCGTGGGCCGCGTCTCCGTCTGGTCTGACGCTTACCGCAGGGTCCATTGTCACCGGCGCCTTGAAAACTCAAATCAAGGTGGCTGGCGGGACAGTGGGCGTCGAATACGAATTGACGAACACGATCACCACGTCCAGCGGCTACAGCGACGATCGATCATTCACCCTGATCTGCGTTGACCGATGAGCCATGGCAGACAGCGAAGTCGCCACGATCTTTTGTCGTTCGTGTGGCGTAGGGTTCGCTGTCCGTGGCGCGCGTCCGTCCTTCTGTCCGAACGAGTCCTGCCTCAAGCCTGCTGACTGGTCGCTTCTGAACCCGACGCCGCGCAAGCCCTACGCCCTGACCGTCAGCGACTGCACGCTTCTGAAGAAGATGCGGATCGCGCCGTAGTTGTTGACAACAACTCCACGACGCGCGTAGGATGCTCTCACGCTGGGCAGGGAGCCGGCGCATCGTGAGCACACCAAAGACCGGACGTCCGACCATCTTTCGCAACAAGAAGCACAAGTTTCCAGGCTTCCAGTTGACCGATGTCGGCAAGCGCGCCTACGAGCGGAAGAAGACCGAACTCGAGTCGATGGTGCGCACGAAGGCCACCGTTGGCGACGTGATCGAATACCTCACGTTGAGTCCGGCGCAGATTCGCAAGCTCGTGATGCAGAACGAGAGCGAGAAGTGAGCGCTTCACCTAAGCCTGCGAAGGGCACGTTGAAGCGAGAGCGCGCGAAGCGCAAGCGCGGACGCAAGGCGCTCGAACTCGAGCAGATGCAGGCCGTTCGCGCGAGAGACCAGTCCTGCCGCTTTCCGCTCTGTGGCTGCCGACACCTTGGAACAATCCTGGCCGTGTGTCACCTTCGGCACCGCGGGATCGGAGGTAATCCGGCCGGCGACCGCACGCAGCGCGCGGGCATGATCCTGCTGTGCCAGACTCGACATCACGACAGCATCATCGCGCTGGACCGAGGGACCATGAGTTGTGAGCCGCTGACCGACAAGGGCACCGACGGCCCGGTGCGGTGGACTGTCGACCTGTTGCGTATTCTCCACGCTGCGCGGTCTCTAGGCCAACCTCTAAAACTGGTGACTCAGTCGCAACTAGGCTGGTTCGTTGTGGCCACCGAGAAGGCACCACACGTTCTCGAGCCACTGACGGATAGGCAGCAGGACGTGCTCACGTTCCTGCGGGCCATGAGTTGCTAATGGCGCGCGGTGACAATCTCAGGCGCTACGACCACTCTGGACCTACCTACAAAACTCGTCCAGACGAGTATCGGGCGTGGGCCGGGATGAAGGTCCGCTGCTCGAATCCAAACTGTAAAGACTGGCACAGTTACGGCGGCCGTGGCATTTCAGTTTGCGCTCAGTGGCGAGATTCGTTCGCTGCGTTCTATGAGCACGTCGGCTCTCGTCCATCAGCCAATCACTCACTCGATCGCTATCCGAACGGAGACGGCAACTATGAGCCAGGAAACGTGCGATGGGCCACAAGGAAAGAGCAGGCGCGAAACTGGACTCGTAGAAACAGGCGTTTCACGCACGCCGGAGAATCGCTCACTTTGCCTGAGTGGGCCGAACGACTCGGCGTTGCCCGCGAATCATTACGTGACCGAATTGAATCCGGCTGGGATATCGGAAGATCGCTCACGTTCCCAGCCGTCCGAAAGCGCATTCGCACATCACGAGGGACGTTCGCAAAAGCCCTTGATGATTGAGTTGTTCGCCGGCCTACATGGATGGGGAGAAGGGGCTGTTCTTGAAGGATACCGAGTCATTGGGTTCGATCTGTTCGACATGTGCGGCGACCTCGGAATTGATAGGCCGACAGGCGACATCAGGATTGTTCTTCAGGACGTGCTAACGATCCACGGTCGGCAGTTCAAGGACGCGGCGTTGATCGTGGCCTCGCCACCGTGCCAAGCCTACAGCTACCGTGCGATGCCGTGGAAGAAGGCGAAGGCGCTCGGGCCACCAGATAACTCGCTCTTTGAGGCGTGCTTTCGGATTCAGCGAGAGGCATGCGAAGCGGCTGGACATCACATCCCGCTCGTTGTCGAGAACGTGCGCGGCGCACAGCCCTATGTGGGTCGGTCCAGGTTCCATTTCGGCAGCTTCCACCTATGGGGAGATGTGCCTGCATTGATGCCGCTCACGCGCAAGCATATCAAGGTGGCCACGATGGGCGCTGGCTGGTATCCACCCGGTCATCCGAAGCATGTTCCAGGTCTCGCGTTCAACACACATGCTGAGCGCGGGCTGAAGATCGGCGGCTGGTTCAGCGATCCGGCTTCAACGTGTCGCAAACACGGCGCGAAGTCGCCAGCCAGAAAACGCGCGAGTGCGATGATAGCTAAGATTCCGATCGTGTTGTCTCGGCACATCGCCGCAGCGTGGAAACCGGAAGTAGTTGTTGACAACAACTACGTGAGCGTGTAACCTGCTGCTCATTCGGGTTGCTGTGCAGCCCGTCGAGCGCCGGGCCGGGGATAACCGCTGAAGCCAAAGGCGGTCCCAATTACAACGGAAACCGGATAGGCCGTTCGACGGGTTCCACAGCAGCCTGATTCGCTACCACGTCTGACGCCGCGGGATTCGGCGCAGACTCGACCGACAACTGAGAGCGACCGCGCAAGGGAGGGCGCGAGCCGTGAAACAGTGCGAGAACTGCGGGCGACCGATTCGACATCGGCTCAACAGACGACGCAAGTTCTGCGGCCGTAGCTGCGCGCAAGCGTGGCGCGACCTCGGGAGAATCAGGAAGAGCAGAAGGAGGACAGCATGACGAGAAATAATGCGTTGATCGGATGCACGATCATCGGCATCGACATTGCGACAGACAAGAAGGCAATCAGGTTTCAAGTGGACGGCGGAGAGCCAGTGATCGCGCGTGCGGACGGTGATTGCTGCTCCAACACATGGATCGAGTCGGTAGGACTTCCTGCTCTTGGATTCCCAGCGAAGGTGCGGGAAGTGACTGATCTCGCGTTGCCCAATGAAGCCACTGACGACGGATGCACTGCGTTCTACGGCTGCGCTATCGATACGGATAGCGGACGAATAACCATCGATTACCGCAATGAGTCCAATGGCTATTACGGTGGAAATCTGAGTTGGCCCGGCGACTATTTCTACGGCGGCGTCTACGGCCAGAACGACTCAACTATGGAATGGCAGAAAGCCGAAGAGTAGACCGTGAGCCACTACGCGCGCGCGGACACGCACGTCGATCGGTTCGGATGGACCAAGGCCGTGTGCGGCGAACGCGTGAAGGATCGGGATTCGTCAAATGACCCGACCTGTCCGAGGTGCGCGCTATGGTTGAAGCAGGACCAACTCGGGCTCCCGCAGTGGGCACGCCAAGGATTGACAACAACGAAGGAGACACCAGTGACCGACACTCAGAAGCAAGTCGTGCTCATCGATTTATCATCTGTCGCTTTTCCCATCTACAAGACGGCAGAACGTGACGTGTCCGGACCTGGCACGACGACGAACCTGACCGTGCAGGCCATTCACGAATTCACCAGCGGCCAGCCGTATTCGATCGTGTGCTGCGACTCGCCGAAGAACTTTCGGAAGGACATTGACGCGAGCTACAAGGCCAACCGCGAGGAGAAGGAAGCGGCCTACTACCACGAACTGAAGCAGATCAAGAAGCGGCTGCTCGACGAGGGCTATCCGGTCTGGGAGTCCGAAGGCTTCGAGGCCGATGATGTCATCGCCACAGCGACCGTCAAGGCCGTGCAGGCCGGCTTCGACGCAGTGCTGATTATCTCGGCTGACAAAGACCTCCTGCAGCTCGTGGATGACGCGGGCAACATCCAGACAAAGAGCCCGGCGACCGGGAATCTGTTCAACGAGGCGGCGGTCTGGGAGAAGTTCAGCGTGAAGCCTGGCCAGATGGTCGACTACCTCTCGCTGCTCGGGGACACGAGCGACAACATCAAAGGCGCGGACGGCATCGGCAAGGTGAACGCGGCGAAGCTACTGGCGAAGTATGAAACGGTCGACGCCGCGTGCGCTGCGACCGAGTCCGACCCGGCCGCGTTCAAGCCGGCGACGTTGGCATCGCTGAAGGAGTTCTGCTCGCGCAAGGACACGGTCCGAAGACTGATCGAACTACGGATGGACGTTCCGGTGACGTTCGACCTGCAACCGCGCACGCCGAAGTCGGTCCAGAACTTCCGCGCTGAGACTCACTTGGGCACAGAGATGCCATCGGCTGAAGAACTGTCCGAGGCTGAGGCTGAATCGCCGATTGTGGCTCAAGCCACACCATCGAAGGCTGTCGACGCCGAAGTGGTGGAAGCGAAAGACTCGCCGATGTCCCGGCCAGTCACCGAGGGCGCTCCGGCCGTGAAGGGCGCCGATGAGCGCATGCGCCAGTCAGTCCCGTCCAAGACAGTCGATATCGAACCGTCGCAGGCTCTCGCGGTGCGCGATCCGGCGTGGCTGCTGGCTCCCAGGACGCTCACAGAGGCCGACAAGCTCTCACTGCGGCTGTTCGACTCGGGCCTCTTCTCGGCCTACGGGACGCCGCAGGCGGTGCTCTCCACGGTGCTGTTCGGTCAGGAACTCGGCATTCCGCCGATGACGGCGCTCCGTTCAATCCACATCATCGAAAATAAGCACTCCATGTCGGCGCAGCTGATCATGGGGCTCGTTCTCAAGAGCGGACTGTGCAAGAAGTTCGAACTCGTAGAGACGACGAACGAGAAGTGCACCTACATCGCGCAACGGGTCGGCGGCAAGCCGCTGACGTTCACCTACTCGTTCGAGGACGCCGTTCGCGCTGGCTATGTGAAATACGAGAAGGACGGCACCGTGAAGCAGTCGAGCAACTGGTATAAGAACCCGCGCAACATGTGCATGTGGCGGTGCGTCACTGAGATTTGTCGAATCTTGTGGCCGGACATCTGCGGAAATCTCTACTCGCCTGAAGAACTTAGGGACGCGAGGAGTTGACCATCATGGCCGACACCAAGCCGCTTTGCCCGCATGAGTCGTTCTATGGAAACTTTAACATCAACAGGTTCGAAGACACTGGTCGATTTTCGGCCGACATCACCATTAAGTGCGCCACTTGTGGTGAGCCGTTTCGCTTTCTGGGTCTCGCCGCAGGATTGGATTTCGACAAGCCTATGGTCTCGATCGATGGTCTTGAGTTGCGCGCTCCGATTCAGCCTCAGGGTGAGCCGCAGCTCCTGGGTCACGCCACGTTTGTGATGCCGAGTATTCCGGTGAGGAACTGACCTCATGGCTGAACCACGCAAGCACCCGACGGACGACATGCCGTTCGAAGAGTCGATGATCTGGCTGCTCAAGAGCATCGATGTCAGCATGAAAGACCTCGTGAACGCGGCGAACCGTCGCGCGAAGCAGGCAACGGCTGCCGCGGGCGGTGACGTCGCAGACGACCGTGAGCTTGACTCCAAGTTCGGGGACCGCGTCGTGAAGTCTCTTCCGAGCCGTTGGACCGGCAGCCAGTCGTTCAAGGGCAAGAAGATGTCGGAGTGTCCGCCTGACCTACTCGACATGCTGGCGAGTCGGTTCGACTTCTTCGCAGCCAAGAACGACAAGGAAGGCGCGAAGGCCGACAATGGCGAGCCGAAGTCCACCTACGACCGCAAGGATGCCGCCAGGGCTCGAGGCTGGGCGAAGCGCATTCGAGCAGGCTGGAAGCCGACAGCGGCCACAGCAAGCCGTTCTGACGCAGCGGAACGGTATCGGCAGCAAGTCGAGGAAGACGGAGACGAGCCGCTATGAGCGTGCTTCGACCATACCAGGAGACGATGATCCACTCGGCCGACGATGCGCTCATCAAGGGGATGAATCGCATCTTGTGGCAGAGCAGCACTGGGACCGGGAAGACTCGAGTGTTCTCGCATCTGCCGACACGACTGCAATGGGCCCAGCGTCTTGCACGCGCTCCGAAGATGCTGGTCATTGCGCACCGGGAAGAACTGCTGCATCAGGCGTGCTCAACGATCGAGCAGTTCAACCCTGACCTACTCGTGATGATCGAGGCAGCCGAACTCTGCGCTGCGCCTATGGCGGATGTCGTAGTCGCAGGCATCCAGACCCTGGCGGCGCGGGACTTCCGCCGGCTGAAACGGCTACTGACCGAGGTTGGCAAGTTCGACATCGTGGTTGTCGACGAGGCCCATCACAGCACTGCGGCGTCCTACCGTGGTGCGCTTGTGCATCTAGGTTTCCTTCCGCCGGAAGACCTCGCGGTTGAAGGCGAAGGCGCAGACCAGGCGGCGACCGACGCACAAGTCGCGTTCATGAAAGCGCAGCTTGCGACGTGGGACAGCAGGGCGCCAAAAGACCGCGTGTTGATTGGCGTCACGGCTACACCGAATCGAGCGGACGGGCAAGGGCTCGCGGCGGTGTTCCAGACACTGGCGTTCTCCTACGCCATCAAGGACGCGATACGGGACGGCTGGCTTGTGCCGATTGTGCCGTGGAGCATCGAGACAAAGACCAGTCTCGACAAGGTTCGAACGACCGCAGGAGAGTTCAACCAGAAGGACCTGGCCGACGCCGTGAACAACCCGCGACGTAACCAGATGGCCGTGCAGGCGTGGAAGGAATACGCGGCCGGGCGTAGCACGCTCGCGTTCGCTGTGGACCTCAAGCACGTCGACGACATGATCGAGGCGTTCACGCTGGCCGGTGTCGGCGCGATGGGCGTGAGCGGAGAGACTCCGCGCGAGCAGCGGCGCGAGATACTCGCGTCGTTCTCCCGCGGCGACTTCCCGGTGCTGGTCAACTGCATGGTGCTGACTGAGGGCACCGACCTACCTCGCACATCGTGCATCCTGAACCTTCGACCCACGAAGTCGGCTTCACTCTTCGAGCAGATTGTCGGCCGAGGGCTTCGGACGTTCGACGGTAAGGAAGACTGCATCATGATCGACCTCGTCGACTCGTCCAGTCGGCACAGTCTCGTGACGGCTGCAGTGCTCTACGGGCTGCCGCCTAAGTTGGCTGTCAAGGGCAAGCGGCTTGACCATGTCGCGAGTGAGTTCGACGCGCTACGCGACAAGCTGGGCTCACTGGACGACATCCTGGCGCACTCGCTGGAACCCATGACGCTGGAACAGCTCGGGGCATTGGCGCGCAAGGTCGACTTTCTGAAGCCTCTCGACTTGGGGACGTTCGGCGCCGGCCGGACGCTGGCATGGGTCAAGACTTCGGAGGACGCGTTCCGTATCTCGTATCCGATCAACGATGGCCACGAAGTGGTGGAAGTGGTTCGCGGACTGCTAGACCAGTGGGAAGTCGTCATAACGAACCGACCGAGCGACCGTGTCAGCCAGACGAAGCAGCGCACGCTCGCGGTGAACTGTTCGACGGCAGACGAAGCTGCGATAGCCGCAGAGCGCTACGTGAGGGCCGACAGGCCAGCAGCGGCGAAGCTGAAGGCCAAAGGGGCAGGGTGGATGTCGAACGCCGCCAGCAGCCCGCAGGTGGCCTACCTGATGAAGCTCGGAGTGCCGCGACACGCGATTCCGCACGACCTCACATCTGGGGACGCGAGCCAGTGGATTGATCAGATGAAGGCGAGGGCAGCACGATGAGGAACATGAGCTTCATGCTGACGACGCCGCAGGTGCTGGCTCGAACCAAGACCGTGACGCGTCGATGCGGATGGACGTTCCTGAAGCCCGGAGACCGCCTCCAGGCCATCGAGAAGGGCCAAGGGCTGAAGAAGGGCGAGACTGTCAGAAGGTTGGCCGTTATTCGCGTCGTCAGCGTCAGGCGCGAGCCGCTGTCAGCCATCACGCATCAGGACGTCCTCCGAGAGGGCTTCCACTCATGGGCAACAACTGACTTCGTATCGTTCTTCTGCGGGTCGCACAAGGGCTGCACGCCGACAACGGTCATCACGCGCATTGAGTTCGACTACGAGAAGGAGACGTAATGAGACACGGAGCATGGCAGATCAACTTCGAAAGGGAACTATATACTTGACTCCCTTGACGAACTGAAGTAGATTTGATGCATACTTCAGAGGGGAATCGACGTTGGCTGAACACACAACCATCTCCGTTTTTGAGCTGTTTGAAATCATCCCAGATGCGACCGCTGCGCGGCTGTATCTGGAAGGCCGACTGTGGCCGACAGGTCCGGTCTGCCCGGTGTGCGCGAAGCAGGACCGGATTACGGCGCGACGTGGCGGTTACTACCGCTGCAACGCGTGCAGCGAGGACTTCACGGTGAGGACTGGAACCATCTTCGAGCGGTCGCACATCCCGCTGAACAAGTGGGTCTACGGCATGTATCTGGTCGTCACGGCGCGCAAAGGCATCAGTTCGTTGCAGCTCGCGAAGGAAATCGGCATCACGCAGAAGTCCGCGTGGTTCATGCTCCACCGGCTGCGCGAAGCCTGTGAGGGCAACTTGCGCAAGCTGCGCGGCATCGTGGAGATTGACGAAACCTACGTCGGCGGGCTGGAGCGGAACAAGCACCAGGACAAAAAGCTGAACGCCGGACGCGGGCCAGTCGGCAAGACGCCTATCGTCGCCATGCGCGAACGCGGGCGCGGCGGTCGGACGCTGGCGATGGTCTCCACCGATGTGACGTTGGAAGGCATCCGAGACGCCATCTACCGCAACGTGGAGGAAGGCTCGGAGATTCACACGGACGAATCGCCGGTCTACGACGGCGTCGGCTCGCTGTTCTTCCGCCACGGCACGGTGAACCACTCCAACCGCGAATACCGGCGCGGCAGCGTCACGACGAACGGCATCGAGTCCGTCTTTGCCGTCCTGAAGCGCGGCATCATCGGCGTGTTCCATCAGGTGAGCGTCAAGCACCTGGGCCGCTACGCGCACGAGTTCGCGTTCCGCCTGAACGAAGGCGCGGTCTACATCCACACAATCGACCGACTCCACAGCTTCATCAGTCGTTCGGCCGGAAAGCGGCTGACCTACCGGAGGCTCATCGCATGAAGAAACCACCGAAAGTGCTCGATGCGATAGCCGATGTCGTCCTGCGCTATCGCCCGAAGCCAAAGTCTGAGCCGTCCAAGGCGCGCCGAAAGAAACGCCGCAAGCTGGAAAAGGCGAAGTGACGTGACGACTCCATTTACTGCCGATGATGCGCAGGCGGCGTTCGATTCTTGGGGCGCAAATTGTGGCCCCGGCGCTCTGGCGGCCGTCATGGGCCTGTCGCTCGACGCTGTGCGCCAGCATCTCGTTGGCTTCGACGCGAAGCGATACACCAACCCGACCATGATGCGAGCTGCGCTCGACTCGATGCATGCGTCTTACCAGTGGAAGGCCGGACGGTTCGGCCTGTTTCCCAGCTATGGGCTCGCACGTGTGCAATGGGCAGGACCTTGGACAAAGCCGGGTGTGCCCGCAGCCGCTGCTTACCGACACACTCATTGGGTCGCCTCGCAGATGCCAGACCGATCCGTTTCTAATCCGCATGACGTGAAAATCTTCGACATCAACGCGATCGGGGTTGGCGGGTGGATTGACTTGCCGGTGTGGAGCGGCCAGTTGGTGCCGTGGCTGTTAAAGCAGTGCGCGCCGAAGTCCTCAGGCGAGTGGTGGCTGACACACGTCGTCGAGATCAAGCGAGGCGAGATATGAGCGAATCTCCAGAGGACTGCTATGACATCGAGTCGGACGATGACGTGTGCCAGCGGTGTGCAGGCGAAGGGTATTACCACGATTGTGGCGAGGACACCTGCTGCTGCGCTGACACCGACTCCGATGACGACATGGTGCAATGTCCCGACTGTGGCGGGACTGGCTGCTAAGTCATGCGAGGGAGTCATGTATATAGTTCCCCTTCGAAACCGGCTACACGGTCATCGTGGCGTGCCCGATCGATCGCTTTACGGACGCCTTACGTGTGGCTCAAGCCACAATCTCACAGCTCGCCGTGGTCGGCGCGTCCTATCATCCGCGCATGTTCGTGAGCGAGCGGGCCGAGCGGGCCGAGCGTGACCCGCACCTTCTCGCGCACGGATGGACTGGAGTCACGCTGTGAAACGACAAACGCCCTGAATGGAGCCGATCCACCAGGGCGCTGCCGACGCGGAGTCAGTGGCAGGAAGGTTCCACAGCCAACGCGCAGAGAGATTCTACAGCAGATTCAGGAAGGGGCTTGACAGTGCTTGAGATGGGGGCGTAAAGTTCAGTCTGGCTCGGGCGGTGAACCCGAAGCCAGACCTAAGCAAGTCTGTGGGATGGACACGAGACAGGCTCTGACCGCAAGTATAGCCTTCCTCGTTCTCAATCACAAATTCATCGTCACACGCAACAGGGGAAGACCGTCCGGGGCGTGGTTGATTCGATGCGCTACCGGCCGTAGAGCGCACGGGTGGAGCCTTCTGGTCAGAGCCCGTCGGGGGAGTTCGTGCAGCGGACCCTACAGTCTGACCTTGCTGCTGAGACGCTGTCACGACTCAGTGGTGCCTGTGAATGGGCCGACCGGCTATATCGGTGTGGAACACAATCACGAGGCCGGGCTGCCCCTTCTATGGGGGAGCCTTGCCTGCTCAGAGCCTCTGGCTACTCGGTATAGATGGTAAGTAAGTCTTAAGGTATAGGCTGATTCGAGATGGCCATTGAGAGAAACGAGCACAACGCGCTACTCGCCAAGTTCTGGGGCAATATTCAGAATCGCGGCGATCGATTGCAGTGGCTGCGAAAGGCTGCTGATTGGAAGGTCGAATCGACCAGTCGATATATCGACGTGCGGCGCGGGAGTTCGAGATTGCCGAAGGCAGATGGTGTCTGCTTCTGTTGTCAGCGCAGACCGGCAACATCGCGGCATCACATCATCCAGATTCAGAATGGTGGCCGCAATATCACGAAGAACATCGTCAGTCTCTGCGCTTCCTGCCATCGAGCGGTGCATCCATGGATGAAGAAGCGGAAGGCTGTTGCGGCAGAACCGTTCGACGCTACTCCGCGACTAGTGAAATAGAGGGCGCGCGTCTTGATTAGAATTCGGTAGGCGCAAGGAAGGGCGTTGAACATGAACGACAAGCACACACCTGGACCGTGGAAAGCCTCAGAGGGTGACACGAACATACCTGATTGCGAAGGAGCATGGGGAGACGTGAAGGAAGATGGCGATCATTACGCTATCGCCACTATTTGGGCCGACACCGACGAATTGGAAGTAGAGGCGAAAGCCAACGCTCGGCTCATCGCGGCTGCGCCTGACCTCCTGGCTGCCTGCCGTGCGGCGTTGTCGCAAATGTGCAACACGGTCGCCCCGTCAACGAGCTTCACGGATGTCGTAGACATGCTGGACGCGGCTATCTCGAAGGCGACGGAGTCCAAGTGATGGCCAAACGTCAGATGCCACGGCAGAAGCCGGGCACATCAGAGCAATCGGTCGGAACCCCTGGAGACTTTCTAGTGGCTGTGACGCGATCGCTCGGCATCAAGCAGTTCGCGATTGACCTCGCTGCTGATCATCAGAACTACGTCTGCGAGCCATTCTTCACGCGCGAGGATGACTCACTGGCTCAGGATTGGGCGCCGTTCTGCGACACGTTCGACCGATGGTCATGGCTGAATCCTGAGTTCAGCAAACTTGGCCCATGGTTGGACAAGTGCTGGCAGGAGCGGAACAAGGGCGCTCGGATCGCCTGTCTGGTTCCTTCATCGCATGGCGCGAACTGGTGGTCTGAGCACGTCGCCGGGAAAGCCTACGTGCGCGACCTAAACGGCCGGCTGACGTTCCGCGGACACGAGCAGCCCTACCCCAAAGACCTCGCGTTGCTCATCTACGCGCCGTTCCTGCGCGGAGGATCGTCCATCTGGAGATGGCGCCATAGCCTTCCTACTGACAATGTGGAGCTCGAAAGGCTGGTGACGATTGCGCGCCAAGGCTGATGTGGCTCAAGCCACACTCTCGCATGACGACAAGAAGCGCATCGTCGACAAGCTCCTGTCCCTTCAAGCCGAGCAGCACGACTTGACGCGCACGCTTCTAGAACTGATCGTGGCCCATCCGGTGCAGCAGGAAACGCTCGAACTCGAGCCGACCGGAGACACGTCTACGACTCCAGTCGAGCGCTTAGTGGCCATCTGGAACGACCGGACGTCACGACCGATACCGAGCTGCCGCGAAATCAGCAAATATCGCCGGCAGAAGCTGACGAAACGACTCGGCGAGCGAGTGCTTGATCAGTGGACCGAGATCATCGATCGGATTCAGGCGTCGGCATTCTGCCGCGGCGACAACGAGCGCGGATGGGTGGCTGACATCGATTGGCTGATCGGCTCCCCAGATCCAGCAGTGCGGGTACTCGAAGGCAAATACGACGACCGTAAGACCAAGGGCAGCAGAGCAGACCTCGTCAATGCTGTTCCGGTCTGCCCGCACACGCCGCCGTGTGACGCGCCTGGCCGCTGGTCGTGCGTGATGAAGTCCCGACGGGAGGCGCTAGAGGAGCCGCTATGAACGAATTGGACCCATTGTCGGTAGTCGCCGGAACCTACATGGACCGCAGCATTGCCGACTTCCAACGCGCCTGCTGTGTGCACATCCTCGAAGAGCAGCGGAAGCCATCTCCGGACACGGCTCTCATCGCGCTTCTCTGCGATGCGGTGCGCTGCTCGCGTGAACTGAGCATTGCCGCACTGAGGGGGCTATGAGGTCATCTGACTTCCAAGGTCCACCGTGCGACTGTTTGGAGTGCCAAGCCGCCGGCGTGACCGACAAGCCGATTCGACGCGACCCTCACTCCGGTGCCTGGCTTCACGGGTGGCCTTTGGCTCGGTGGTGGATCGCGCGGGACAAGTTCGTGGACGCAGTCAAGGGCATCGCGAAGGGTCGCACCGGCGGCGGATTCGAGCCCTTGGTGAGTAGAGAGCCGGGCGAGGACGACGAACCGATTGTGGCTCAAGACACACTTAAAGACGAAGAGGACGACCGCATATGAACACGTGGCAACCGATTGAAACCGCCCCGCGTGACGGAACCAAGGTATTGCTGACTGACGGATTATCTTGGATTCGCACGGGATATTGGGCGAAGCGAATCGAATGTTGGTCCGTGGATACGGCAGTTACTCTTAATCCTCCTACGCATTGGACGCCCCTTCCTGTTGAGGAGCCACGCTAATGGCGAACACCCCAGAATACGAACGACAGGCGCACGAACTGGCAGTGGCGTTGATAGCCGAAGAGGCTGACCACAACAACACGCTGAGCCAACTTCATGCAGCAGAAGCGCGCGTGCAGGCGCTACAGGCAGAAGTAGACAAGGCCGTCGAAGTGATTGAGCTGGCGCAGCGGTGGCTTACTAACTGCGTTCCAGTGGTCGACTTGGACAGACCCAAGCCACTGCCTGTTATCGTTGGTTTTCTCGCCTCTCGTCCAAAGCAGACCAAGCCGTGACCTACGCGGCGCACCTTGGCATAGACCCTGGAGTATCGGGCGGGCTGTGTCTGATGGTCGGCGCGGACTTCGTCGACGCGCGCAAGATGCCCAAGGAGCCCGTTGAAATAGTCGCGCTGATGCGGGAGTTCCGTGCTATCGTGACCGCACGTTCTGGCCGCAAGATCGCGAGCCGAGAGATTGCCGCGACCATCGAGCATGTGTGGTCGCAACCAGGACAGGGACACACAGGCGCGTTCACGTTTGGCCGTAATTACGGCACGGTGATCGGCATCGTCTGCGCGTTCGGCTTCGATCTCCGTGGCGTCGTGCCGAGGAAGTGGCAGGGCGCGATGGAGTGTCGGACCGGCGGCGACAAGAACGTGAGCAAGGCGCGCGCGGTGGAGTTGTTTCCAGTGCACGCTAAAACCATCACGCATGCAACAGCCGACTGCATGCTGATCGCGGAGTGGAGTCGGCTTTACAGGAAGGATTGAACGATGGCGAAACGAGCGAAGAGCGGCGGCGGAAGCATCACGCCGCAACAGGCGCGCAAGGCGCTTGCTGAGGCGCCGAAGAGTGCACGGTCTCAGGCGTTGCCAGGAATGGAGCAGGTCAGGGACAAAGTTCTCGACACGATCTGCGAAGAGATGGCCGACATCCGCGCGAACCTGAACGCCGCGAAGACCGCCGAGAAGAACTACCGCGCCAAGGCGCTGCCGCGGATGCAGAAGCGTGACCTGTTCCAATACACCAACGCCGGCATCACACTGATTCGCGAGACTGGCTCGGACACGTTGAGCGTCAAGATCGCCAAGGGTGACGGCACGGTCTCGGTCGGCGGCGATGCGAGCGGCGACGACGCAGGCGATCCGGGCGAGGAGTAGAGCCAAGCGCTTGAGTCGCAGCGTAGCAACTGTGGCTCAAGCCACACTTTCAGGAAGGGGCGACGTTGACCAAAACCAAGGAACTCGAGCCGGCCGGCGTGATGCAAAAAGACATCACGATCGGCAACTACAAACTGACCGCCACGCAACTTGTCATCAAGGGGAACCCGAAGGCCGAGGACCATGTCTCGGTCGGACATTTCATCGAGCGCACCGTCAAAGCGTCAGGGTTCTGGCGGGCCGACTGGCTGCTGCACCTTCGAGGGCGTTCGGACTGGGACGACGACATCAGGCAGCAAGTCCTGTCCGACGTGGGCATCGACGAGAGCACGATGCGGCACGACTGGCGCGTGGCTCGAATCGACCCGTCTATCCGGCGCGAAGACGTGGACGTCACGACGCACCGTAAAGTCGCCGCGCTGCCGGAAGCGGACCAGAAGAAGTGGCTCGCTGAAGCCGCAGAGCACAACCTCTCCGCCGTCGACCTGGGCGCGCGCATCAAGGCGCATCGTAGAAGCACGGTCCGCGTGCGCAGGGAGAACATCACGGGCGTCTACCGCGTCGGCGTGGTGAACTTCGACGATGCCACGTTGAGCGTTGCGGAGATGAAGAAGATACCGATGATGGCGCGGTTCTACGAGTCCAGCGCCATGTTCGTCGTGGTTGGTCCGAAGGCGCTCGTGCACGCGCTCGATGTGATGGCCGCATGGGGCTTCCCGCACAACGGCGTCAGCCTGGTCTGGGACATGGTCACTAGTGGGATCGAGGACATCGTCAACCTGCGGCACAAGCTGATTCTGATGGGCACGCGAGACGGCTGCGCGTTCCCGATCGACTTCAACCCGGAGTCACAGACCGTGGCGCCGGACTCGGTCATCACGGACCGTCCGAAGCCTCCAGACTTCGAGACGACACCCGAACTTTACAAGCTCATTGCGCGGTGCTGGGAAGGTCCCTACGTCGATATGTGGCCAACCGTGGCACGTCCAGGATGGGACACCTACACGCACCAGCATAAGCCCGCTGAGGAGCCGCTGTGACGGACAAGGAACTCGACGCCGTCAAGCAGGCCGTCTCCGCGCTGTCGTCGCTGCTGAATCAGGAGCACGAACGCGCCGTCGTGGCGAACGGCATCGGCAGTCGACTCGTTCGAGCCGGAAAGCAGACCGAAGCCCAAAGCCCGAAGCCCGTGGCTCAAGCCACGCCGACCGGGACACTAAACATCGCGCAGGAAGATCTAGATCGACTCTACAGCTACTGCGAACGGAGGTTCATCGAAGCCTGCCACACGGACCCGTCACTGCTGGCGCTAGCGCTCGCGCAGTCGTCCATCCTTGAAGTGACCATGGCCCCGCCGCGGCGTATCTCGGTCGACGGCACAACGGCGCGCGGCCGTATCGCGCGGATGCTGCACGATGGCTGGTTCGATGTTCAGCGCAGCGCTGGCGGCACGCGGACCGAGTTAGCGAGGACTGGAGCCGACGTGAACGGGAGCAATCTGAAGGTCATTCTCGACGACATGAAGCGTGACGGCTTCCTGGTCGAAGAGCAGAACAAGTATCAGAAGTCGACAACGATGCGCGTGGTGCTGAACAAGCACGTGGAGGCACTGTGAGCGATGAATATTGCGATGTTGACCTAGACGGAGCGACCGACGATGGCGAGCCGGTCGAAGACCTTGAGAAAGTCCACACGACGTCGGTCGACGAGCAAAAGTGCACCCAATGCGGCGGAGTCATCCCGGCTGGTGTCGCTCATATGCGGCTGACGTATCGCTTCGACGGGGTCGACAACGACGAACGCGTCTGTTCGCCATGCGTCGAGGTAGCCAAGGAGTTCAGCTATCACGGGCTCGGCGGTGGACTCTGGGAAGCAATGGACGAAGAGTGGGGCAATGGCGCTCGGGTCCAGGGCTGCATAAACAGAGTTACGACTGTGGCCGCCAAGGCTCTGATACTGTCAAAATGGCAGGACTGGAAAGAGCGAACAAAAGGGTAAGTGGAGGATATCGTGAACGAACTCGACAACTACCCAACCGAGCGCGGATTCTCCGATCTGTTCTCAGTTGACCGCAGCACCCTGGTCACAGCCTCGGCAGTCTTGGGGCTCATGCCTGACACGTGGGCGACAACCGGAGGCCAGCGCGAGATGAACAACCGGCAGATCCGACGCAGCATCACGATGCAGGAGCGGCTCGAAGCGTGGCGCGGAGTCTGCGCACTGCCTGCGCCGATACGCAGACAATGACGTGGGCTGAACGCATGGCGTCAGACAAGACGCTTGCAGACTTCGTGCAGGCCGAGATCGCGCGTGCTGGAATTGCACTCGACACCGCACGCTACAACGAGGCGCACTGGCGGGACTGCGCGATGAAAGCCGACGAGAAGTTGGCCGCCTACGTCGCGAGCGACAAGAAACGACCAACCAGCCGTCGATAGTGGCTCAAGCCACACCTACTCGATCGTCTCCCTGGGCAGCAACATCGGCGTCGACGCAGTGAACTGCTGCGCCTTGTCTTTGCACTTCCGGCAGAAGCCTTTACGTCGCCAGACGAATATGGCCGGCTTACCGCCGCAGACAGAGCACTCCTTCGGGTCGTGGAAGCCTGCACGCGCCTTCTTCTTGCTCGTGGCGTCTTGGTAGATATCCTCGCGCAGCGTCACTGCACACCGTGCGCAATAGCCGCGAAGGTGCCGACTACGATGCTTCTCAGGAACAGCGCCAACAGCACCGCGACAAGCGCGCCGACGATGATCGTGCCTTTGTTTTCGGACAAGTCAGACATGATGCGCTCCTAGTAGTCGATTCGACGGGCCACGAACTGCCCGTCTAAGTTTCGAGTGCAGATGATGCGCGGCACGCGGTTGTTCAGCCCTTTGAACAACGAAGGCCCCGAAGTGACAACGAACAATGGCAGCACGTAGAACATCAGGCCCTGTTCGCTATACCCAGCGGCCTGCAATGGAAAGTCGAACTCGTCGCCCTGGCGGCTGACGGCCATACGGCCAAGTGCTCCCAGTTGGCGCGTGAGATATTCGATGGTCTCGACTTCTGCCTTGATTGGACGGCTCTTCACGAGGTCCACAACGCGGGGCCCAAGGCTGTCGATCGCGAGTCTCAGGTCTGGCCCGATGTTGATGGCCGGTGGTGTCCTGACGGTGGCTGTCTGACTCATGTTCGTTGTCCCTTCCTGAACAGCGATGCTTGTTTTCGGCTCGCTCAGCAATATAGCGATCTGTGGAGTTGTTGTCAACAACTCACTTTTCGGTTTCTCGTGTTGCATTCTGCAGGGCATGTGGCATACTCAGCCACAAGGTCCAGGAAGGGACCGTTGACCGATGAAATCCTTAACAAAATCGGCGTCGCGCCACACTCGGCGAGTATCGCCACTGGAGACACCGTGAAGAAGACACTGATTCTCTGCGTCGGCATCGCCATGTGCGTGCTGACCGGCACCGCTCGAGCCGACAGCATCGACTGGACACAGGGATTCTCGACCGACTACGCCGCCCGTGTGGCCGGCATGAATAGTATGTGGGACCCTGGCACCTACACCTTCGACTCTAGCGCGCTGAACAACCACGCGCTTTGGGAGACCGGCGGAGATGCCACTGGCGACGGATTGTTCATGCTCGTGAACGGAGTGGAGGACTCCGCACATTCGCTCGTCTGGGGCAAGTCGCTAGACCTCGGAGGGAACCCCTTCGTGGTGTTCGCGAAGAATCTGTGCTGCATCGACAAGCCTGGACGACCAGGGCCAGAGCTTGAATTCTGGTTTGACGGCTTCAAGATCAGCGACATCATCACGGACGGAGCTGGACGATGGGATCTGTTCTCGTTCATCCCTCCAGTGCTCCGAGGCACGCACGAATACGAGATTCGGAACGGATCTACCGTGTTCGACGGGAACGACTTCGGCTTGGACTTCAACCCTTCCACGCCGACGCCCGAGCCGCTCACGATAGTGACCCTAGGTAGTGGCCTGTTCATGATCGCCAAGGGTCTACGAGGCAAGCGGAGCCGCGCATGATTACCATTCTTGCGTGGCTGGTCAAGGCTTCGATCTTCGCGCTGACTGGCCTTGTGGTGCTATTCGCTGTGGTCTATCTTCTCGCATTCGCAGCCGCGTTCACCATCGGATGTTTCGCGACGAACGAGCACGAGGACTACTACTGATGACCGGTGAATCCTGGGAAGACCAGACGATGCGCGGCAACCGGCTTCTTCCGACATGCCATGAAGCGAAAGACGCACTACAAGCGCAGGGCATAGACCCGCAGCAGCCAGCGCAGGCCACAGCACCAGACCTGTGGGATGACGCGTTGATGGACTTAGCGCTCATTGAACAGCGATGGCCGCTGCCGGCTAGACGTATCGTCAAAGCGCACGCGGTCGCCCTGGCTGCGGAGCGTGCCTCCAGCGAAGTTGAGGTAGATAAGCTCAAGGCTAGACTTGCCGAAGCAGAGACCGATTTCCAGTCATTTGCTGGGCACCACGCAGCGACCGAGCGATCACTGGCCGCAAAGGACACCGAACTACTCACCAGAGAGCGCGAAGCCTTCATGGCTGGATGTGAATTCATGATGGACCAGTGCGGCGTTGTTCGCGAGAAAGACGATGACCAGTGGCTAGACGAAGCCTTTACTGTCCACCGTGCGCAACGAGAGGCTAAGAGCTGAGGATTGGAACGCCGGATCGGCACACGAGGCGATGATCTAGAGAGTCTCGACTCACGTCGGTTCGGTGTTCCAAGAACGATTGCGCGGTAGTCAGCATGGTGCCCAAGGAGATCTTGGTTGACGGGTCTGGTCAACCCTTCGAAACACTGGCTACCGCGCAACGCAAGGAGATGAGACCGTGAAGCTACTGGATCGACTCCGCCTGAAGTGGCGGCTGTTCCTCATCGCTCGTTCCCGCTCAGTGTGGTGGTGACGTGGCCGTCTGCGCGACGCCTGGCTGTCCTGCCGTTGTGCACTCAGGCCACTGTAACGAGCACAAGCGGAAGCTAGACCAGCGCAGGGGCTCAGCCTCCAGTCGTGGCTACGGCTCTGCGTGGGCAGGCTACAGGCCCCAGTTCGTCCAGATGCTAGTAGACGCTGGAGTTCGCCCTATCTGCGGAGCAGCCCTACCCGGAGGACCAGCCACCCTTGACAGCAAGTGCCGTAGCGTCGGACTCCTAACCTTCCAGAGCGAAGACAGCACAGACCTCCACCTAGACCATGAGCCACCACTCCAAGACCACGAGAGGCAGAACATCGCAGCCCTCTGCGACCCGCTGAGACTCCAACTCCTCTGCCGCTCGTGTCACGCGGCGAAGACTCGACGTGAACAACAAACAGGAGGACAACCATGAAGGGTATTCGTAGGATCTTCGACAGTTTCATCAGACAGGCTGAAGGCAGAGCACCGAGAAACCCAATGAAGCGTAGGCTGTGGAGCCCAGGAGTGCGCCGTGAGCCTGTGGTTCAGAGACAGCAGGACAAGGACTACAGCTACGGTGACTCTCAAGGCTCACAAGAGAAGGGCCGACGGCTTCGCGCGTTGGCTCGGCTGGCGTAAGACAGTGTTACGAGTCGTGGCGGGGGGCCTTCGAGAGTCCGGCGCGGGTCGTCAGAAGAC
>Ga0213917_1000092_pt1 | contig 22230 bp, 35 predicted proteins | sample McNCre117MG_FD_161051 | JGI IMG/M metagenome (GOLD analysis project Ga0213917, IMG submission 161051) | Freshwater microbial communities from McNutts Creek, Athens, Georgia, United States - 1-17 MG | ecosystem: Environmental > Aquatic > Freshwater > Creek | place: USA: Georgia | collected... | reverse complement strand
ATCATGGTGCCCGCTTCGCCGAGTTGCCAGGAAGGACCCGGGCGTTCAGCCGGTAATGCGCTTGATCTCGTGCGTCAGACGCTTGTCGAAGGTCTCGGCCACATACTTGTCGAGCGCACGCTGCAGCCCCGCGTTGACGAACGCGCCGCCTATGCTGGGGCCGTAGAGCTTGCGCACCGGGTAAGCCTGCCAGCCGCCAGTGCTGCCCTTCTTGTGCACCTTGGCACGGCGAAGGATGAGCTTGCCTTGCGACTTGTCTTCGACGTAGACGCCATATCGGCCGTTTTGGAGCTGGCCGATGAAGGCGCCCTTGATGAGCTTGCGGCCTTTATGCACCTTGACGATGACCCCCGCGTTCGTCTCGGTCGGGTTGAATTCCATCAGGCTCTTGGCGTTGCGCGGCACCCGCATCCGCACGCCTCGCATTCCCCTTGATGCCATCACCAGCTTGACGGCGCTCTTGATCTCGCCGACCTTGAAGTTATAGCCATCGGCCTTCATGTCGCGGGCATTCTGAGTGCGGGCCATTTCGATCGTTCGATTAAGCGCACGGGGTAGCGCCTGGTCGACAACTTCGCGCTTGATGCGGTCCATGCCGGCCAACACCTTGTCGATGTTGCTGGTGACGCTGACGGTGATCGGTGCATCCATGAGATTGACCTTTCGATCTGGCAATGAAAAACGCACGCCGGGGACAAGCCGGCGGGCGTTGCTGCGGTCTGGTCAGACCTGGTGCAGAGTGCCTGAAATGTACCCATTCCTTGAATTCCGTACTACTGTCCGCCGCCCAGGGACACCAGCAGCAGCCGATGCGCACGCCAGATGCGCGGGTAGATCGCCGGTGCCTGGCAGCCCAGCCGTGCGGCGCAGTCGTCGATCGACAACCCGAGCACGTAGTGCAGCACCAGTGTGTTGCGCATTCGGACCGACAAGACCTCGACGGCGCGATGCGTCTGCCTGGCCGAACTCGGCGCACCGACCTTCATCGTCGGCGTGATGCCAGCCGACGGTGGCGACCATTCCGGGTGCAGCGTGCACTTCGTCGGGTAGCCGGAGCCATCGCCCACCTTCAGCCACTGCGCCCACTCGCGCAGGCGCTGCTCGATGACCTCATTGCGCGCCATGGGCCGCCTCGCGCATCACCACCATGGCCTGCGTCCGCGTGATCTGCTGCGCCGCGAAATTGGCCATCTCGGGGTCGTTCCAGGGCGTGCCGATGGCGATGGCGCCCTCCCGAGCGAAGAACCAGCCAGGCTCACCCGCCATCCCTCGCCGCCAGCATTCCGCCACGTGGGCGCTGCCCAGCTTCGCGCGCTTCTCTGCCATCAGCCGCGCCACCCCAGGCATGGCTGTCGGCAGCCAATCCCATCTCGATTCCTTGCCCTGTTCTCTCTTGTCCATCTGTCCCTCTCAATTCATGGAGAGTTGAATCGCCTTGCACCCTCGGGCGCGCGCGAGGGCGGGCGCCAGCACGCCCGCTTGCCCGCTCTGCGCCCTGGACATCCGGACATCGCCGCGCAGTGCTCCGCTGGCTACTGCTGCCGGCTCTTCCCGAAGCCATTCAGCAGTCGCTGCAAACACGTGGACACACGGACATCACGGACATCCCGGCGCGCCGGGCCGCTGCTGCTCACATAGGCGCGCCCTGGGCTGCCCCGACCTTTTCGGGTGCGCACACCATTCGCTGGTCAGAACGGGCAGTCATCGTCGGGCCCTTCTGGTTGGTGGCCCTGCGCGGGGCCGGTTGATGAGCCTTCGCTGCCGCGAAGGGGATCTGGATCAGGCCTGCGGTACACGCGCGGGCGGCCTGGCGCACTGCTGCGCCCCTCGGTCCAGCCTAGCCGCCGCAGCGCCGCCGCCGCCTGCTTCTCGTGGAAGCGGCCGGGCCCGAGCTTTTCCAGCCCGATGCCCACCTTGCCCAGCAGCGGGACCAGCGAGATCTCGCTGACCAGGTCGCCGTCGGTGTTGGGGCCGGCCACGTTCTTCGGCGGATACAGGTAGCGCGCGATAGCGCTCTCGATCGCGTTCTCTACAGCCCGTGCCTGCTGCTGCGGCACGAACAGCTCGCGCTCCTCGTCAGGCGTCGGGTACATCCGCGCCCCCTTGCTCACGCGCACCATGGCCTCGGCCATCAACTGGTCGCGGTGCTCCACCACCCATGTGGTGTCGATCAGCCGCGTCACGCGCACCGGCCAGAAGCGCCGGTTGCCCGTCGGGTCCGTCAGGTAGTGGTCCTCGTTGGTGGTGCCGGCAAACACGAGCTGGCGCGGATACTTCGCCGCACGCCGGTCGAAGCTCGCCCGGAAGTAGTCTTCCTGGCTGGCCACGTAGGCCTTGATCTTCATCACGTCGGCCTTGCTGAACGCGTCCAGCTCGGGGATCTCGTACAGCCACACGCCCTGCAGCTGCTGATAGCTGTCCTTGTCGCCCAGCACCAGGCCGGTGTCGGCAAACCAGTCGCCGGCCAGCGTGCGCAGCAACGTGCTCTTGCGCATGCCCTGCGCGCCCTCGAGGATCAGCATGTAGTCGAACTTGACGCCCGGCGTCATCACGCGCGCGCACATCGCCATGACGAAGAAGGTGCCCACGCGCGCCAGGTAGCGCTGCAGCGGGTCGCGATCGTCCCATTCGTCCTCGACAAGACACGCCCGCCGCAGCCAGGTGCTCAAGCGGGGCACGCCGTCCCACACCAGACCGCGCAGGTAGCTGCGCACCGGGTGGTATCGATGGCGATAGGCCACCATGCGCACCGCCTCTTCGAGCGTGCCGCGGGGGATGCTGGGCATCCAGTGCGTGCGCACCAGCCATTCGCCCATCAACAAATCATCGACTTCCGCCCACGCCCCGGCCGGCGTGCACCAGGGCGAATCCCTGAGCTTGACCACGTCGTTGGTCAGCTCGTTGAAGGCGATGACGCCGGCCGCCTCTGGGATGCCCGGCAGCGCCTTCTCCGGCAGCCCGTCCAGGGCCAGCACGATGTTCTCGCGGTCCTTGGTGGTAATGCCGTTGCCGTTCTTCAGCAGCTTGCTGCGCCAGGCCTGCGCTGCCGGTTCAGGGCTCGCGCCAGCTTTGCCAGGGGTGGAAGGCACTTCGGCGGCCGCGGCGCGCGCGGCATCGTCGGGCGCCACGAAGACCGTCGATGCGCGGATGAAGTCCCGCACCCGCTTGGCATCCCAACCGCCGTCGATCGCGTCGGCGATGTCCCAGCCGTCTGGCTTCACGCCGGGCGCCGGCGCCCGGCACATGTGCACCGTGCAGCCGTACTCGGCCAGCAGCAACTGCCCGATGCCCACCATGGCGGCCATGCCCGGCTGCTTGTGCTCAGGCAGCAGCGGCATGGTGGCCGGGTCGACGGCCGCCTCGCGCTCCGCGGCCGACAAGCGCCGGCGCTTGGCATCGGCGTCCGGCCACAGGTACACCACGCGGCCCCGCAACCAGCCCCAGGCCGCCATGCTCCACACCTTGCAGCCGCCTGGCCAGCTCACGAAGTCGAACTCGTGCCCGAGCAGCTTGTGGCCGGCCTCGGCGCACTTCTCGCCTTCCACCACCACCACGGGCAGCGACAGGTCGCCGCTGAGCAGCGTGGCAGGCACGTACAGCGGCCGCGGCGCCGCCCACTGTTTCCAGTGCCAGCGCTGGCTGCCCCGCGGGTCCTGCGTGTCTTCGCACCAGGTCAACGGCACCGTGTCCTTGACGGTCTCGCCATCGCTGTTGATGCGCTCGAACCGCGCCACGTAGCCATAGCGCTGGCCCTCGAAGACGTACTCCCAGGTGCGCACCGCGTCCAGCTCAACCCAGCGCCCGGCCTTCTTGTCCTTGAACCCGAACCGGAAGCGCAGGGGCACCGGCGCGTGGCGCGGCACCGGCAACACCGCGCGCCAGCGCTCCCTGCTGGCAGCCCGCGCCGGCACGTGCCCGGGGTCGGCCTGCGGCTCGTCGTTGGCATCCGGCGGGGGTGTCTCGGGCGGCACAGCAGGTGCAGACGCCTGTGCGGCGGCGGTGTGCTGGCGCTCCCAGCCCAGATCCCGCATCAGCTCGCGCGCCGCCTGGCCGTTGTTCAAGCCCCGGATGCGCGCGTACAGGCTGACCAGGTCGCCGCCCTTGTCCTCATCCGGTGCGGCGTTGTCTATCCACTGCCCGGTGCGCAGGTTGACATTGGCGCTTTCGCCCTCGCCACCGTCGAAGTCGCCCACATACCAGCGCCCATTGCGCTCGACGCCATGGGGCAACCACTCGGCCACCAGGCGGGGTGCGCGCTGCAGCAGCGCGTCGGCCAGCGCCGCGAAGTCAATGGGTTGATGGTCCACGAGGAGGGGCCGGCGCGGCCTTGCTTACCGGCCCCACCCGCTCATCACGCCCGCCAGATCGGCGCCCGTGGTCTGCGTCGCCCAGTTGCCCGATGGCTCGTACAGCCTCATCCACCGTCGCGCGTGCGGCCGCTTCGCGTAGCCCACCGGCTGCAGCGCACCCGCGCGCTCCATGTTCTCCACCGTGCGCCGCGCGGCCAGGTAGCCCACGCCGGCGCGTTCGGCCATGTCGCGCCAGGTCACCGCGCCGCGCTCGCTGGCCAGCGCCACGGCAGCGCTGGCCAGCGCCTGTCGGATCTCGCCGGGTGGCCTCACGGCGCCCTCCGCAGCAGATACCAGTTGATTCTGGACAGCACGAAGCCTTCGGCGAACGGGCTCGCGGGCGCGGTGCCGTCAGGCAGGTCATTCACCAGCGTGGCCTCGGTCTTGCGTGGCTTGACGGCCGCTTCGTCCACGAAAAGCCGACACCGGCGGCCCGCGGGTGACAGGTACACCACGCCCAGCTCGAGCACCACCGCCTGCTGCTGCATCACGCTGCCCTCCGCGCCTGCTGGATCTCCTCCAGCAGCGTCACGCCGGCCTGCTGCGCCAGATACTGGCTGATGACCACGTTGCCCAGCACCCGCTCGACCGCCGCCACATGGCGCGCCGGCAGCTCCAGCCGGTTGTCGTGGACACTGAAGTAGTCCGAGACGTGGCTCGCGTACAGCCCCGCCAACTCGGCCAGCGTGCGCTGAGTGATGCGCGGGTGCCGCAGCTTCCACGCCAGGCGGCAGGCATGGCGGAAGCTCTTGATGCCCATCACCACGCCCGCGGGTACCACCAGGCGCTGCGCCTGGACGACGCCGCCGAGCAAGGGCAGCGTCAATTGGCCTTCATAGGGAAGTTTCATCGCCGCCCCCGTTGAATTACCGGTCGATGCAGGCCGAGACTGGGCGCATGCACAGCGCTTGCGTCCGACAGAAAAAAGCGCCCCGAAGCGTGAGCCCCGGGGCGCGAACCCACGGCCATCAGCCGGGAGGAGACAACTGCAAGGGCGGGCGCCCCACCGTGGCAGGATCGCGATTCCCCAACCATGCCTGCCACGGCAGGAACACCCATGAGCGTGCACTTCGTCATCACCGAATCGCAACAGTCCGTCATCAAAGCCACGGGTCTTCCACTGGACGGCTTTGTCATGGAGCACTGCGCCCTTGCAGTGGGCGACATCTTTTCGCACCCCGCCTCGCCGGGCCTGTTTTGGCGTGTCGTTTCGCGCTGGCTGCAACTCGGCACCGACGAAAAGGAACCGGCCTGGTTTCTGACGGTGGAACCGGCTCATCACCCACTGCGAAATCGATAGGCAAGAGGCCAGCCTCGCGCAACTCGGCGACGGTGACGAATCCGAGGTGGACTAGATGCGGCCGATCCAGTGCTGCTAGATCTGCGCGCCACTGTTCTCGCAATGCAGACAACGCAGTGACGGGCTCACCGGCCGGAGCGCACGCCCCCGCCAATGCGTTCGGCAGGCGATCAGGCGGCATGCGCGGCCTCCGTGGTGGTAGTGGCTTGCAGGACAGCCGGCGCGCCTTCAGTGCCGATCAATTCGGGCCAGATCAAGTGCCAGTCGTTCGGCCGCAGATCCCACTCCGCGACCGCACGCTGGGTGCCGATGGCGATCTGCTTGGCAAGGGCCGCGCTGGCGACGCGCTGCTCATAGGCCACGTTCTGGAAGTGGCCGAGAGTCGTCCCGACCGCGATCGCGAACTCCGCCCGCTGTTGGGCGGAAAATCGTTTGATGTAGGCGCTTAGCTTCACAGCGGCGATTAAACCATATGAATTGGTGTTGCGTTGAAGTAAACCATGTGATGTAATGCGCCCCGTCCCCACCGACGGAGCGCACGATGCCACCCGACCAACACCCCAGCCGCGCCGCGCCCAAGTGCGCCGAGTGCCGGCACGCTTCCAGCACCCCGCCGCGCGTGGTGCTGTATTGCGACCACCCGGTCGCACCCGTCGACCCGGTGACTGGCATGCCCTCACGGCGCTGCACCGACATGCGCGGCGGGGATTTCGTGCAGACTAGGGCCGCTGCCGTCGATGCGATCTGCAGCCGGTCGGGTTGGCTGTTCGAGGCCGCCGCACAGCGGTGCGCGGCATGCGGTGGGCTCGGATTCATCAGGGAGCCCTACTCGCCCAGGCGCATTGCATGCCCGGACTGCACCGGGCCGCGAGTCGGTACCCGCATCCCCGCCATCTTCGTGCCGGTGGACTGGCGCGGCACCTTGCCGCCCGACCCGGCGACAGGTGACCAGGGCATTTCTTTCACCCGGCCCGACGGCGAGCCGATGTACCTGCGCTTGTCAGCCAAGTCCGCACACGACGTGCGCGAAACGCTTGACCCCGGCTACTGGGCTGCCTTGACCGTCGACCAGTCGCTCGGGTCGCCACTGAGCTCGAGCGAGCCCAAGTCCGTGCCGTCAGACGGTGCGTCCGTGTGGCCGCCGGCCGCATCGTCAACCGCCAGCCCCACCGTTTCGTAGTTCCCCAGCGACTCCCCCTTCCACACGACATGGAACCGGCCGTCCGCGCTTTGCCCGATGAAGACAGGCCCGCTGCGCGTGGAATGAACAAGTAGCAACGCAATCGTCATGGGCGCCCCTCCGGCAATGGTTGAGGTCAGAGCCAACCATCGTAGGACCGACAGGGGCGCCCGCCATCCCCAGGAGGGCCCCATGCTCTTGATCCACCAGACCGGCGCGCAGGTCACATCCGGCGGCGCTGACTTCAACCCCAGCACCTTGATCGGCTGGAAAGCCGGCCGCGTGCGCAAGGAAGACTGGCTCGACGCCGGCGGCCCGCTGGACGCCACGCCGCGCATCCCCAACGGCGGCACCGCCAACTGGACCGTCACCGGCCGCGTCTACTGCATCTTCGGCGCCGACCTGCGCCCTGGGGTGCTGTCATGAGCGCCCTGGACGACGCCATCGCCACCCACATGGCGCACCCGGCCGGCGCCGGTGCCGACTGCCTGACCGACAGCCTGTGCGATGACCAGCGCACCGCCCCGGCGCCGCTGCACATCCGCGACGGCTGGGAGCACGAGCCCGTCGAAGTGCCCCACCCCTGGCTGCTGTACCTGCTGGCCTTCTTCGCCGGCCTCATCGGCTGGACCCTGCAATGAGCGGCCCCGACCTGCGCCTGATCAGCGGCCGCCGCGTCACTGCCGTGCGGACGCCTGCACCCGTGCAACCGCGCCACCCCGACGAGCGCCTGGCCCAGGCCGTGCACAACGCCTGGAGCGACGGCTACGACACCGGCCAGCGCGGCGCCCGCGCCCGCGGCTGGCTCGTGGGCCTGGGCTACGGCCTGCTGGCGGGCGTGGCGCTGGCCGGCGTGGCCCTGTGGGCCGCCGTGCGCCTGGGCCTGCTGCGTTTGGGCTGAGCCGCGCCACGCCATGCACGCCACCACCCACAGCGCCGGCCCGGCCCAGGCCGCCCTGCTGCCCGAGCTGCAAGCGCCGCCCCCGGCGCCCGAGCTGCCCATCCGCCTGGCCGTCTGGGGCCTGCTGCTCGAGGACGCGCATGTCTACAGCAGCACCGACGGCACCACCCACCTGCAGGTGCTGGTGGCGCAGCACCTGCAGCGCCACCCCGAGGCACGCCACATCCTGGCCACGCTGCACTGCCCTGACCAGGGCTGCCCGGCCACCACCGCGCTGGCCGCGCACAGCAAGGCCCAGCGCCTGCGCGCCGGCGTGGAAGTCGTCGTCAGCGGCGAAGGCCTGGCGCCCGGCCACCACCGCGGCGACCCCGTCAACGTCCTGTGCCGCGTGCGCGCCATCGCGCTGGCCGCGGATCTCGAATCCCCGCCCGTCACCCAATAGGAGCCCGAGCATGTTCCTCCCAGACACACGCGCCATCGCGCACAGCGACCGCTACACCGTGCAGGCCCAGCGCTGCGAAGTGATGTTCCGCGACGGCAGCGCCATCGGCCTGCACCCGGTGGCCGTCGACGGCTACCTGCACCACTTCCTGCGCGCCACCCGGCACGAGGGCCTGGCGTGGGTGATCTTCGACGTGCGCCACCTGGCCAGCGAGATCGAGCTGGACATGAAGCGCCTGGAGGCGCGCGACCACCCAGGCCTGGTGTTCTACACGCTGCGCGGCCTGTACCACGCGGGCGACGCCTTCCGCACCGCGCTGCTGGCCAAGGCGCTGCACACCTGGTGGCCGGCGCCCCCCGCTGCAACGGTTACCACGGCCACCGCGGCCACCCCGCAGGCGCTGGCGGCATGACCACCGCGCCCCTGCTCGTCGGCCTGACCGGCCGCGCCGGCGCCGGCAAGTCCACCGTGGCCGCGTACCTGGAGCGCGAGTTCGCCTTCGTCGAGATCGCGATGGCCGACCCCATCGTCAACATGATCGGCGCCCTGTTCGCCGATGCCGACATCGACGGCGCCTGGATGGTCGAGCGCGCCCTGAAAGAACAGCCCACAGCGCTGGGCTTCAGCTACCGCCAGCTCGCGCAGACGCTGGGCACCGAGTGGGGGCGCAGCCTGGCGCCCGACTTCTGGTTGCGCGTGGCCAGCCTGCGCCTGGCGGCGCCGCACCTGCAGACGGAGAACATCGTCGTCAGCGATGTGCGCTTCCCCAACGAGGCCGAATGGCTGCAGGCCCGCGGCGGCGTGCTGGTGCGCGTGGTGCGCGACATCACGCCCCAGGCGCGCCCGCATGTCAGTGAGTCGCACAGCGACCATCTGACCGTCACCACCGAGCTGCTGAACTTCGGCAGCCAAGCCACCCTGTTCGACCAGGTGGACCGCCTGGTCGACAGCCTGAGGAGAGCCTGATCATGCCCGCCAAGAACCGCGACTTCCGCCGCGCCGGCCCGGCCATCGACCCCGACGACGCCAAGCGTCAGGCCACCTGGCGCGCGAGGCCGCGGCGCTGCAGGCCGCCGGCAAGGTGGTCATCACCGGCAACAAGGCCCGCGCGTCGCTCAGCGCGCACGGCGCCGTGAAGGGCGCCTACCTCGAGCTGAGCAAGGTAAAGGCGGTGCTCAAGAAGCAGGCCAAGAAGGCCGGCGCGCCGGCGCCGCAGGTGGTGCTGATCCAGGACCAGCGCACCGGCCAGACCGTGCAGGCCGTCGCCCGCGCCGACCTGGTGGCCGCCGGCCTGGCGAAGAAGGAAGACCTGCCCCAAGGTGATGCCCACAAGGCGCAGCAAGAGGCGGACGCGAGGAAACGCGCGGCCGTGGAAGCCAGGGCGAAAGAGGAAACCTCGCGCCGCACCGCGCTGCTGATGCACGTGCGCCAGGTGGCCGCGCAACGGGCCCGCGACGCCTTCGACTTGCGCCTGGTGGCCGCCGCGGCGCTATCGGGCGTGGACTGGCACGACAAGAGCTTCCTCGCCCTGTTGCACGGCCTGAAGGATGTCGAGGCGCTGAAGCGCCAGATCGACCACATGGACGTGGTGCAGCTCACCGCCCTGGTGATGGACTGCGCCATCGTCGACGACGTGCGCGTGCACACCTACAGCCTGCACACGAAGCCTGGCCCGCTGCTGGCCCTGGCCAACCACTACGGCATCGACGCGAACGCGGTGATGGCGGCCTGGCGCGCCGACCGCGCCACAGCATCCGCTGGCGCGGGCGCGGAAGATGACGAGGCATCGGCCGCGCTTGACCCGTCACAAGCGGGCGGCGCATCGCCGGCCGGCGCCGGCGAAGAACAGACGGACGAAGCCGGCTGCGCCGGCGAGATGGTCGAAGAAGAGGCCCGCCCGCACCCGTTTGCGCAGGAAGGCACCTACTGACCATGAATATCGAACAGCAAGACATCCTGCGGCACGCACTGGGCCTGGGCCGAAGCAACCGCGAATACCGCAACCACTTCGTGACCGGCCCCGGCAGCACGGATTACCCGCACTGCCAGGCGTTGGTGGCCGAGGGGCTGATGACGCGCCGCGACGGGCACCCACTTTCCGGCGGCGACCCCATTTTTACGGTGACTGAAGCGGGCCGCGTGGCCGCGCGCCAGTTGCTGAACTTCTGCGAGTCGTGCGCGATGGCCCTGGCTACATGCGACTGCACGACGCCGCGCCCGGTCTGGGTGCGTCGCGAGCCGCCCAACGTGCTGGTGAGGCGGGACCAACGGCCATGACCCAGCAGCCACACCCACAGGTGCGCGAGGCCGTTGGGCCTCGCCTCGACCTGCGTGTTAGGGCGCTGGTGCCGGAGCGCGCGGACGGTGGCGCGCCGCTGCTGCGTGTGGTGCCGTGTGACCTGAAGACCGCGAACGAGTTTGTGCGCCAGCGGCACCGCCACAGCCGCCCGGTGGTGGGGCACAAGTTCGCGGTGGGCGTGGAAGCCTGCACGCGGGCTGCGAATGGAGAAGCCTGGGCGCTGGTAGGCGTGGCGATTGTTGGCCGACCCGTAGCCCCGCGACTGGACAACGGCAAGGCCGCCGAAGTGACCCGCCTGTGTGCCGATGGCACGCGCAACGCTTGCAGCATGCTCTACGGCGCTGCGCGCAAGGCCGCGCGAGCGATGGGTTACACGCCGATCTACACCTACACGCTGCCCGAGGAAGGCGGCGCCAGCTTGCGCGCCGCTGGATTCAGGCTTGACAAAGAGGACGCTGGCGGAAGCGCCGCGATGTGGCACAGCCGGCCGGGACGCACTGTTGAACCCGTAGGCGATGACCTTGTGGGCGGCAAATGGAGATGGGTTGGATGAACGACGATCTCGGAGATTGGATTGACTGCGCCGAACGCTTGCCAAGGGACGGCCAGGATGTGCTTTTCGTGGTTCGCGTTGACCAGCTGCTGCCGATGGGCTACCTGAACGGTCGAGTATTGGGCGGGCGGTACAGGAGCGGCGGCGAAGACGGAGCGGGGCTTGCCAGTTTCAGCGTTCCGGGGCTGGCGGTAGATGCGTGGTTCTGGCAGCCGTCGCCACCAGCACCCGTGCTAGTGCTCAAGCGCCCTAACGCTAGGTTGAGCGGACCCCAACGGCCCGCACAGGAGGTGGAAGATGGGACAAAGTAGCCGGGCCGTTGAGGGTCCGCTCGAACCGTCAGTTGTGCCGCTGGTTCCGAAGCGCGGATGGCTGGCGCGCGCCGAGCTGTTGCACGAGCAGACGGGCATGCCGTGGCACGAGGCCGAGGCGCTTGCACTGGCCGAGGACGGCATTGGCACTACGGCCATTGACGAACTGATCGGCGAGTGTGCGCCGATGGGTGTTGACTCGCTACTGTGCACGGCCGACGAACTGCGCGCGTTCTGCCGCGCGGTGCTTGTGCATGGGGAGGCACTGACGTGAGCGCCACACCAACCCTGGGAGATGACTCGTTCGTTGACCCTGCCATTGCCGCCTGCAGCATGTGCCTTTGGGAATGCAAAGACGGCGTGACGATGACGAACGCAGTGCAACTTCTTGTTCGGCCAGCAGACGTGCGCGGCGATGAGTCGGGCGGCCACCCTGGCGAGTCGTTTGTGATGGTCACCATCACGCGCGAAGAGCTGACCGAAATGCTCGCCGCCTTGACCGCCGACTGGGCCGAAGTGACGGCGGTGGCAGTGCGCGAGCGGCACAACGTTGGACATAAGCGGCCGGCCGAAGGCTGGTCCGCTTGATGGACAGGTTAGGTTTCACTCGGCGCAACGAAAGGTGATGATGGCAGAGAAAGTGGTGATCGGCAACGCGGAACTGTGGCACGGCGACTGCCGCGAGGTGCTGCCGCTGCTGCCGCGTTTTGCTGCAGTGGTGACAGACCCGCCCTATGGCGTGTATGAGCACCTGCACCGGCCTGGCAAAAGCGGCTGGGGGAAGCACTACTACGGCGGCGCCCCGGAGTGGGACCGCGCCATAGTGGCCGACGGCGTGGAACTGGCGCTGACAAAAGCCGAACATGCCGTGGTGTGGGGAGGACAGTTCTACCTGTTGCAGCCTTCGCGGTGCTGGTTGTCGTGGAACAAGATCCTGCGCAACTGGAGCAGCAGCGAAGCCGAGCACGCCTGGACAAACTTGGACAAGCCGAACCGCGTTTTCGACTACAGCCACGGGCAACTGGCGACCGAAGGGAAGCACTACCACCCGACGCAGAAGCCGGTGCCGTTGATGGCGTGGTGCCTGGACCAAGCCGGCAGGCCCGCGACGGTGCTGGACCCGTTCATGGGCAGCGGTAGCACTGGCGTGGCGTGCGTACAGCTCGGGCTGGCGTTCACTGGCATTGAGCGCGAGCGCGGCTACTTCGATGCCGCCTGCGAGCGCATAGCCCGCGCCCAGGCCCAGGGCACGCTACTGCCGCCTGAAGAACCAAGACAGCCTGTGCAAGAGGGGCTGTTGTGAAACCTAACGATAAGCATGAGCGGACCCCAACGGCCCGCGCAGGAGGTTGAAGATGGAACAGGACACCGGGGCCGTTGAGGGTCCGCTCGATGCGCCAGTTGGGCGGCTGGAGCCGGAGCGCGTGCAACTAAGCCGCGCCAAGGGCTGGAAAATGCCACCCAACACCGTGAAGGTTGATCGCACGACCAAGTGGGGGAACCCGTTCAAGGTGGGCGCGACGAACCCCTACGGCACGGTGACGAAAAACGCCCGCCACTCCTGGCAGATTTACCTGGGATTCGCGCCACAGAACGCACTGCTGGTGGCTGCCGCCCGTGCCGAGCTGCGCGGCAAGAACCTGGCCTGCTGGTGCAAGCGCCCTGGGCCATACGAGGATGACGCCTGCCACGCGGCCGTGCTTTTGAAACTGGCGAACAGCGAGCCGCCCAACGTGGGAGCTGAACGGCGGCCGTAGGCCGTCCGTTCGAGCGGCTCAACGGATTAGTGTGTGGAATCTGAGGCATGACCGCTGAGTTCATCCGTGTGGAATCGTCTGTGGCAGTTCTGGCAGAGAAGCATCGGCTTTCGATGTTCGCCAGGGACCACGGCAGGGGTCAGGTGGACGAACAGCGAGGCCGGTTCAAACGCTCCGCTGCACGACTGGCACCGTCCATTCCCTGCCCTGAGGAGTTGGGCGCGCTGCAGTGCTTGTTCACCACGGGTCATGATGGGTGTCTCCTTTGGTGGTTGTATTCGGGGCTTGGAACCGAACAGCAGCCGCGCTCGCAGCACCTCGAAGCTGTAGCCCCGGCCAGCACGGTTGATCGTCTTGGCCACCCCATTCAGTGCCTCGGTGTAGGCGTTGCTGATCGGGTGGTCGAAGTAGGCGGTGATCTCCGGGCGCCAGTTGCGCATCGCGGTCAGCAGCACCTTGAAGTCGGCCTTGAGCGCCTGGGGGACGTCGCCCTTGAAGGCGTCATAGGCGGCCAGAGCCTGCGGCTTCTTCATGCCGTAGATGCCGTAGAAGCTCTCCTTGAGCCGGTAGGCGTCGGCCAGCTCGGGTTCGTTGGCCAGCCACATGTCGAGGTTGAACCGCTGCTTCTCGGTCAGGGTGGACTCGCGCTTGTTCAGGATGGCCTTGGAGCGCATCCAGTCGCGCCGGACCTCCTTGGTGCGGGTCTTGGCCACCCGGATGCGCACGCGCTCCATGCAGTAGTTCGCCATTCGCACGACGTGGAACTTGTCGATCACGACCGGCACGCCCGGGAAGATCGTGCCGGCTACGTCGCGGTACGGGCGCCACATGTCGATGGCCACGCCCTCGACGTGCTTGCGCTCCTTGTGCCGGTGCAGCCAGGTGGTCAGGGTGCCCTTGTCCCGGTCGGCCAGCATCTCGATGGGGCGCCGGCCGCCGATGTCGGTGATGACGCAGCGCATCTTCCCGTCGATCTGCGTCTCGTCGATGCCCAGCCAGGCCGGCAGGGAAGGCTTGTAGGCGGCGTCCAGCGTGGCGATGTACTCGCCTGCCAGGTTGCGCACGGTCTTGTCGTCACAACCAACGTGGTCAGCGATGCTGGTGAAGGTGTCGCGGAGGCACTGCTCCTTGATGTACTCGGCGCACCTGGCAGTCATGCGGCGGTCCTCCTGGATGCCCGCCAGGGGCTGCAGGAACGTCTCGCCGCACTCCCGGCACTTGTACCGCTGCACGCGGGCCAGGATGCGGGTTGCGTGGCCCCTGATGGGGCTGTCACGGTAGATGGTGTCCTTGGTGCCGTGCCGGTACAGCCGATCCAGCACGCCGCACTTCTGGCAGGCGGTGGGCTTGACGGTGTACTCAGCTTCAAGCTCGTACTCACGGTCTTCGAGGCGCTTTGCAAGGACGGTCCACCCGTGAAGGTCGAGGATGTCAGTGGTCATTCACCGATTGTCGATTCAGGCTCACGTCTGGTGCAGACGTGGGCTGCTTGTCGCGTTCGACCCGGAATTCCGCCCGCCAATGGCGCGCTCCGTCGCAACAGACCCCATCAGCCGTCCCGTTGTAAGGATCGTGAATCACATGGCTGATGCAAGGCTCAATGCCGCCGCAGGCTTCTATCCACTCGGCCAGCGTCGCCGCCGTGAAGCGTTGCGCACGGGTTGCCAGGTACACCTCCGCCGTGAACGAGGCGCCTGCATCGTCATCGTCGTGGCTCATCTCATACACGGCTGGGCACTCGCCGAGTGCGCCAGCACCAGGGCAATCGCCGCCGTTCAGCCCGCGGTTGATTCGCAGTGACACCCGCTCGCACACTCCCTGCCGCCAGTTGCTGGCGCTCATGCGCCTTCTCCAACCGGCTCCAGCAGGCGCAGGTGCACGGTGTGCGGGCGACCAAAGCTCATCGTCTCGCCGTAGTTCGGGATCACGGTCCCTTCGTAGGGGCACGTCGGCTGGCAGCAGACGAACAAGCCACCGGTCACCTCGTCGTTGATGGCGCCTGCCATGCTGATCTTCCCGCAGTCGCCGAAGCAGTGTTTCTGCGCGGCCTCCTTCTGCTTCGGCGCCATCACTGCCACGCCCCAAACCTGCTCGCGTTCCATCGTCATCTCCTTTGGTTCAATGTCGTTCGAGGGCATGGCTCAACCACCGTCGCCCATGTCCGCAGCTCGGTCGGCGCGGATGGTGTCCATGATCATCAGCATCAGCTTGAAGGGGCCGTCCGGGACTTCTGCCTCGTGCATCGCGTTCATGACCTCCTCGTGCGTGAACGAGGGTCTGATCAGTTCGTTGATCTGGCGTTGGGTGTTCCAGGCGTCTCGGTAGCGATGAACCTCAAGCTGAAGCCTGTTCGTCTCCTGAACAAGCTCACCTATGCCCCAGATGATCTTGTCGTGGAACACGTCGGCATCAACCGTCGGGGCGTTGTACCCACCAGCTCCAAGCCAGCACGCCAACTTCCGCAGCACCTGCTCAGCCGGTGTCTCGCCACCCGTGTTGGCAATGAAAGTGGAGGGGCGCTTGGGGTCTTGCATCAGGTCAATCATGGTCTACTTTCCACACGTTAATCCGTTTTCAGACTATAAACCATCATGGACGTTTCAACATGGAAATCCGGAGAGCCGTTCGAGCGACGGGTTAGGCCCCTGTATCCGGAGCGAGAAGGACTATGGACGACAAGACACTGCTCGAACGAGCTGCACGGGCGGCCGGCATTTACTACTGGCTGGAGGACGACGTGTTGCTGACGCACGGCGACGATGGGCCGGGGTCTTTTCGGCAATGGAACCCGCTGACCGACAGTGGCCAGGCGCTGGAGCTGGCCGTGGCGCTGGAGATGGACATCGGGCAGATGGTGACCGAGGGGTGCGTGACCGTGACCGCGCTGGCGTTTGACAGCGACGTGGCCGCGCGCGACGTACCGTGGGGCGCTGACCCGACAGCCGCCACGAGGCGCGCGATTGTGCTGGTGGCCGCCGACTTGGCGAACTGACAAGGAAGACTTGACAGATGGACGACCCGAACATGCACGCCTACGGCGAGGCTGGCCCGGACGATGCCGAGATTGGCCGCCAGTGGCGCGAGAACAGCAGCCTGGAGAAGTGGTTTCCATTGACCGCTGAGCGACTGGCCGCGCTGGAGGCAGAGAACGCGGCACTGAAGCGCGAGGCGCACACCTGGAGCAAGGCGGCAGAGCACTACGCGACGCCCCTGCACCCGCTGGACCCGCTGGACGTGGAAGAACTGTGGGACGCGGCGAACGCCGACCCATACGCAGACGAAGTGCATCACGAGTTCGCGCGACTGCTTCAGCGCAAGCTGGGCATTGGAGGTTGACACATGGCTGACGGAGACATCATGGTCAAGGTAAGCGCGCAAGCCGCTCAGAAGAGGCTGTTGCACCTGCACCGAGAGAACGCAAGACTGCGCCGCCGCATCATGGCCGACGCCGTTGTTTCCGATGCTGCAGCCGCGAATGTGGCGAAGCTGGCTCAATCGTTGGCCGAAGCGAAAGCCGAAGTCGAGCAGTGGCGCCGAGCTGCCCAACGCTGTGTGATCGCGTGGACCGTGGTGCGCGGCGGCGTATGGGACCCGAACGGGCTGATGGACGAGCACGTAGATGCGCTGCGCAAGGCATTGGGGCCTAACCCGCGGATCAGTTGTCCACAGACCGCGCGCCTGGGGCGGCTTCGGGGCCGTTAGAAGCCGCAGCGGCCTTTACCGGCAGCTCGCCGAGCGGATGAATCGTCCCATGCATCCGCGTCGCGTAGTGCTCCGCATGCCCGCGGTCGAAGCTGACGAAGCGCGCCTCGGGCCGCCCCGGGACGCGCACCATCCACGCCACGGCCTGCGCCTCTTCGCGGTCGTGCATGTGCTCCCAGGCCGCCGCGTTCATGGCCCCCGCTCCTGCTCAGGCGCCATGTCCCGGCCGCCAAACCGGCGCTCTGCCCAGTGCTCCAGCAGCACGATGGCGCGCGTGCCCATGTGCCCGGCCACGCCCACCAGCGCGGCGGTCACCATCGGCGGCACGGTGGCTGCGGTGCACAGCCAGAACGCCACCAGCCCCGCAAAGGCGCTGGTCGCCAGCTCGCCCACCAGCGTGCTGATGTGCCAGGCGCGCACGGTGCCCGAGCGGACCTTGGCATACCAGGACACCAGCCCGCCCAGCAGCGCCACGGCCAGCAGGAACGCGTACTGCCGCAGCGGGACGTCCAGCGGATCGCGGTCGAACGCGTGCGCAGACCTGATCCCCAGCGCCACCAGCGCTGCCACCAAGAGCCTTTTCACCGCTGCGGGCCACTTCTTCTGGTTTGGCATGGTTATGCATACTCCACGCTGATTTCGATGACGCCGGTGGCCACCGTCGCGCCGCCGCTGGTCAGCGACAGCAGGTAGTCGAACACCCCGTACTTCACGCCGACGGTCGTCTGGTCATAGGTGAATGCGAAGTGGCTGCTCATGTCGATCCAGGAGTTGAGCGTGCCCGTGTTCAGTGTGTCGGCGCCGGACCGGGGCGTGACGTACATCCAGTAGCTGCCGCCGATGCCGGTAGTGGTCGGCGCGTACCAGTTGCCGATCGTGATGTAGGTGCCGCCGGAATCCTTGGCCATGACGGTGCCGTCGGTCTCGAACCGCACGCCGGCATGCGAGGCAACGCTGCGCGCCACGTCCGATGCGTAGTAGCCGCCGCTGACCGGGCCGCTGGTGGTACCGGCGCCGCGCACCTTGTTGACGGTGAGGCGCTTGCTGAGCGTGACGTAGCCAGTGCGGCTGGCGGTGACGGTGACGTAGCCCGTGTCGGCCGACATGGCCACGATGTTGACGGTGGTGCCGGACAGCGAGCTGGTGACGCCCGAGCTGTCGGTGGCGCCGATCGTCCAGTTGGCCGTGTCGTCCGTGGTGCCGCCCAGGATCACCGACGCCGTCGCCGCCGCGCCCGTGAAACTGGCCACGAACCCGGTTGAGTCCGCCACCAGTGTCACGCTGTCGGCGGACAGGCTCAGCACGGCCGCTGGCGGCCCCACCGCACCGTCCTGCACCAGCACGGTTGCGGCGGCCCACTCGCCGGCGGCGATGGTGTCTGTGGCGCCTGCAGAGAACGCCGTGGCCGTCGACACGTAGCACGGGTCGCTGCCCGATGGCACGGTGGCGGCCCAGCCGTTGTTCAGCCCCGTCAGCGCGCCGGTGGCGAAGGTGTAGGTGGCCGTGGCCGACGGAAGGGATGGCGTCGAGGCGGCGCGCTGGTAGATGAAGACGCTGGCGGCGGTGCCGCCGGCCGCCCCATCCTGCGCCAGGATGACGGCGGACGCCCATTCCCCGGCCGCGATGGTGTCGGTGGCGCCCGTGGCGCTGGCGGTGGCGGCGGACGCATACAGGGGGTTGCCGTCGGCCGCCGGCACCGAGGTGGTCCAGCCGTTGTTCAGGCCGGTCAGCGCACTGGTGGCAAAGGTGTAGGTGGCCGTGGCCGACGGCAGGGCGGGCGCCGACGCAGCGCGCTTGTAGATCATCACCGTCGCGGTCTGCAGGCCGGCCGCGCCGTCGACCACCTTGGTGATGGTCACGTAGTCGGTGTAGGTGCCCACCGCGTCGGTGATGGTGGCGCTGATGGTGGCGGTGGTGGTGGTCATAGACGCCGGCGCGATGCTGCGCGTGTCCCCCGAGCCGGCGAGCGTGACGGTGCCGGCCACGACCGCCCACGTGACGGTGCCGCTCAGCAGCCCCTTGCGCAGCGCGGTGAGCGTGATCGACGACGGGCTGACGCCGCCGCCGGACGGGTAGGTGAAGATGATCGAGTCGGCCAGCAGCGTGAGCCCCTTGCCGCTGACGCCGGGGCGCAATGCCGCCATCGCCCCGGTGACGGTGTAGGTGTAGGGCGACACGTCGGCCAGGCCCTGCTGGCCGCCGCCGGTGAGGTTGAAACTCAGCAGCTTGACGTAGACGGTCTGGCCGACATAGGCCACGTCCAGCTCGTCGCTGCGCGCCACGTCGCTGTCCACGCGCACGAATGTGTCGCCGCTGCTGTGCGCGCCGGCCGCGGTGCCGTAGGCGGCGTGCACCAGGCCGCCCAGGGTGTAGGCATTGGCGCCGGAGCTGCCGGTGTAGGTGGCCGTCCAGTAGGCCAGGTACTCCGGGTTCGAGCCGCCGACGTAGCATAGGGTCGACAGCTTGGCGGCATCCGCCGCGCTGCCCGACAGCAGTTGCTGCGTGCCCAGGCCCTGCACGGCGATGGTGCTGGCGCCGCCGCTGGCCCCGGCGCTGAGCGTGCCATAGCGCGCGCCGCCGTACACGGTGCCGATCTTGCGGTAGTTGCTGCCGTCCAGGCTCACCCACACCTGGCAGCCGCCCCACATCGCGGTGGTGCCGCGCGCGGCCACCAGCAGCATGACGCCGGTGCTGCTCCAGTCTGCCGGCGCCTCGAAGATGACGGGCGTGTCGGCATTGCCCGGGCTGGCGTTGTAGTCGGCCTGGTAGCCCGCCGGGGCCTGCGCCGCATAGACGGCCGCAGCCGCCGCGGCCGAGGCGTCCTCGAAGGTCATGGCCAGGTCGCCGTTCTCGGATTCCTCGATGGTGGTGATGCGCACGAGCTGCCGCGACAAGCCGAGCGCGGTGTCGGTGAGCGTGACCAGGTCCATGGGCTCGAGCAGCGCGAAATGCCACGGCAGCGTGGCGTAGTACTCGCTGACGACGTTCAGGCTGCGCTGCACCAGCAGCTGGGCCACCTGGCGGGCGGCGGCCACGGTGCACACCCAGTGCGCGCTGACGATCTCCATGGAGCGCAGGCCGAACGCGTCGATGTCCGCCTGGTCCTTGGCTTCGGCGATGGTGGGGTTGTACTGGTTGTCGCGGTCCAGGTACTCCACGCGCACGTGGTTGTAGCGGTCGGCCGGCGTCTTGGACTTGGCCCGCAGCGGGGCGTCGCTGCCGCTGGACAGCCAGCAGTCATCGTCCAGGTCATAGACCGGTGCCAGGCTGGGCGTGAAGGTGGCGCCGTTGCCGCTGGCCGCGTCGTCGCTGTAGGGCACCATCAGCAGCCGGCCGGCGCTCCACACGGGGCCGGTGTTGGTCAGCCTGGCCATGGTGGCCACGATGTCCGAGGCGCGTTGCTGCTCGGTCAGCGCCGGGCTCACCAGCAGGCCATTCGCCAGGCAGAAGCTGCTCCAGTCGGCCCAGATGTCCAGCATCGTCGGCGGGAATGAGGCGCCGGCCGTGGAGTCGCACAGCAGGTCCAGCAGCACCTTGGTGGGGTCGACGTCCGGCACGCTGCTGCCCAGGTGGTAGGCCATGGCCCCCTGCACCTCGAAAGTATGGTTCTCGATCTGGGCACCGCTGCCCAGGTCGTAGTCGGCGGCGGCCACGTAGGCCAGCCCGCTGTAGCCCACCGCGTTGTCGCCGGCCGCGCCGCCCGTGGGCGTGAACGTGGTCAGCGGGGACCAGGTGGCCTGGCCGATATTGCCGGCCGCCAGGGTCAGCCCGAGCGGTGGCGCCGTGGGGGAGCCGGTGGCGTACTGGTATTCGATGCTCACCGACTTGCCGGCGAACTGCGCGGCGAAGGTCAGCACGCCGGCCGCGGACACCGTGTAGTCGCGGCCATTGGCCATGGTGGCCTGGCGCGCGATGACGCCCGACGTCACCTGGTCGTAGTAGGTGTAGCGCACCGACTGCACCTGCAGGAACCCGCTGGCATTCGCCACCGTGTACTGCAGGCCGCCGGAGACGGTGCAGACGTCCGTGGCGGTCTGCACCTGGCCCGGAAAGTAGCCGGTGCTGAATTTGTTCTTGCCGCGCCAGACGGTGCGCACATTGAGGATGGGCCCGCGGCACAGGCCCATCAGCACGCTGGCGGTGTAGGTGTAAGAGGTGCTCTGCGTCTTGACGCCGCCGCCCTTGCCGCCCTGCGTGGTGGTGTGCGGGACGGCCTTGAACCCCCCGTACCACAGCAGATTGCCGGGGATGCGGCACACGCCGTAGACCTTGGGGATGACGACGCCGTAGGAACTGCTTTGCAGCGTGAGCGCCTCGATGCGCGTCTCGCTGGTGCTGATGGTCTGGCCGCTCATGCGTCGCTCCACAAGCTGAAGGCAAGGCGCGGGCGGCCGGCCAGCGGCGCCTCGGTCTCGCGGCCCAGCGCCACGCGGCCGCTGTCGCGCAGGGCATGGATCAGCAGCCCGTCATCACTGACCACGATGGCGCCGTGGCTGTAGGTGCGGCCGAAGCGGTAGACGCACACGTCGCCCAGGCGGGGCTGCGCGATCTCGCGCGCGCCGGCGCGCTGCAGCCAGTCCAGGAAGAGTTCCTCGCTGCGGTGCAGGTGCCAGTCGATGGCGTAGAAGCCGGGGTCCACGTGCGGCACGACGCCGGCGCGCTCGAAGACCTCGGCCAGCAGCATGGCGCAGTCCACGCCGCCGCCCTTGACGCGGGCGTGCGGGTGGTAGGGCGTGCCCAGCCACGTCATGGCCTCGGCGGCCACGGCTTGCCGCGGCGTCACGTCACCGTCTCCGGGATGGGGATGAAGGGCATGCCGCGGAAGTGCGCGAGGTTGCCGAACTTGCTGATGCAGGTGGCGCGGCTCTTGTCACAGCCCGGCAGGATGGTGAATGCGTCGCTGGACGCAACCGCGAACGGCCACGGTTGCAGCACCGTGATGCCACCCGGGGAGCCGTGGGTGTGGACCTTGACCGTGCGGCTGATGCCGGTGTTGAGCCCGGACGTGAACTTGATGACGCCCAGGTCGAAGTAGCCCGTGGCCTGCGACAGGCTGTGCGGGAAGGTCAGCTTGCGGCTGTCCGTGGCACCGCCAGCCGTGCCGGTGACGGCATAGGTGGCGCGCGCCAGGCCGCAAGAGGTGTCGAACAGGGTGTTGAGGCAGCCGGCCTGGTAGACGTCGCGCGGCAGCATCACGTCCAGCAGTTCCAGGCTGGACTTGACGGTGATGCGCGCCTCGTAGCGGTCGCATTCGATGTCCGCCACGCGGCCGGTGAACATCAGCAGCGCGCCGGTGGGCGTGCTGGCCTGCCCGTCGAAGAAGGCGCGGTCCATCTGCATGGTGGCGCCTGCCAGGCCGCCGGCGCGAATGAACGGGATCAGCGCCGTGCCGTTGATGGTGGTGCCGCCGACGTCGTTGACGCTGAGGTTGAGCGT
>Ga0213917_1000091_pt1 | contig 22259 bp, 33 predicted proteins | sample McNCre117MG_FD_161051 | JGI IMG/M metagenome (GOLD analysis project Ga0213917, IMG submission 161051) | Freshwater microbial communities from McNutts Creek, Athens, Georgia, United States - 1-17 MG | ecosystem: Environmental > Aquatic > Freshwater > Creek | place: USA: Georgia | collected... | reverse complement strand
CGTAATGGATTTGTTTAAGTTTGCAAACACTGGGGAGCCAACAGAACTAGGCCTAGGCGAGCCTATCGATGGGTGGAAAAAGGCTACATGGGTAGAGCGTTATTTCGACCCAGGCGAATTCACCATTGAGGCCCCATTGAGCTCTGGTCTTGGGGGAAAGCTCCCATTAGGGACTCTTATCTCCCACGTTGAAACTCCAGAAGTGATGATCGTAGAAAACATTGAGATTCCGCCTGCTAATGGAGAAGAAGAAACGATTGTCATTTCCGGTAGGGGCTTTCATAGTTTCTTTGAGAACAGAGCAGTCGGAACAAAGTCTGCTAGGGCAGGGGTAGACATCGACCCTTATGTGATCCCGGCTTTCCATACTTGGGTTCAACTCGAAATCTTGATGAACGACCACATTCACTACTCGGATTGCGCATTAGACGATTCTCTTTCTGGAGTGATCGCTGGCCATACCGTTAGTGGTAGTAGTGGTGAAGTGATTGAAAGAAACCTTGAGCCCGGTTATCTGAGCGATCACGTCAAGAAAATCGCCCAAGTAGACGGTCTTGGTATTCGTACCATTCGAGGCAACTCGTTTGGTTTGGGTTGGGACTCTACTGGTTTTGGAATGACAATCAACATCTACTCCGGGCAGGATTTGACAAATACCGTCATGTTCTCGCAAGAAGCTGGTGATATTGAAGACGCCCATTACTTGTTCAGTCTTAAGCCTAAGAAAACTTCCGCTTTGGTGGTTGGCACATATTTGATGTTGATGGTCGATGGGCCAGAAACAAAGTATGACCGGCGTGTCATGATTGTGGACGGTAAGGACATCGATGGGCATTTTACCTCGATTCCTACCGATTGGGATGCCGTTGGCGTTCTTGTCGCTATGGATACCCGTGGTAAACAAGCTCTATCCTCTCAATACGCAGCCACAATGGTTGAGGTTGATTTGTCACCCAAGGCCCAATATCACTATAGGCGAGACTACTACCTTGGTGATCTTGTTTTGGTGAATGGTAAATACGGGCAAATTGAGATGATGCGTGTAACAGAATGCGCAGAGATCGAAGACGAAAGCGGACGTTCGGTCCATCCAACGTTAACTGTACCTGGAGATTAATCGTGTTTGGGACTAAAAAGGTCGGTAAGATTTACGTTCATATTCATCCAGACGGAAGGAAGACTCTAGAACTTGAGTTGGAAGTTGAGCCCGAGATCTTCGAGGCTGCAAAACGAGTGTCGTTTGAGATTGTTGTAGACAATCCGCAGTAAAAACATCCCTTATAATGAAACTACAGAAAGGGAAGTTAAGTGAAGATCTTGAGTAAAGAACACTCAGATCTGGACAAAGCCATCGCACGCACATTCGGGCTTATGGCCGACTGTGATCCCGGATCAGAGGAGTTTGGAGAACACCTCACCACACTGGAGCGACTGACAAAGCTGAAGGGCAACCCCCCAAGCCGACTCAGTCGTGACGTGATGGTGACGGTAGCCGCCAACCTGCTCGGAATCCTGATCATCGTCGGATACGAGCACGGACACGTACTGGCTTCGAAGGGTCTGAACTTCGTTACCAAGACGAAGCCCAGCTGACCGAACGTAGAAGGAAGCACAGGAGTTGTGTGAGACTAATCAGTCTTGCGCAGCTCCTGTGTTTTCCTATTTTTTTCTGTTTGGCTAAAAAAGCTCCTTCTGTGTTGCGTTCTAAGCCATTTCTAGAGGTAGGGTGGCATAATAGTGCCGGAAATGGGGTTAAACTCGTTAGACGGCGAAATACGGCCTCTCAGAAGAAATTGCCATTTTCAAAGTCAAAAAATCCCCGGGGGGAGAGTTTCCCTAAACTATTTGAACCTTTTGTACCATTTGAGTCGCAGTATTTACATGCCGTATAGTGAAGAGAGAGCCGGCTGATACCGGACTAAGAAAAGGTAGTGCCAGAAACCGAAAGGTGGAATGAGCAGCACTCCCTCTCTTTTTCGCAAAAAAAACATGCCCTATAACGAGAGGAAGGCTTATGCCGCTGAACATCAACGATGTTTAGACTCTCATTTTTTTTTGTCACCCTAAGGAGTATTATGGATAATGAAGATAGAGTCACACATAATGAGAAAGATTTAGGGGAAGGTGTCATCTACAACAAGATCACTCGTAGGAGTGGTTGGTTTCGTTGGGATGACGGAACTTACACATTAGAGATGTTTAAGAACCTAACGTTTGTTGGAGGCGAAGATGTGTAACAATTGTCGAAGGCGTTATGGTTGTCTTAGTTTTTTGGGCGACGTAGTAATGGTCTTTCTCACATGCGGGCTTTGGCTTATTTGGATCTTCGTCCGAGAAATGAGGAACCAGTGAAACCTCTTATTTGGTTCTGCCTAGGAGCAGCTTTCTTGTTTCTGTGGATGGTTACAGGAAGCGACACTTACGGGTGGTCGGCTTTGATGGTGACAGTCGTTTTTATTGGTGATTGGCTTGCGGACATTTCGGGGGTAGAATGAGTAGACTAAAGACGTTTGTTAAAACCAACTCGTCGCAGCTTATGACTGGGGCTGCTGCTGTTGGCGTTGCAGCAACCGCATATTTGACTGGGCGAGCGTCTTGGAAGGCTGCTTTGGCCGTCAGGGAGTATGAAGACGACTGTGGGGCCGCAGACACAAAGAAGAAACGATTCGAAGAGCGAGCAAAGCTTGTTTGGAAGTTGTATATCCCACCTGTGGTTTCTGGAGCAGCAACCGTCGGTTTCCTAGTTGGGGCAAATCGTGTCGAACTCAAGAAGACGCTGGCGGCGCAAACGGCGTTTGTAGCTTCTCAACAGCTATATTCTGACTACCGAGCAAAGGTTGTTCAGGAACTAGGCGAGAAGAAAGACACGATGATTCGTGAGTCGGTGGCAGCCGATAAGGTTGCAGTTAATCCGCCACCAATGACTCTAATCGCAGGAACTGGCGATGTACTGTGTTGCGAGTTGCACACGATGCGATATTTCATTTGCGACATCGAAAAGCTTCGCCAAGCGATGAATCAGGTAAACCATCGAATCAACAACCACGACTACGTCACACTAACGTGGTTCTACGAACTCATTGGCCTACAGCGTACGTCCTCATCTGACGATCTTGGGTGGCGTGCCGACATGAGGCTAATGGAGTTGGAAATGACCAGCGCCTTGACGGAGGACAATCGTCCTTGCTTGGCCTTCGACTACAACTATATCACAAACGTCTAATCAAAGGAAAAACATGGACCCGTTTAAGGCATTTGCCGAAGCAAGTCTCGAGATGGAAAAGCCCTTTCTCTATCGTCTTGGTAAGGTTCTTATTTCAGCAGCTGCTGGTCTTGCTGCTTCTGCGCTCGCAGAGAGGGCCTACGCCAAGTACATGGCCGAAATCGTGAAGAGTCTCGACTAACCGTTTTCGAAAGGATAGCAATGCTTAAGAAGGACATTACGTTCACTGATTACAACGGTGATGAAGTGACCGAGACTTACTACTTCAATCTCAGTCGAGCGGAGCTTGTTGAGTTGGAAGTGAGTTACTCGGGGGGCATTGAGGCCGCAATCACTCGAATCATCGAAACGAGGGACGTCCGAAACCTCATCAAGGAATTCAAGAAGATCATTCTTCTTTCGTATGGTGTGCGTTCTGAAGACGGAAAGAAGTTCATCAAGAATCAGGAGCTTCGTGACGACTTTACTCAGACTGCCGCATACGACGCTCTGTTTATGGAACTTGCGACTGACGCTGACGCTGCGGCCGTTTTCATGAACGGAATCATTCCGAAGGGTCTCGACGCTAAGGATGTAAATTCTCCGGTTCTCAATCCGGAACCCACGACCTAGGAGGCTATTTTGGTAGATTATCAAGGTAATTCAAAGTCCTCAAAGGCTTCGGGTAAGCCGACCGAAAGGAAGGAAAAGCTCCAGAAGGTCGTTACTGGCCCGGTGTTGAAGAAGGATAAGAGCGTTGGGCGCAAGTTCAAGGATGTTTTCTTTGGCGGAGACGCTAAGCAAGCCACTCTCTATGTGGCCAGCGATATTCTTCTTCCAGCTCTTCGAAATCTAGTTGTCGACATGATCACTAGAGGGACCGAGCGTCTTATTTACGGGGACCGAGTTACTCCACGTAGGGATTCTCGCACGAACTATGGTGCACAATACACCATCAGCGGAAGCCCTCGTTTATCGTTTGATCCACGCGATCCACGTCAGACGAGCATCCCCTCCATCCCACCAAGGGGGCGAGGAGTTTCTAGTCGTCACGAAGTAGGGGATGTCATCGTTGGGACTAAGGCAGAAGCTGACTTGGTTGTCGAGCAGCTGTGCAACGTCCTCGAGACGTATGAGGTTGTTTCTCTAGCAGACCTTAACGAACTGTTGGGTCTTGAGACGTCTCATATCGACTACAAGTGGGGATGGACATTCATTCACAACGTTCCGATCAGACAAACCCGAAATGGTTATTTGATCGAACTTCCACCACTGGAGGAGATTTGATGAAGCTTACGGGTTCCATGGCTCGACATGCTCTAATCCTAAAGAAGAACTCTCCCCATATTCTGTTTGTTGGCGGCGTCACTGCCGTCGTCGCCGGTACCGTTTTGGCTTGCCGAGCAACACTGAAGGTGTCGGGCACACTGGATGATATTCAGCAAGACGTGACTGACATTAACAGAAACAAGGAGTTGTCTCCAGAAGACTCTGCTAAGTACAACAAGGATTTGGCGTACGCTTATCTGAAGGGCGGCGGGAAGCTTGCGAAGCTATACGGCCCTTCTGCCATTGTCACCGCTACCGGTTTGGGTATGTTGACCGGTTCGCACGTTCAGATGACTAGGCGAAACGCCTCACTTATGGCTGCATATGCTGTCGTTCAGGAAGCGTACAACAACTACCGAGACCGCATTCGTGCGGAACTCGGCGAAGAGCGAGAGCTTGAAATCCACCAAGGATATTCGACTCAGATCTCAGACGACGAAGATGGTACTCGTAAAGAGATCGTCGTTAGGGATACGAACAAGCTCTCGATGTACTCGAAAATCTTTGATGAGTACAACCCAAATTGGGAAAAGGACCCGGAGTATAATCGGGTCTTCCTTCAGTGCCAGCAGAACTTTGTCAACCATCAACTCCAAGCTCGTGGACACATGTTCCTGAACGAGGTCTACGATTTGCTTGGGTTTGACCGCACAAGAGCTGGCGCAGTTGTTGGATGGATTGCAAACGGAGACGGCGACAACTACATCGACTTCGGTTTGTTCGACAACGAAATGGCCGCAAAGTTCATCAACGGTTGGGAACGGTCAATCATTCTCGATTTCAACGTTGACGGCGTAATTTACGATCTGATTTAGGAGGAACCATGGAGTGGAACAACCGATTTCACACTCCGATTGTCGGCGTCGTGTCTTTTGGCATTGGCGCCGCTGTCGGATATTTTGTTCAGCATAAGCGGACTGAAGACGTTCGCCGAAAGGCAGCCTGGGTTGACGAGATCTTCGAGGAGATGACTCAGCAGGCAGACGAGGAAATTGATAACCAGATGGTTCTGGGTTTTGATGAAACTACCGAGCCGACGGGCGTCATCGCCGAAGATATTCGTCTTACGGACATCCTCTCGCCCGAAACCGTAGACATTCTTACGACCGGAGTCGAGGACCGACTTGGTGTGGTGACGGTTTTCCCCGAGATCGTTTCTGAGTGGGATGAAGAGACAGAACTGTCTGGTCGATCCCCTGAGGAACCGTACATCATTCATCGAGACGAATACTTTGCCCAGGAAAGCGGGAATACGCAAAAGACTCTGACTTATTACGCCGGTGACGAGATTCTTGTCGATGAGTCAGACACTCCGATTTACAACTACACTGTTGTAGTCGGGGAATTGCGGTTTGGACACGGTTCGGAAGACCCGAACATTGTCTATATTCGTAATGAGAAGCTAAACGGAGAATACGAAGTCATCAGAGACTCGGGTCATTACTCGGTCGAGGTGCTTGGGGCGGAACTCGAGCATTCTTTTGATGGGCACAACCAGGGGCTTCGTAGGTTCCGGAATACGGACTGACATGAATGAGCCGTTGGAGAATCTATATTTCAACTGGCTCGTTGCGAAAGTAGTAATCGCCTCGGAGACTCCTCGCCATGCTTTGTACTTGAAGTTGTTTCGAAAGCTGCACACAACGGAATTTGTGTGGCTTATATCCGGTGATGACAACAGGTGTGAAGACGGCAAGGAGCTCCGGGGCGAATTCATTTACCAAGCCGATATTCCAGATAACCCAGAATGGAGAACAATTGTAGGTTGCTCGGTATTTGAAATGCTCGTCGCTTTCGCAAGACGGGCCGAATTCCAAACAGAAACCCCGGTACACGAATGGTTCTGGGAATTCATCAAGAATCTAGGTCTAGATCGTTTTGACGATAGGTCATATTTCGACGATCGATTCATTGAGGACGTTCTTGAGCAGTTCATCTGGAGGACTTATAATCGTAATGGAATTGGCGGATTGTTTCCGTTGATGAGGCCTTCAACTGACCAACGTGAAGTGGAGATTTGGTACCAGTTTTGTGAGTATCTGGTCGACCAAGATCGAGAGCCGTAAGGAGGTGGGCGTTGGATTTTTATAAGATTCGGGTTAAGGAAACTAAGACGTTCAAACAAGCCTACCCCGATTGGATCGTCGATACGTCTGGCGACCTTATGGTTAGAGGCGGTTCATTCTATGCAATTTGGGATGAGCAGTCTGGACTTTGGTCGACGAACGAATACGATGTTCAACGGATTGTTGATGCCGATCTTGCGTCCTTTGTCGCCGAAGCCGAAAGTAAAGGCGATATTGTAGAACCCCTTTACAATCGTAACTTCAGCACCGGGACGTGGGAACGGTTCAACAAGTATATTCGAAACTTACCAAACAACACCAATTTCCACCAGTTGGATGAGTCAATTACTTTCGCCAACACGGAGGTCAAGAAGAGTGACTACGTCTCCAAACGACTCCCCTATTCTCTCGAAACTGGAAACACATCAGCCTGGGATGAACTACTTGGGGTTCTATACAGTGGCCCAGAACGTGACAAAATTGAATGGGCAATTGGGGCTATTGTCGCTGGCGATTCTCGATGGATTCAAAAATTTCTCGTCTTCTATGGCCCGCCTGGAAGCGGCAAGTCTACAGTTATCGGTATCATTGAACGACTTTTTGAAGGCTACGTCGCAACCTTCGAAGCGAAGGCACTCACCTCCAACAACTCTGCCTTCTCCATGGAAGCTTTCCAGACGAACCCGCTAGTTGCAATTCAGCACGACGGCGATCTTTCTCGAGTAGAGGATAACACCAAACTCAACTCGATTGTTGGTCATGACTCAATGACAATCAACGTCAAGTTCCGATCGGCATACACAATTCGACCGAACGCATTTTTGATCGTGGGCACAAACAAGCCCGTTAAGATCACAGACGCAAAGGCCGGTAATACCCGCCGACTCATTGATGTTCACCCAACGGGAGCCAAAGTCTCTCCACAGAGGTACCATATTCTGATGGAGCAAATTAACTTTGAGCTTGGGGCGATCGCCGCTAAGTGTCTAGAGCGTTATCGTGAGATGGGGAAGTACTACTACGAAGGTTACATCCCCGTCAAGATGATGATGCTAACTGACACCTTCTACAACTTTGTAGAAGCCTACTACGACATATTTAAGACGCAAGACATGGTGCGCCTTAAGAATGCGTGGGAGCTGTATAAGCAGTACTGCGAGGAATCTAATATCACTAAACGTCTCCAATACCACGAGGTGCGCGATGAGCTGGGGAATTATTTTGAGGAGTTCAAAGACCGACATTACGATGGAGAAAAAGAGCACAGGAGCGTATATCTCGGTTTCAAAGGTCTTCCCGACCAAGGACCGCAGCCGTTCCTCCCGGATCGCTCTTACGCCATTGAACTTGCGCCGTATGTTCCTGGTGATCATGGTAGTGCCTTTGATCACGCATACGGTTCGCAGCCAGCCCAAGAAGCAAATGACCTAGGGGTACCGGGAAAAAAGTGGGAGAATGTCACAACGACACTCGACCACATCGATACTACTAGGTTGCACTACGTAAAGGTCCCCGAACAACATATTGTCCTAGACTTTGACATAAGGAATGAAAACGGTGAAAAGGACCTGGAGCTTAACCTTGAGGAGGCTTCAAAGTTTCCTCCAACATATTCTGAGCTATCCCAAGGTGGGCGAGGAGTGCACCTACATTACCTGTACGCAGGAGATGTGTCGGCACTATCGTCCTCCCTCCAAGAAGGGGTTGAGGTCAAGACACTACTAGGAGACTCTTCTCTTCGTAGACGATTGACTCAATGTAACAAGCTCGATATTTCAACAATTACTGGAGGTCTGCCAGTCAAGGAGAAGAAGGTGATTGATACTAAACAAGTAAAGAGCGAAAAGGCTTTGAGGGAGCTTATCAACAAGAATCTTCGAAAGGAGATCCATCCCGGCACGAAGCCGTCGATTGATTTCATCGAGCACATTCTTGACGAGGCTTTCGAAGAAGGCTTGAGCTACGACGTAACTGACCTTCGTCCTACTATTCTGGCTTTCGCGGCCTCTAGTACTCACCAATCACTCACTTGCATCAAGACGGTTCAGCGAATGAAGTTTGTCGGGCAAAAGGAGATGTCAGAAGCAACTCCTTCCGATAAGCCCATCATTTTCTTTGACGTCGAAGTTTACCCAAACTTGTTTGTGGTGTGTTGGAAGAAGCAGGGGAACGACGAAGTTGTTCGAATGATCAACCCGACAGCGGCCGATATTGAGCCACTGCTGTCTCAAAAGCTGGTTGGTTTCAACAATCGTAGATACGACAACCACATCTTGTATGCGGCATATCTTGGTTACTCCAACGAAGGCCTATTCAAGTTGAGTCAGTCGATTATCTACAACGACAAGAACAACAACCACTCGTTGTTTGGCGAGGCTTACAATCTTTCCTATGCGGATATTTACGAGTACTCGTCAAAGAAGCAAGGTCTTAAGAAATTCCAGATCGATTTGGGGATCTTCCACCAAGAGCTGGATATTCCTTGGGACCAACCCGTTCCGGAGAATCTGTGGGATAAAGTTGTCGAGTATTGCGTCAATGACGTTATCTCGACCGAGGCTGTCTTTAATGACAGGGCTCAAGACTTCAATGCCAGAATGATTCTTTCTGAGATGTCTGGGTTGAGTGTCAATCACACAACTCAGAAGCACACCGGAAAGATCATTTTCGGAGACGACCCGAAGCCTCAAGACAAGTTTGTTTACACAGACCTGTCTGAGCAATTCCCAGGTTATGTGTTTGACGGGAAAGAGAGCACATATTCTGGAGAGATCGTTGGCGAAGGTGGGTACGTCTACGCAGAACCGGGATATTACGAAAACGTAGCGGTCCTTGACGTTGCCTCTATGCACCCGACCAGTATTGTGTGTCTGAATCTATTTGGGCCATATACTGAGAGGTTCAAAGAGTTGATGGAAATGCGTCTAGCTGCTAAGAGGGCTGGAGACGCAGATCTGTCTTACGCTTTGAAGCTGGTGATCAACAGCGTGTATGGATATACGAGCGCAAGGTTTCCAAACCTTTTCAAAGACAACCGAAACAAGGATAACATTGTCGCCAAGCGTGGGGCTTTGTTCATGATCGATCTCAAAAACCTCGTTCAAAACGAGTTGGGTCGACAGGTTGTTCACATCAAGACAGACTCAATCAAGATCCCAAAGGCGACTGAGGAAGTCATTGAGTTTGTGATGGAGGTTGGGAGAAGTTACGGTTACACTTTTGAGCACGAGGCAACTTACGACAAGTTCTGTCTTGTTAACGATGCGGTATATGTTGCTCGAGAAGGAAGCAAGTGGACGGCTGTTGGGGCACAATTCCAACACCCATATGTCTTCAAGCAGGTTTTCTCACACGAACCGCTAGAGTTTGATGATCTTTGTGAGACCAAGAACGTCACGAAGGGCCGGATGTACCTCGATAAGTTCGGGGCCGAGAACGTCGCAGACATGCAACATGTGGGACGGACCGGAAGCTTTACCCCCGTGAAGTACGACGGAGGTACGTTGTGGCGTATTCAAGACGACAAGCGGTATCACGTTGCTGGAACCAAAGGTTACCAGTGGATCGATAGGCCGACAGCGCTTCATCGTGCAGAAAACAACGAATTGCACACGGACATGGATTATTTCGAACGCCTGGAAAAGGAGGCCATGGCGGCTCTCGAGAAGTTCGTGCCGAAAGAAATTCTTCTAGACAGAACCGTTCATGTCTAGAACCACACATATTTCATCAGACACCGAAAGGTTAAATAATGGCTGACGAACGTAAGACATTTAAGGTGGAAGGTGCCACCATCATCTTTCGAAATTTCGAAGGGAGGGAAAGTCAGTACAACAGAGAAGGCGACCGAAACTTCGGAGTTGTTCTCCCGCCCGATGTTGCAGAAGCAATGCTTCTAGACGGTTGGAACGTCAAGGCCCTTAAGCCTCGAGAGGGCGATGAGCCTGAGGATCTGGCTTTCTATATCCCTGTTGCTGTGAGCTTCAAGATTCGACCTCCTCGAATCGTTCTCATTACGGACAACAGTCGAACTCAGCTCGACGAAGCGTCTGTCGGCACACTCGACTGGGCTGATATTCGAACGGCAGATCTTATTGCACGCGGTTCCGAATGGGCCGTCGGTGGTAAGACCGGCTCAAAGGCATATCTTCAGTCTCTCTTCGTCACCATCGAGGAAGACGAGCTGGAGCGGAAGTACCGAATTCACGAAGATCCCCCTACTCAGGTTTGACGAAAGGTAATCATGAACTTTCAGACTTATGACCGAATTCCATTTCAGGTTCAGGCGGTGGAGATTACCGAAGAGAATCTGGACGAAGCAGCTAAGTTCATCGGAGACGTCAAGGAAGACGACGACGGTACCCGATACATTCTCGTCGACTCTCGAATGGTCCCTAGTATCACTCGAGTCTACGTTGGTTATTTCATGACTAGGATCGGCAAGAAGGTCCGGTGTTACTCGCCCCGCATCTTCCACGAGCAGTTCGTGAAGCCGGCAAATAGTGACGGAACGCCCGTAATCGTCCACGGGGAAATGCCGTAATCGCAAAAAAAACACGTTCTATAATGAAGGAACGAATCATCAATCACCCGTAAGGGCTGGTGACCGCTCCCTCATTTTTTTCGTGTAACGCAACACTGAGGGCGCTACGTACATGCAGAATTTCTGGGAAGTGGTCCTGCATAGTCGTACAGTCTGTAAAGCTCAAACGCTGGCCCCCCGCGCATGAGAGCTTGTCAGGCCGCCCACCCCAAAAGGAGGGTAGATGAAGAGAATTCTAGCGATTTTCATTCTCGTTTTTTCTCTAGCTGGGTGTTACCCACAGGTAGAATCAAACCTCACTACTCCCTCCACAAAGCTTACATACGGCTGGGTGATGGTTCATCACTGGTCAGAATGGGGGGTTCAAGAGGGGGGTAAGAACGACGGATCAGGTTTGCACGTTGCGGTCTATGCTTGGAAGAACTGTTCTACCACAAATTGTGAGTGGGAGTTCTTCAAAGAATACGACACACTTGCTCCTGGTTCCACACACACGTACAAAATCGACCACGGTCCTGATGGATGGAGAATGTGGTTCGACGGTCGACTGATCGAAACTCTTAATCCTGGTTCAAACGAACCGCTAATTCAAATTAACCTAGGGGAGAAGACCGCAGCATGAAAGAAGAGGGCTAATGCGATGGCCGCAGTGAAGTGGTGTAGAGGCGTTGGTCCGTTTCAGGCTCTATGTGAGCGTGAGGGGAATCACGAAGGCCGCCACGAGGGCCACGAGGCGAACGGTTACATGTATTATTGGGATGAAATGGATTACCCAACTCCAAGAATGTCCAATCCTAATATTCCGGAGGTTACTGATGGAGCATGAACTCTCGATCGCGTACACTCACACGTCTGTGGCAGAAGATCTTCGGAAGTACGAGGGGGACTGCTCGTGCGGCGAGTGGGGGCTCAAGTCCAACACCCGCACCGAGATCGTCATGAAGCACGGGGAGCACGTCCAGGAGGAGAAGAAGCTCGAGGACGGGTGGATGGTCGTCGAGCAGAAGTGGATGGGGACGTGGACGGAGCCCGAGTCCTCCAAGGGTCCGGCGCTTATCGACATTACCGGAGCACTTCACCCCGACATTGTGCAGGTGGAGACGGTGATGAAAGATGGACGTCGTCGTATTTGGAAGCGGGTGAACTGATGAGATTCGAATCCAGAACGTTGGTAGACAAGGATGCTGAGTTCTCGAAGTGGAAGCCGTACGAAGACAATCCCGGTTTCGCAAAGCTTCTTGAGCCCATATTCATCGGATCCAGTCCGGGAATGGTGGTATCCATCGAGCACGAGGTCGGGACGTCGATTCAATTCAGAAAGATGGACTAATGGTGGGAGATCGTTGTAACGTGATTGGGTGTCGTAGCTACGCAGACACCGATATCGTGATCGATCAGGCTCTTACGGAGTTGCGGGGGCGGTATTTCCCACCGGAGCAAAAGAAGAAGCGGATTCGAGTCTGTAAGAATCACCAGAAGTCCATCATGATTGCATGGGCGAAAGGTGAATAATTCATGGCGGGGACAGCGACCGTAGTCGGCACTCGTTTCTCCAACCATTGGGGATTACCCGCCACCTCGTCTGAGCGAGGTTAAACAGGCTTTAGGCTCAGAGCGTTAGTGGGGACAGCAGATCCAAAGGACTCTCGATCTGTTTTGACACAAGTCAATTACCCACTATGTAGACTGTGAAGGACACACAGAGCGCCAGTACCCGACGGGGGCCTGGTATAGGTCAACAAAAAACCAGCAATCGTACTGGCGGTATACCCCTTATTGGGGACCCGACCGATGAGTGTCTCTTAGAGCGACAATCTGAGGGACGCGAACTGGGAGCTCGTCACTCCGATCGATTGTGATGGCTGGGGAGGGTATAAACGGACTGGGCTATAAGAGTTCTGCTGCGCGGTGTGTGCGTCGCCAGCAAAGAACCGCCTAGACTCCACCTCCCCGGCCCCCTTAACTTCGCAAGAAATCCATCTCCTTTAATGACCCCAATCAAAGGAGAGTAAGATGACTTACGACGATTTTGAGAAGATTGGTGAGATCAAGTTCGACAACTACAAGGACCTCATGTTCGAAGGGCAGACGACATTGACGATCATCATCGAAGCGCTAGATGCGCAAGCGATGGCGATCATCAACAGCGACGACCCGGGAAGCGAAGAGGAACTACACAAGTTCTCGCAGATTCTCGCAGTCAAGTCTCAACTCAAGCGGCAAGTCCCGCTCTGGTAAGATAAAGGCAAAAAGGGATTGGTTTAGTAGAAATACTAGGCCTTTCCTTTTTTTGTCGCAATTTTTGCATCTCCCATAATGAACCCAATCAGAGGAGTAGCAATGACAATGAAACTCGCACTCATCATCACCGTCTCTGCTGTGGCGACCTACGTGGTCAGCTTCGCAGCGACAACCATGGTGCTGAACGAGCTGTTTAAGTACAGCTAACCGAAACACTGGGATAAAAGGACGGAATCTACGGATTCTTTCCTTTTTGCATATACAATTCGCAATTTTTGCACGTCCTATAATGAACCCCAACGGAACTCAACCAGGAGGAAGCACAATGGAGAACACGACCGTCATCGAGACCGTCGCCACCAACGAGACCGTGCACCGCACCCTGCGTGACCGAGTCACCGGCAAGACCATCAAGAAGATGGCTGTTGTCGGCCTCGCGATCGTCGGTGCCGTGGCACTGATCAAGACGGTGAGCGACCGTCACTCGAACAACGAGGACGTGGACACCGAGGACGACCTCTCCGACTGACAAAGTCGGGGGCAAAAGGACGGGCTTAGTAGCAATACTAGGCCTTTCCTTTTTTGTCGCACGTTTTCCGTCTTCTATAATGAACCCACATTCAACTAGAAGGAGAAGCACAATGTTTAAGTCATTGACCTGCGACCCCGACATCCAGTCGGCGAAGAGGAATGCGATCAAGTTCGCCAAGACCTACGGCGGGCTCATCGTGGCCCTCGGAGTCGTGACCTATGTCGCGATCCAGGCTGTGAACAAGCCGATCGTCTTCGAGATCTACAGCGACGTGGCTTAGTTCAACAACCAAAGAGGAGGGCGCTTACGAGCGCTTTCCTTTTTTAACTTTGTATCTAGGGAGGGGCGTTGCCGCAAAAGATAAGACTCACATGGAAGCCGGTCATTGGTTTTGCTCGAGAAGAGACCTGTTATCTTCTCCAAGACGATGACGAAATCTTCTATCACACTGGCGATGAGTCGTTTTCTCTGGGAGCCTTCAAAGATCTTCCCCAATTCCACCAAGGGCTTGTCGTGTTTGAAGACGACGATGGGGTATTCCTGTTAAAGCCTGAACAAGTCATCCATATTGAACACATTCCATAAGGAGGTGAAATGAAGAAGAAAATTATTATTCCTCTTTGGTTGTGGTATTTGCTTGGTGTCATATCCTACACCATTGGGTATATGTCTCATAAATAAGGAGGTGAAATGGCCATCGAACTGATGGAGCACCAAAAGCGTGCGTTGTCTCAACTTGGGCACGGACGAGTTCTCTACGGAGGAGTAGGCTCTGGTAAGTCAGCTACAGCTCTTGCGTACTACATGCAGTCCGAGAAGCCAAAGGACATCTATGTCATCACAACCGCAAAGAAACGTGACAGTCTCGACTGGGAACGGGAAGCGGCTAAGTTCGGAATCGGGACTGAATTTGGAGCGTCTGTTGCTGGAATTCTGCACGTCGATTCCTGGAACAACATTGACAAGTATACAACTGTCGATGACGCTTTCTTTGTATTCGATGAACAACGCTTGGTTGGGCATGGTGCCTGGGTCAAAGCATTCCTCAAAATTGCTCGGTGGAACAGATGGATCATGCTCTCCGCAACACCGGGAGATACCTGGCTTGATTACGCTCCACTTTTCATAGCCAACGGTTGGTACAAGAACATCACCGAGTTCAAACGCCAACACGTATTGTACGCGCCATATGTTCGTTTTCCAAAGGTTCAGCGATACATCGGTGAAGGAAAGCTGGAGCGTTACCGAAATTACGTTCTCGTTGAGATGCCATACCTGAAACACACACAACGACACATCAATTATGTCCAGGTTTCTTACGACTCCAAACTCATGAATCAGATCATGAAGAACCGGTGGAACTACTTCACCAACGAACCGGTTCGTGACATGAGCGAGCTATGGCGTTTGATGCGGATGATCTCCAACTCCGACCCGTCTCGTCTTGACGCGGTCAGAATGTTGATGAAGATTCACCCAAAACTCATCATCTTCTACAATTTTGACTACGAATTGGAGATCCTGAGGGATTCGGCAAAAATTCGGCAATTCGACGAATACGTGGTTGCGGAGTGGAACGGACACCGCAAAGACCCATTGCCCGAAACGGACAAGTGGGTATATCTGGTTCAATACGTAGCGGGGGCAGAGGGCTGGAACTGCATCGAAACGGACGCTATGGTCCTCTATTCTCTCACATATAGCTACAAGAACTACATGCAGTGCCAAGGACGTATTGACCGTTTGAACACACCTTATACCGATTTGTACTACTACATTTTGGAGTCAGATGCCCCCATCGACGGGGCTGTGAAAAAAGCGCTGTCAGAGAAGCGTAACTTCAATGAGGCCAAAACCGATGAGATTCGGCAAATGTTGGGGGATTTTGAGGAGTTTGACGACGAGTGACGAGACTTTGACGGGGGGATAAGCCCTGATGAAGACGCGTTTTGATATGTCATTCGGCGTTTCTACACTTTTTCTTCTATTTACTAATAAGAGAGAGTAATAATGTATATAACGACATATACAGACCGTGTGTTTCTCAAGGAAGTTAAAACTCCCCTAATATTTGCCGAATGCCGAAAGGAGCTCAATGGACGACCACGGTGATGGATATTGGGCAGAGATCCCCGAATTCCCTGGTTACTTTGTTAATATTCACGGGGAGGTATTGAATGAACGATCTGGGTATTTGTTAACCCATTCCCCGACCCAACACGGGGAGATGACGGTAGGGATGATGCAAGGGGGCGTGCAAAAGAGAAGGTCAGTCAAGGTTCTTGTCGCCAACGCTTTTGTTCCAGGAAAGAATAGTATCTTTGACACTCCTGTTTTACTCAATGGAGTAAGAAACGATCTTCGTTGGTCCAATATTGTTTGGCGCCCACGTTGGTTTGCGTGGAAGTACGCTAGGCAGTTCGTCGAAACAAACCCTGTTTGGTTTGATCATCCAGTTCACGAAGTTCTAAGCGTGACCGACCATCCTTCTATCTTTCATGCGGCGATGTCGCACGGTCTTTTGTGCTCGGAAATTCAAATGAGCTGTCTAAACGGATCGTTTGTTTACCCACTAAACCACAAATACCGCTATATACATGCCCGCTGATTTTACATTCCCTTTAATGAGGGAAAGTCGATTGCTGAGGCATTCGCTACCCTTTTTTCTTTTCCATCCAAAGGGGGATGTATGAACGAATCTCAGTATCAAGCAATCTTAACGCTGAGGATCAGGAACATCATCCCTGAATGTTTTGTGTTAAAGACCGACCCAAGGGACATCCAAGGGATTCCAGATCTGCTCATTTTGTACAAAAACAAGTGGGCCGCTCTTGAAGTGAAGATTTCCCCCAAAGCTCCGGTTCAACCAAATCAAATCTACTATGTAGAAAAGTTTGATGAACTGTCTTTTGCCGCCTTCATCAACCCAGAAAATGAGATGGAGGTGTTGGATGCGCTTCAAAGAGCACTTGGAGTTAGTCGATAAACACGCGTTTCTCAGCCCAAGTAATTATCACTGGGTGAACTATGACTACCAAAAGTTAACCACTAGATACACCACTGCTATGGCTGCAAAAAGAGGAACCGACCTTCACGCTTTAGCCCATGAGGCTATTCGGTTGGGAGTCCGTTTCGGCCGAGGCCATCATTCTCTGACCGCATATGTTAATGATGCAATTGGTTGGAAGATGACTTGCGAGCAGCCATTGTTTTATTCAATGAATTGTTTTGGAACCGCTGATACGATTTCTTTCCGTAAAGAAAAACTTCGTATTCACGATTTGAAAACAGGGGTAGTCAAGGGCTCGTTCAAACAACTCGAAGTATATGCTGCAATTTTCTGTCTAGAGTATGGGGTTGATCCTTATACTATTGAGATCTTGCTTCGAATATACCAAAAAGATGAGGTTTTGGAACACGAGCCCTCTCCAGAAGTGATTACTGAAATTATGGAAAAGATCGTAGATTTCGACAACCAAATTGAACATCTTCGGTCTCTCGAATAGGAGGCGTTGTGGTAGATTTGTGGCTTCCTGGAGCCATTCAAGACCCCGGCCCAAACGGACCATATCCTGCTGGGCGAAACGCAATGCAGTTTGTTGTTCATCATGACACTGCGGGGACAAACAGTGTAGAGATCTGCAAGAATGGTCGCCCGGGTTATAATAACGGCCTTTGTAATCTTCTGTACCCAAAGGTGGGCGCACCGTATCAATTTCAACCGATTGATGCCTTGACTTATCACGCCGGGTCTAGTGCTGATTATGATCACGATGGGGATCAGGATAATTATAACCCAGTTGGTCCTGGTCTTGAGGTTGAGCGTCTCGAAGGCGAAAGCCTTTCGGATGATCAGATTCTCTGGTTGGGTAAGACTTGCGCATGGCTCGAAGAACTTGGTATCCCCAACATTCAGTATAGGGGCGAACAGTTCGGAGCAGATGATTTTCGTGGGCACGTCAACCATCGTGATCTTCACCCCAACCCAGACGGACTAAGTCCAGAAGAGTGGGATACCATTCAGGCCGTTCTTCAAGGAACGACAATCAGTGAAAATGAAGAGGAGTATGAAATGCCGATTATGATCGTTGGGACTAAAGATGGTAAGTGGCACATTCTTCGCCTAGAAGATGGCGGGTCTAACGAGTGTGGCCCTGGAGTTGCATTTGGTCTTGCCACTACTGGGGTTAAGGTCATGAAGGATGTCGAGCCTATGGGTCTTCTTGGGATTAAGATCAATCTCGCTAAGGCAAACAAGGATGGTAAGAACATCCTCACCAAGGTCTAAAACTAGTCGGAGGGCTAAATGGAAGCGATGGTGGTAGCTACAGCTGCGGCCTGGGCGGGACTTTTTGCAACCGACGCTAACACCTCGTCTTCTTGGGTCGGTGGAGCTGCGGCTTTGACTTTGTTGACGATTGCCATTGCTTTTAACTTTAGAAATCAACTTAACAATTCTCGTGAGCGCAAACATCAAGAAGCAATGTGTCGTTGGCAAATTTCCGTTTTGGTTGAGGTTTTAGAAGTCAACAACATTCAAATGCCTTCTAAATTCTGGCAAAACCCACCTCCAGAAGCGACGAAGATTCAGGAGGAAGAAATGAAACAACGAAAGCGTCGTATTTTCGGGGTAGTCGACGAAGAAGATGGTACATCTCTTCTTCTAAGTGCGGTTAGTCTTTCTATCGTTATTTTCGTTGCTACCGTTTTGATGATCAACATCTTTATTGTTACACCACTTCAGGATCTTCAAGAAAATGGTCAAGTTAGATCTTGTTATGCTTCTTTGACGGCAGATTACAACATCGCCATCTCCGACGCATTTCTCAGCCCCCCTGCTCCTTCGATTGAGCGGACAAGATCTGTTCAAGAATTGCGAGAGACCGCAAATCGAATTCGTCATCGCGAAACGATCTGCGCAGATGGAAAGCCTGACAAATATGTTCATCCCGTGATTAGTGCACCATAGGAGAAACATGAAGGTAGACATTACGCAAGCTCAGTATTGGATCCCGATTGTTGGTGGTTTTGTAGTTCCGCTAGCGGTCGCTTTGTTGACAAAGATTCATGCTTCAGCACCAGTTCGTTCTGGAGTAGCGATTTTGTGTTTGGGGCTTACCGCCCTAGGCACATATCTTCTTGACACCGGTACTTCTCACACCTGGAAGGGTGCTGCTTCGGCTTTTATTCTTGCTTTGTTCTCTGCCGCCTCTAGTCGTCTTACGATTACGGGTGGTCTAGACAGCAAGATTCAAGTTCTCACTCCGAAGTTTGGTTTCGGTGGTTATCCGACTGTTGGGGAAGACCTTCCTAACGCAGCTTGATTTTAGGGGGTGACCGTGATCATTGAAGAACAAGACAACGAGTTAATGCACTACGGGATTCTTCGTAGGTCAGGCCGCTATCCTTGGGGCTCTGGAAGGGACGAGCATACTCGTAACCGTGATTTTCTGAGTTATTTGAAAGAGATGGAAAGTCAAGGTCTTACCCAATCCGAAATCGCCAGAGGTATTTCTGATCTTGCCGATCAAAAGTTTACGGTTAACGATCTTCGGGCAGCACGATCAATCGCCGTAAACGAACAAAGAGCCGCCAACATTGCTATGGCTCACAGGTTGTGGGCAAAGTCAATGTCTAAAACCGCTATCGCAGAACGAATGGGCGTTTCTGAATCGGTTGTTAGAAACTGGCTAAAACAAAGCGAACAAGACCGATCTGATATTCTTACAACCACAGCAAATCGTTTGAAAGAACGATGCGACGAAGTTGGTTTTGTGGATGTCGGTGTTGGTGTTGAAAGACATCTGGGTGTTACTAGAACCCGCCTCGATACTGCTTTGGGGATTCTTAAGGAAAAGGGCTATGAGGTTCATACCGTTCCTTTGCCTACAAGTAGCGGTAACGAAATCAAACTTAAGGTTCTAGGCCCGCCTAAAAGTACACAAAGGGATGCTTTCCTTGCCCGAGAAAACATCCAACAAATCAAGGACTTTTCCTCGGATAATGGTAGATCTTATGCTAAGATTCACCCACCACTAGAGATCGATCCAAAGCGAGTAAAGGTCGTCCCTAAAGAAGAAGGCGGGGATCAAGCTGATGGTATGATCTATGTTCGACCTGGTGTAAAAGACGTTGAAATTGGAGGCGCTCGATACGCCCAGGTTCGTGTGGCCGTTGGGCCAAATCATTACCTTAAAGGTATGGCCGTCTATAAAGACAACCTTCCTTCCGGCGTAGATATTGAGTTCCATACTTCTAAGCCACGCGCTGACAATCCTATGGATCTCATGAAAAAGAACGCCGATGAAAAGGGTTACGTCAAAGGCGGAGATCACCCCCTTCTTAAATCAATCGATCACCAAATTGTAGAAGGCGTTGGAACTAAGCAAGAACGGGTCACTTCTGCGATGAACATCGTTAATGAAGAAGGAGACTGGACTAAGTGGTCTAGAAACCTGTCTTCTCAGATGCTTTCAAAACAGAGCCCTCTTCTTGTAAAGACTCAGTTGGCTATGACACAGGAGCGTCGTGCAGAAGAACTTAAGCAAATTTCTGCATTAACAAACCCTGTTGTTAAAAAGAAGCTGCTTGAGAAGTTCGCCGAGTCCGCCGATGCTGCTTCGGTTCACCTTAAAGCGGCAGCTCTTCCACGAGTTGCGTCACACGTCATTCTTCCGGTGGCCTCGATGCCAAAGAACCAAATCTTTGCCCCTCAATACAAAGATGGGGAAAGAGTAGTTCTTATTCGCCATCCTCATGGCGGGACCTTTGAGATTCCAGAACTTGTTGTCAACAATAAGCACCCCGAATCAATTAAGTTGATGGGAAAGAATGCTCCTGATGCTATTGGCATTCACCCTTCAGTAGCTTCTTGGTTATCTGGGGCCGACTTTGATGGCGACACGGTTCTTGTTATCCCAAACAATAACGACAAAGTCCGTCACTCTCGTCCTTTGGATGCGTTGAAAGACTTTGATCCTCGAGCCTCATACCCCGGTTATGAGGGGATGAAGAGGATGAAGAATACTCAAGCGGAGATGGGCAACATCTCAAACTTGATCACTGATATGTCTCTTCAGAATGCGTCTCAGTCTGACATTGCTCGGGCTGTTCGCCACTCAATGGTTGTGATTGATGCAGAAAAGCACAATCTAAACTGGAAGCAGTCGGCCAAAGACAACGGTATTCAACAACTAAAAGAGAAGTATCAAGGTGGTCGTGGCGCAACAACCATCGTATCGAGAGCAAAGTCCCCTGTCCGAATTCCTGAGCGCAAGCCTAGGACGCAGGGTTTCGGTGGACCCATCGATACAAAGACTGGTGCTTTGGCCTTTGAGCCTACCAATCGCACTAAGTCTGATGGGACACTAATCGAAAAGCCATTTAAGGCGCTTGAGTTGGCAAGAGATGCACGAACTTTAATGTCAACAAAGACCGGCACACCAATCGAAAGATTGTATGCTGATCACTCTAATAAACTAAAGGGCTTGGCGGATAAGGCTCGTCTCGAAGCTTATCATACTAAACCCCCACGTGCATCTTCATCTGCGGCTAAGACCTATCACAAGGAAGTAACCTCTCTGAATGCAAAGCTAGAAGTTGCACTGAGGAATGCTCCTTTGGAAAGGCAAGCCCAGATCATCTCCAACACCATGGTTAAGATCCGTCTCCAGGCTGACCCAACTCTTAGTCGAGAAGAAAAGAAGAAGGTCAGGTATAAGTCAATCACCCGTGCTCGAAACAGAGTAGGGGCCAAGAAGATCCAGATTGACATCTCCCCTGAGGAATGGAACGCCATCCAAGCAGGCGCCATCAGTCCATCCAAGTTGACAAAGATCTTGGACAACAGTGATCTAAATGTAGTCAAAGAGTTGGCTACCCCCAGAACACTGTTGAAGATGACGGCCACCAAGACATCTCGTGCTAAGCAGATGCTCGAATCTGGTTACACTCGAGCAGAAGTAGCACAACATCTTGGTGTATCCCTTAGCACTCTCGATCTAGCAACGAATGGAGGATGATGCTTGTCTCAATGCTAACAACAACAGACAATCCTCACAATCCGTTCGAAGACTTTAAGGCTTGGTACGCTTATGACACAGCAGCAGGGTACCATACTACTGAGCTGTTAGGTAGATTGATGGTTGTCTCTCATGACCTACCTGAGACAGAGTACCACTCGGCCGTCGAGGAGGCTATCGACGAGATAGTAGAAGAGAATGTTTTGGGAATCTTTATGAAAGTTCAAAAGAATTTTGACAATTAACTTTTGACTTTGTATTTCTTAATCAACCAACATTCAGCATAGGGGGGAGGGATCTCGCAAAATAGACCCCCCCTATGCAT
>Ga0213917_1000090_pt1 | contig 22259 bp, 47 predicted proteins | sample McNCre117MG_FD_161051 | JGI IMG/M metagenome (GOLD analysis project Ga0213917, IMG submission 161051) | Freshwater microbial communities from McNutts Creek, Athens, Georgia, United States - 1-17 MG | ecosystem: Environmental > Aquatic > Freshwater > Creek | place: USA: Georgia | collected... | reverse complement strand
TGTGGATCTGATACCCCACAGCGGCATCTATAACAGGCATGATCTGGTTAAAGGTAAAGGCTGGAAGCTTCCGCCTAGCCAACTCAGCACGCACAGCTGGATCCCATTGATCTCCTAAATAGAAGTCAGTATTACGTTTGGCTCTAAGGCAGAACTCCTGATGACCTCGACCACGAGCAGCAACATAGGTAGCCCAATTACGCCTGGCTATATCTGTCGGGTTAGGCGTAAAGGAAGAAGAACCGTCTGATCCCATTGTCTCGCCGTGGTTAGTAGCCATCTTATCTCCCTAAGCTCATTGAGCCATGTAATTATCACGACCGACTCGCTGACTCTTTCTCCATTTCTCAACAAAGTGGTCCTCATCCTTTTGGGCTTCGGCAAACCTCTTCATCATGACGGCATAACGCATTGCGGAGATCGCATCATCCTTTATCGGAACAATATCTCCTTCAATCCTATGGTAATCCTTCAACTCTTTCAACAGATGGACACATTTACCATTATTGAATATCTTCAACCTTCCACTTTTGAAACGCTCCAAGCAATCTAGCACAGACACTTCTAGGCTATTGGACTTGCCTCCTTCATGGGTAGCCTTCTCCGGTAGCATGTCTAACTTATGGCTGCGGTAATGGTCTGCCAAAGCTATTCCGGTGTGCTTATCCCTCTGCAATCCGTCATGAGGCCAAGCCCATTTGCCTTTCATATGGCGGATCATTCCAGCAAAGGTAGCCGAATCCACGTTATTGGCAGTAACGCAATCCGTCACATAGATAGTGTCACTCTCCTTATCATAAGCAATGTGTACCGCAGCTGATAAATGGCTTATACCGAAGTCAATACCATTGAGTAGCTTGAAGTGCTTAGGTATCTCAAACGCCTCGCATAGAACCTTATCCCAGTCTACCGAGAAGACTACACCATCTCCCAAGACTGGCTCACCATAAGCACGAGCAGCTCTTTCCCATGGCTCATACCGCTCCAAGATCTCCGTTCTCTGTTCTGCTGAATAGTGCAGAGCATCGTCAATCCCCATCCTTATATAGCCACGCTTAGATGAGTTAGGCACAGGGTAGAACTTGCTGACTACCTTAGACATGCCTTTGAGTGGGGTAAACGTCACATAGCAATAGCCAGACTTCTGATCCCGTCCTACTGCTACACGAGTAATACCTTCCGAGTAGATCTCCTCAGGTGGTTCTTCGTCAAACCACACTAAGTCAAGCGTATCTGCCTGCCAGGCTTCCCGTCCAGTGGAGTAGGCTGTAAGTTTCAGTACTGAGTTACCTCCACTGATATGCTTGACGATAATCTCATCAACGAATCCTCTTACCTGCGCAGAAGTATGGACTGACACTAAGCATTCCCTAGGAATAGCAGCACTACCCCAGATAGACTTATCCTCAGGTGGACCAAGCAAGTTACGCTGGATGCCGATCATAGTTGTACCAAAGGTAACAGACCCAGCTCTTGCTCTGACTGGATGGTTATACTTCCTTCCAGTCCACCATTCAGGATATCTACCCGTAAGATGATAAGCCATCTCCATAGCCCCGCTATAAGACTTACCTGACTGGTTAGACCCTAATAGCAATCCTTCGTTATAAGTACTACTTAGAGCATGGAACTCCATTTGCTTGGGATAAGCATGGTAGTACTTTAACTTGTTGAACTGCTTTAACTGGTTAAGCTCCTTGACAAGACTGCTTACCATGACAATCTGGTTTACGTCATTGCCGTGGTTTATCTCAGTAGGATTAGCAACACTCTCTACTGGTTGAGGGAAAGTCTTACTTGCTTCCATCAGTAGCCTCGCCATAGATAGCGTTGTACTTCTCCTCGCCTATCAAGGCAATAAGCTCAGCCGATACAGTGTCGATAGTCCGCTCCTCGGTAGCACTACCAGCTGCACCAGTCTCGCCTGGCTTGTTAGATAGGCCAAGAGCTAGTCTTCCTGATTCTTGGCAAGTCTTCAAGGATGCAGCAAGCTTTCCTAGATGATTAGCGTTAAGCTCTCCTGTTGCTTTCAAGTTAGCGTGCTCCTCCTTAATGGATTCAAGAAGGTTGATCGACTCAGCCAAGCATGACTCATTGAACTGTATGGCTGTCTTAGCCTGCTTCTTCAAGTTAGCAGCCGTGGCCGCTTGGACGAACTGCTTATTAATCTCAGCCTTCTCGTTAACCCAGTTCTCCTTAGCCGAGTGGATCTTCACGCTAAGCTCAGAACAGCCATACTTAGTGGCGATCTGCTTCAAAGTCATAGTCCGGCTAGATAAGTAGTCAGCCTTCATGGTAGCCCAGTCATACTTAGGATTGGCTTCCTTCATGACTCCGGTAGCCTTGCCTTCCAAGTCAATCTTGATTAGTTCTTCTCTCATTAGTTATTCTCCTTATCTTCTTGGGACCGTGCGATATCCTCGTCATACTCCCTTATAGTTTTAGCAAACTCCTTCTCCATCCTCATAAGCCTGATTACTTCTTCAAGTTGCTCGACAGTAAAGTATCCATCTAAGCATGATTCGTATGCTTCAATGTCCACATAGTTAGCTCCAAAATCCATTCTTATTCTCCCGTTTTCTTAGAGTATTTCTAAAACGAGTATAGGTGGACTAAATCAGCTTATCAACTAGCTAGCACCGCGCGGTTCCAAGACTATCCAGGAAAACGTTTTACTATTTACATGTGCTACTAATAAAATAGTCTGCCAAATCACCGGTAAAACACCCTGCTTTCCTAGGAAAACGCATAAAGTAGGGCTTATACGGTCGGTACAGGTATATAGGTGGATTTATGGGTCAGGTATAGGGTTTTCTGTCCCCATTTCTCTGAAATAATCTCGGAGAGAGGTGAATTAAGCCAAAGCCACGCGCGGTTCCAAGACTTTCATACTTCAACAATAATCTAACTATCTTGCTTTAAACCCAATGCAAAGCTACGCTCGGATCGCCTATCGGCCAATCCTCGCAATAGTTAAACCAATACTCGCTCCCGTGGGCCATAAGCCCCACGAGTCGCTCTGCTAGCCTAGCCCCGCTGCTTAGCTGCCCCAGTAAAGCTTATTAACCAGTGCGGCTATATAGGACTAGAAGTGAAGCTAGTAGAAGCGTTAGCCGGTGCTAGTAGAGCTATATGCCAGTATCACCTATGTCAGTATCGCGGAGGGGAACCGCAGAGCCGCCTAAGGGTATTGGCCCCGCTACTACTCTTGCTCTGCTGCTCTTAATAGCTCTGCCATGCTGCTGGGTGGACTGGTTGCTAGGCTGGTGTCGCTCGCGTGGGTCATAAGCCCCACGACTCGCTTGGCTGGCGTGCGGGAGCGGGGAGACGCGGGAGCCCCTGCTTGAAATTAGCGTGGCAAAAACCGTCCGTCTGCGTCAAGCCCGTCTGTCTGATTAGTAGCCGTTCTACCATTCGTCTGGCTAATAAGCTGGGCTGATGAGTGGTAGGGCTGGTGGGGGTGCTGGCCGTACGTCGGGTGGGGCTAATTTTCAGTCGTGCTTCCTTGACAGTGGGGACTGCTCTTTGAAAGCCGTACAACAAAGCCTTGCCACCCTAGTCGCCCCGCCGCTTGAAAGCCGTACAAAAAAGGCAAAAGTCCCGCCACCTGCAAGCCCTCCCGCCCTAATCTGCCCCGCTAAAAAAACGTTTTTGCTAATCCCTGCCCCGCTATTTTCCTAATAGGTGTTCATTTTTCAAAGCTATACCAATAGAACACCTGCTTTATATAGCCTTGCGGTTGATTGAATACATGAGAGATTGATTATTGAACACGTAGAAACACGCTTGATCCTGTGCTGGTGTATGTGTGCGGTTGATTCTTGTACCCGTGCGATAGACACTAACTTGGATTTTATCCGCCTCCGGCATCTTAAAACCGCTCGCGGCGCTCGCCCCCTCTTCGAGGATTTTTAAGACAAAACAGCCGAAAGTGTTTGAAAACTGCACAGCCGCACAGCAATCAAAAGTTTTGGCACAACTTTTAGCTTCACCGAAAGTAATCGTTTTGATATTTGTACAACCAGCCAAAACCACCTAAATCGCAATATATTATGCGCGGCTAACCCAAAACGCATTACCGATATTAAGACGAACGGTAGCTCAATAGCTTGCCTAATATAGGTGAAATTCATATAATTAATACATGAACAAGGCATCGTTCATACAAGAAAAATCACTCTCAAAAGGTAAAAAATTATGAACATGTCGCAAGAAGCCCGCGCAGCTTATATAAATATGGTTTACAGCCAATACTGCCAAGCCGCTCAAAAAGAATTCGTAGCACAGCAAGCCGAGACGGCTGAACAATCCCTCATAGCTTGCCAAAAACTAGAACGCCTGGATGAAGTAATCGCCGCCCTAGAACAAGGGGTTGACCTCTTCCCCTACGTTGCGCCTTCTAGCATTTCGTTCATTTAAATAATAATCAAAATAATAACAAGAAAGGAAAACTAAAAAATGGCTAAGCAAATATGGACTCTCTCGGTCGGACTTAACGTAGGTAAATCCCCCTCCCCATTCCAACTGGACAAAACAATCGCAATCTTCGCCGGAAAGATTAACCGAATCGATATGGCAACCGGCAACTGGATCGACGACAACGGCGCCGTCATCACCGAGGAATTCGTCCAAATGGAGATCGACGGGGCATCTTTCGAGGAAACCCAAACGGCAGCCCTAGCTCTTGACCAAGACGCGATCGGCATCCACTTCGGACCCATGAAGTCGACCCATGGCAAGGACGTCGAGTGGCTCACGATGTACCAAGACGACCGAGGCCTTGAAACCCAAACATACATGGCTCCCATCCTCTAACCTAACTGACGAGAGCGGGAGGGAAACCCGCCGAAAGCCCTCCGCCAGCGGGGAGCTCTTAGGAATCCAACACACAAAGGGACGTTATGCAGACAACTAGCCTTATCAAGAAAATCTTAAAAGAGCTTTACCCCACAGCCAAATGGAGCGTTCGGGCAGATAAATTCTCGGGAGGAAACTCTATCCATATCAGGTCGGAAGATGGCCCACCCCTTGGCGACTTATATGACCTGTGCAAGATGTTCGAATTGGGCTATTTTGATGGGATGAACGACATTTATGAGTATAACAGAAACTTCCTAGCTTTTGGCGGGGAGATGGTCGACCGATTTAAGTATGTCTCGGCAGATTCTAGTGTCTCAAAGGTAGATAACGATGCAATATACAAGGAGTTATCCGATGAATGGGAAGCGCGTACGGGGAGCCCTATAAATCCGTTTTGCTGCCCTAGGGATATGCAACACAGATTCCATGAAGCTCGGGAAAACGCACAGCGTATCCGCCACCCCAAGCAACACTCCAAAACGCTGGCAAAAGTTGAGGCTATACCAAGCGATCTAACAACACAAGAGGCCATAGACTTCCTGGCAAACCAAGTCGCAAGGCAAAAGGCAGCAGAAGAGCGGGAAGCCCTCCAAAAGTATTTAAAGCTCGGGGAGCACCGCCCAAAATCCCGCTCAATCTAATCCATCCCACTGATGAGCCCGTGAAAGTCGGGCGAAACGGGGAAACCCGTCTGGACCATAACAATAACTAGGAGCCCACCATGGCAAAACGCATCTCTAACAAGCAAGCCCCAGCCTACGCAGTCGAACGAGTCGCATTCGAGGGATCAAACATTCTGGGAACTGATTACTCGTCTTACATCATCCGCAGCTATGAGACGATCATGGCCCAGTACTACAAAGGTTTTTGGCTAATCAACGTCCAAAAGTACTCCAAGACGACATCTAAGCAGATGAACCCGATTTTCAAGGCGATCCGTGAATCTTGCCTCGACTCGGAGATCATCGAATACAAGCGGGATGGCGTTTATGACCGTGATGCAGCAGTCGCAGCGGTGGATGCTCTGACCGAACGCGCATATATCGAGGAATCACTCGGGGAACTGCCATCAACTCCACGCCACTCAAAATCCATCTAATAACAAAAATAAAGGAAAACTATCATGGACAAATATATCGACTTCATCATCCGATTTGAATCTGGCGACGATTACACCGAGGAGGAGGCCATCGAATTCTTTCAGGCGGGAGTAAGTGAGGGGTGGATTTGGGGATTGCAGGGATCGTATGGGCGCCTCGCGCAAGCCCTCATCGACAATGAAGAAATCAACGCTTAATAAGGGGAGAAAACAAAATGGACAAACAAACAGCAATTGAATGCGTAATGATGATAACGGCATTTGGATCAGCAAATCTCGTTCATACGCTCACGCAAACACACCCAAAGAGCGATCTCTTGCTCTGCGTTGAGGCGGCAAAAGAGCAGGGAGCGAATCGTCTTGCAAAGATATTTGAGCAGGCAATCAAGGCAAGAAAACTTTAATCAATAACTCGGGGAGATAATAACATGTCAAACATAGTAAAACTAATAGAAGGCTATCGTGGATCATGGTACTACCAGTTTGCTTTCAGGAATGACGGGGTAGTATTCAACAGGTCAAAGCCAATCTGGGATAGAAAACCAAAGTATTGCCAGTGGTACAAGAACTTCCAGGTGAATAACAATACCCTCGAATGGTTTCTCATGAGTGATGAGGTTATGCGTGAGAATTGCAAGAAATTTGATAAGCCACTTGTCACAGACGTACAAATAACGCTCAACCCAAAGCACATCCGCCTACCACTCAGCGAGACTACCAAAGAACAGCGAGAACTCGGGAAGCTCATCCGCAAACCCAAAGCAGTGCAAACTAAATCGAGGAGCTTGTAATGGCTAAGGCAATAGCAGCAGAAGTAACCTACCGGTATGAAACTGAATATATCAAAGCACACTGGGCGCAATATGCTCTAAGGGATGATGGAATGTACTTCAAAAGATTTAGGATTGAAAGAAACGTAACTTGGACAAAATGGGAAGAGAGAGGAATGTATCGGTCAGGGGTGGCACATGCAGCAAAGAACTTCCTAAATAACCTAGACCTTACAAAGATTCGGCTACCAGACAGCCTATCCCAGAAGGAACAGCGGGAGCTCGGGAAGCTCATCAAGAAACCAAAAGCCCAGCCAACCCAAAAGTCCCGCTCGCTATAACCGCCCATCTAAAATAGTCCTCACCTATATAAACTGCATTGCCTTAATAGGTGAACCTGGTAAGCTTATAACCGTAAATCAACTAAATTAAAGGAGGAAACTATGGCTACTAAACCAGTGAAGAAACCAGCGCCAAAGCCACCGAAGCCGCCTAAGTGCTAAGAAGTATGGCTCGGGGAGTGCCACAAACTCCCCACCAATCCAACTAAGAAAAACAATAAGGAGAATTACCATGGCAAAGTTTACAAAAATTGAGTTTACAGACGAAGACGGAGAGACGCATGAATTCAAGCAGGATGCTCTGCAAAACTTCCGAATGATCTGGTCAAACGATGTATACGGCACAGACGGTAAGGTTGCCTACAAGGGGCTAGACATTATCACAACTAGCGATGCCCTTGTTAAGCTTTACGACGATCATAAAATCAAAAATGGATCAGATGCTGGATTTGTATTCTATGCAACAGGACTTCTTCAAGAATCAGAAGAGTATCCGGAGCAAAATAATCTTAAAAACTCTGAGCTTATCCGTATGCTGCAAGACGATGAGGTCGCATACGTATTGGTCGTACCAAGGCAATAAGCAATAGCTCGGGGAGCCAGCCTCCCCATCTAATAATAATAATAAGGAGAACATCATGGCGCTATCAGCCAAATCAAGAGCAAGAATCGCCCACTACGAGTTGAAAGGCTGGACGATAGTCAAGGGCAACAACGCCTATCTTCCCAAAGCTAAGAAGTGGAGCAACCATGAGTGTCTGCTTATCGTCAGGTCGAACGGAGTGGGTGGCTCAACAATCATCTGGGCGGTCAAAGATAAGAACACCCACGAGATAGATTGCCTAGTCGATGAGATCAACGACTTAAAGCAAGAGCTTATCTATTGGAAGAACATTCAAGCCATGATGGGATCGGGAATCTACTTCATAGGCCAAGAAGCTGGTGCAAATGAGGAGAGGGCAATCGCTCGCATTCGGGACAACATCCTTGAAGCAGAGAGGACCATCGAAATCCTGGAAGACGAACTGCAAATCAAGCGAGTTGAGCCGTACCAAAGCATTAACGAAGGCTCGCAGAGCCGTAGTTCGGGGAGCAAGAGACTATGAAATCCAAGAAAGAACTGCGCGAAGAGATTGACCACATCAAGGACCACTGGATTGAGCTAGTCCACGAGATTTACCGCAGAGAGGTAGACGACCTGAATGGATTCCACACATGGAATACTGGAATAGTAGGAACACCACTCAATACGCCAAGCAAGCCACTAGTTGTACCAAACATACAAAACATAGAAGCCAAGCTACAAGCAAGACGTGAAGCTCTGGAAGCCGAACTTGAAGCCCTACTCATAGAAGAAGAGCTCGGGGAAGTAGAGAAGCATAAGAGGAGCAAGAGCTTATGAAATTCACAGAGATATATATATGCGGGTTGCCATTCAAGTTTACAGAATACAGGAGGCTCGGAAAAAGAATAAGGAAGACAGTGCATCAGAGCGGAGATTGGGGTGATTGCTTATCTATTCTTATAAGTGATGAATACTGGGGGTACGTTATTAATTTCGATGATGAGACTTGGTTTAACACGTTAATAACAGAAATAGATAGCGAGGACGAGGAGCAGGAAGACGCAGATGAGTACTACGATAGTTTTAAGCTAAGCAATGAATTAAAAGCATCATTACCAAAAGGAGCACAACAACAAAAAAGGAGAAGCTTATGAAGATGCGGCTAAGAAAGAGATAGGTTCAGCACAAGATGATGTGGGCAGTACGGGAGAACATAAGGAGTGCCAAATTAAGGGAGATTGCTCGGTTAACGTTCTCATATGAAAGGTACATTAGGGTTATGTTTGATTACAACAGATCCCACACAAAGAGCTTGCGAAACGTAGATGACATACGAGCAAGATGGGAAGCGAGAGCATTAAGTAGGTCAATAAAAACAACAGAAACTACCACAAGGAGTAAGAGCTTATGAGTATGACACTAGCTAGCGTACCAAGATTTGTCGAGCAAGCAGTAGGCTGCATTAGGTACAGAAAAAATAGAGCAGACGTATCGCAAACAATGACAGAGTTTATGATGGAAGCTCAGAGAAACTTGCTAAAAGATAGCAACATTCTTGTTTGTAGTGGAGTACAACCAGCTAGCGTTGACTCTATCGCTGACCAAAGCAGAATCCTCTCAATAATTAGCATGAAAGATTTCAAGCCATTAGAGGTAAAGCCTATCAGAAGTGGTTTTGCTCAATGGGTCCAACTTGAATCAAACGGAGTAGCACAAGCAAACATTGGACTCTCAGAATCATTCAGGATAGACGCTCTTGAAATGATATCAAAAGATGAAAGAGAACAGCTTGAATCATTCGTAGCACCAAAAACAACAACTAAAAGGAGCAAGAGCTTATGAAAGAAGAACAACAATCAAAGCAAATAGGTGAACAGCAAGATATCCCTCCTCCATTCAAGTACAGCGAGGAGATTACATACACTCAGCAGATAATCGACGAGTTAGAGCGCAACATCATGCAAAGCCGGTCGATCAATGAGTTCAAAGACTTACTAAACAGCATAACAAAAAGGAGAGGAAAATGAGCGATGACATAACGAACCACTACATGCAAGCAAATCAAATAGAGAAGCTTGCCAAGCGAGTAGCCCACCTGGAATTTCAGATTGACAAGATGTACGAGATTCATAGAGGGTCAATCGAGACGATAGATATGCTTAACGAGAAGGTTAACGTATTGAAGGATGAGAATGACGACTTAAAGCTTAGATTGGACCGTCTTATGGATAGCTGGATGTAATAGCATGCAAAGCATTGTAATACGGGACTAACCTCATTAGGCAGACGCCCGCCTGCGCCTGCGGCGGGCTTTTCTATGCCTGCGGCGCTAAGAAATAAGATGGGCGGTTAGTGTTTTTGTAGTGTTTTTTGTCCGCATAAATTATAGTGTGTTTTGTAGGTGAATAATAACAATAAAGGGAGGCTTATGAGCAAACTTAGTGATGCTATTGATGAAGAGCAGGCAAGGTTGAAGGCTATTATGCTTGATGGACATGTTAAGCAAAATGAAGATGGAACATGGAGTGCTATTACTCGTCCAGCGCAATCTGTCCTTGATAGCTACTCAAACTTTTCAAGGGCTGCTGTTGCGTTTATGGTAGCAGTAGATCTGTTTGAAAAAGAAATTAATAACAATAAGACAGGGAGGATTCATGAGTAATGCAGATTGGGATTTTAAGAAGCGCTGCAAAGAAGCAACGCAAGACGCATGGGATGAGCTAGTGGAGAATATCCGCAATGGCAATCCTGATAGATATCCTAGCGATAGGCTATTCGAGGTAGCGGATGGACTGGTGCCGCACCTTACCTGCGAACGCTGGGAGCTAGTCGAATATCTAGATGAGCTTTGGAATGAGGCCAAAGCGGATAACTCTCTTGATAGCGCTCTTGGCTATGCCATCTATATGAAGGCATCCGACTATTGCAATGAGAAGTTTTATGAGCTTGGCGGTGAAGAGAAGTTAGCCAAGTTGGAGGAGATCATGGATGCAGTCAATATGTCCCTGGAAGAGTGCGATATCGTCACATATGAACAGCTATGCGATGAGTTTGCCGATGAGTTAGAGGAGTTAGGAGTAGCAACAAAATTACCACAACCAAAGAAGGAGTTAAAGCCATGAAGAGCTATACGATGACGGAGTTTATGAAGGAGATTGCTAAGCAGTCCAAAAAGCATAAGTGGATGCAGAGTCCAGATGCGAGTTTCCTATTCCTTGATACGGGAGATGGATTCAAAACTCTCAATACGGCCGATGTCTATGCCGCAACAGAAGTAAATCCTGATGGATCAGTCACGCTAATCAGCATGAAGGAGCTATTCAAAGCTAAGCAGATTTACTCGCAACCCGAAGTGCAAGAAGTAGTTATCCCCCAAGAAGAACAACCACAAGAAGGAGAGCAAAATGTTTGAAGGATTTGACCTAGTACACTACCTGATTCTCGTAGCTGGATTCGTAATATCTGGAAAGATATCATTCAATAAAGGCTACAAGAATGGATTTAAAAATGCAGTAAGCGAGCTTGAATATCAAGAGAGAGCTCACAGTATGCGCATGGATATCGTCAAGGCTATCGCAGAAGCACAAGAGAAAGCCAAACAAGCAAGTAAGTAAAACCAATAGAGGTCATACCATGTCGAAGCATACCCAGTTTATGCGGACTACATCGTATGGCCTTGTTTCGCCCGGCAAGAAAGCCAATATCACAGGCATTATGGGAGAGGTGCTAAGAACACCCTCGTATTGCCGCCATGTCGCCTCGCCTATGGTACCAGTAGTGCATTATGGTGTAGACCTCAAAAACACAGTAAAGCTACTGCGCAAAATGAAGAAGGACTACGAGGCTACGTATGGCGTTCGTAAGCTCCTTCCACACGCTCAGCTAATGGTCGGCACAGTAGTGAGCTACCCTATCCCCATGGCTGATCTTATGAAGTCCAGCGATGAATACACCAGCTACACGCATTGGATTAAGCGCAACATTCTATGGGCTAACAAAGAGTATGGCTCACAATTGCATGCCATCGTAGAGCATCGAGACGAGACTCACGCACACCTACATATCATCGCCATAGCATGCGTTAAACATGGCATTCTTGGATTGCATGGCATTCATCCAGGCATAGATGCAGAGAGGGGGCGAAAGCCAAAAGAACGCATTCCAGCATATAAGCGAGCCATGAAGGCTATGCAGGATAGGTACTGGAATATCGTTGGACTGTTTTGTGGATTTCTCCGCATATCGGATGAGCCAGCATTTAGATTGACGTACAAGCAGTGGAAGCGAGATAAAAGAAAAAAGGAGAAAGCAAATGAAAAAGAAAAACAAAGCAGCTCTACTAGCGATGGACATACAGGAGCATATCCAAACAATGCTGCTTCAATGTGGGCCATGCCGAGAATCGGAGATATGCTCCGCAACGGGCCATCACCCCACAGACGTACATAGGAATTGCATGCAGATGGCGATGGCTGGACTGTTGGTCAAGACCAATGAGACTAACTACGATCCAGTATGGGCTTTATCTCACTCAGCACGTAGTGGCATGGGTAAGCCCACCCTGGACCATGAACCTCCTGTAAATAGTCCTCCCCCAGTGGTCGGAAAGCCTGTTAAGGCATTCGAGGAGAAGAAACCGGCTACGCCAGTACAGCAAGCCCACGCCGCATTCCTCGCTGAGATAGACGCATCTCGGACAGCTTTTAAGGAAAAGCTGAATACCCGACGTACGCCCAACGAGCAAGTCCAGAAGACAAAGAAAAGCAGGAAGAAAGTGTAGGTTTCATCGGGGTAAAATAACATAACAACGCATTAGGTTAAGTCGCATTCTTCTTGATGAAGACAGCTATATTGCGCAGGCTAGCAATAACTACGCTGACTGCGACTTCCAGCCCTGTCGGGAACCCAATAGTTATTATGTCTTACGCCCATACAGCATTGCGAGACATGCCAAACGCAATTCCGCGCACCCCTTGCTAATCGGCATTCAATGCTTAGGGTAAATTACCCCGATGAAATCCAGGCTTACAGCCTACGAGATTCCTTGCTCTTAGGGCTCCCGTCGGATGCGGCTTCCAAAAGAGCCCGCTTGCATGATATTGCATCGCAATACTCATTAATAATCTTAGGGTCGACATATGGGTGAAAATCGTTGGCCCAAAAATGGTAGCACCAATCTTTTTCACTAAAAACAGTATAGATTGATACTATACCATTTACATCGGCACCACCATCAAAGTCGCTTTCAACCTTCATAGCCTAGCCCTCCCCTTACTACACATTAGATTGTCCGAAATATCGGTAGTACGCTCCAACTCACGCTTCTCAATCTCCGAGTCCCACCATGCGTTTACCTGTTTAGTAATATCATCGTCATCATCAGAGTCCCAATAGGGATAGTTTCCAAAGAAGTGAGCATGCCATCTACCATCGTCAATCTCATCGCCTAGGCTATATATGCAAACTATCCCATCAACATATACGCATGGATAGGATGACATCCCTTGCTGGTCAAAGTTAACCTTCATAGCCTAGCCCTCCCCATGCTCGGCAATCCTACTGGCAAATCCTTAGCAAGCTCTTCTCCTTCAAGGATTGCCTCAACATAGTCAGCCCGCTCGCCAGTGCTAGACATATTCTGGTAGTCGGGATAGTACGCCCTCCAAAACCAGCGCCCCAACCTATCTCTGAATAGACTGCAATAGCAATGCCTTCCATGCCCATTCATTTCATACACAATGTATTGTGCACTCCCAAGACCGGTAGACAGTTCAATGCCAATCTTCATAGCCTACCTCCCTTACTATGTCCACCTGATGCGTCGACGATAGCCTTATACTCGTCAAAGCGCAGCCCTTTCTCAATGATGACCTGCATGTTGTTCCAGAAGTAGATAGCAAGGAGAACATTGCTAAACGGGGACGTTCCATTTCCACATTCAAGATTAGTGCAGAACACCTGGTATGGGTAGTCGCAATTATCTTGCGCCTCCCACTGTGCTATCTCGCCGCACAGAGCACACTTGCTTATCTGGTGACTCATAGCCTACCTCCCTTCTTAGCAACACTACCTTTAACCAGCAAAGCTTCTAGGGCACGCTTTTCTTTACGGGCATCCCATCGAGCCTGTATTTCTTCCTTCTCAAAAGGGAAGCGCCATTTAGATGGTCTACTTATAGGCTTTTGCTCAATGATATGTGTAGGGTAGAGGTTGCTAAAAACTTGCCACATGTATTCTGATCCACCACGAGACTCTTGCAGTCGAGCCCGAGCATCTTTCCTAAAATCAATAATTGATTGCTGGCTATTCTTATCACTCATAAACTATTACTCCTCTTTTGTTCTTCTTTTTCCGGTATCAGCGATGCAATCTCAGCCCTGCATTTTCTAGCTTGCAATACTGGACTGAATAGCAAGGCTAGCTCCTGAGAGGCGTGGTATCTTATGTTGTACAGATCAACTAGCGAGTATGGCCTTCCAGTAATTTCCACCTCTGCGCACTTCTCGCATCTTGAACAAAACAAAGAAATGGTACGCTTTGCATTAAAATCATCGCTGGACTCTACCCAATTAAAATAGGTACTTCCGCAAGAGCAGTCACACTCCATGTTTTGATGCGTCTTAGTAGCCCACTGACTATTTTGTGTGTAGGCTCCATCATTGTTCCACCATTTTGTAGTAGCCATTACAGACTCCTTGCTTTTCTCTTGCCTGATCCACCGGCTACTTTAAGCAGCTCTATCCGCTCAATCTCAGCAAGTAAATCTGGGTATTCAGTGTTGTAATTGTTGTACTCACGGTCAGTCAAGATAAGCTCATTCTTGTAATGCCAGTACGTCTCGCATGATGGTAGGGGTACATTGCTATTGGATGTCCCTGTGTAGATCACCTCGTATCCGTAGGACGTATAAGCAATCCTATTCATGACACGAGCTGTAAAGTATCCGCCAAGATCAAACGGATGCCAGCTATTCTTTTTAAGCTCAGCAAAGAATTTGACATCCTTGATATAGGTATGGCCTGGATTCTTAGAAATGGTGAACGTAAATAATTTGTTGAACTCTTTCATAGGGACCTCGCTGTCTTTCGTGGCCCCGATTCCTCGATAAGCTTGCTAAGGATATCCATTTCTTTGAGAGCGTCTTGATGAGCCTTATTGATTTTTAGGATCGTGCCCCCAACACACATCCCGACTTTCACGTGATCATCTCTAACACCAAGATCCCTATTCCACATCTCAATATTGACATTGATATTCTCAACCCACTTTCGATTAGGATTCTCAGAATAGAACGACCAAGATGCAATGTCCCCCTCTTTGTGTACAACAGCCTCAGCCGTTTTAATAGTGAAGTCATTCTTATCCCCCTCTAACGAGCAGTAAATGTTAGCAAGGCGATCACCGTTTGCATTCTTTGCATATAGAAAAATCATAGAGATTTACTCCTATTGGATTTTTCCTGGCTGTTCTTGAAGTCATTCCACAGGAATCGAAACCTTCTATCAAAATCTCCAATTTGCTGGATCGGATTAAACTCCTTAGAGGCCATATCGTAAATCCTCAATACATCAATAGCTCCCCAAGCACGAGCCTCATGCTTTGCATCCTTAAAAGCATTACTTTCCAATATAGCCGTTTCAAGCTCTGACTTCTCAGCATCAACATTGAACTGGTCAAGCAAAGCTTTAAGCTCTTCCGTACAATCCCTAGAACAGCAGAGAGCTCTAAGCACATCCAAGCGAAATCCGTATTCCCATTTTTTATCGTCGTTCATTTTTGATCTCCTTATTATTGTTTTGAGTCAAGCTCACGCTGAGCGTCCTTGATCCTGTCATTCAGCAAATCAAGCTGGTTGTAAAGACCACGAATCTCTTGCTCAGCATCTTCAAGGCGACTGACAAGCTCAGACTCATCAAGCTCTTCTACTTTCTTGTTTGTCTGGTATTGCTTATATTCAGCCCATGACCAACCTGCTGCGAGTATTGAAAGTAATGCGATATACAGTGTATTCATAGCGACTTGCTCCTTTTTGTTGTTGTTGTTTTTGGAACTGCTTTACTAATTTCGCACATCTCAAACCAAGCGTCTACATCTGCGGTACTACTAAACGATGAGTGGTCATGAATTGGTGATCCGTCATGACTGATATGGCTGCAACTCCACATCCACATGCCGGTCTGCATGTTCTTGTGAACGATAGCGATGGAATGCTTGATGGGTCGGCTAGATATAACTATCGCCCCCTTCATAAAATTGCTATCTGTTTTGAGTGATTGAATATCCATGCAATAGTTATAGGCGCACTTACACAGGAACACCAGGTCATCTGTCGGAAATAAAAAAAGCCCTCGCTAAGGAGGGCTCGGAGCATAGGAGCGGATTTTTAAATCTTTCCCCAGCGTTGGCTATTCAATCATAGCTAAATACTTTTCCCGTATCCAGCTTTTCTTTCTCGTTCGCCCATCTGCTGTCGCTCATACCAGCAAAAATCAGGATCATCCGGTAGTCGGCCAAACATATTGTCTAAGAATTGCCTAACGTACCTTATCCAGCGCTCCTTAGTCTCAGCAGTGGCATTCTTAGGGTGATCCCTGTACTGGACGAACCCTACGTTATATGGAAACTCTTTGACTAGAATTTCCATCTGGTACTTCAAATAATCCTCATCTTCAAGGAATTCATAGATGAGCGTAAGGTGTAGTCCACCAAAGATAAATGGCACTTCTAGCGTACGGGTGAACGTACTATTCTCGACATGCTCCTCTGGCATAGCAAGAATGTCATCAATGGATGGAGGAGTCATTGCGTGGTAATCATAGCCAGCTGATATGGGGTTAAATGGCCCGTTTCTCCCGTCTCAATCCAGTCAGCCATAACCTTGTCCTGCTCAGCCATCTTCTCGTCATACTTCTTCTGTATTTCCGATTCAAGCATGGCGTTAGCCTCAATAAGCTGAGCAAGCATCTCCTTTCCAAGAGCTTCATAGTCAATCATCACATGCCCTCTAAAATGTGCCTAACCTCGCTCTCAATCATTTGCTTCCCTGTGCTCTCAGGAGTGATGAATGTCTGGACGAACCTATTATTCAGGAATACTGCACACTTGATATGCTTTTTGAGTATTGCTGGTGGACGGTATAAGTGAGCATACGCCCAACCCTTCTTTGTCATTACTTTTGACCAAGGAAGGTCCCCTTTGAATAGCTCTAACTCAGCCAGTACTGAGATTGTCTTTTTGGTCGCATGGAGCGGCGTAGAGAATGTCGCTTCTTTGAGTGGCTCCGCCGAGCGATAGTCGGCAATCCAATGAACGCTAACGGCATCCTGCTTTTCAACCGTGATGTCGATGCGTCCATGGCCCTCTATTTCGATTGAGAAACCATGGCGTTGCATATTAAACCTTGTCGATAAGGTAGGCTGAAAGCTTTTCCTTGTCCCCGCCAATCAGGGTATCAAGCCACGCTGGTACACGACCACGGCCAGACCACTCTTCCCCATTAGGGCCACGGTACTTGGATGGGATCTTGGTACCGGCAAGCGACTTCTTAGCCTTGATAGCCTTTGGAGGGGCAAAGTAGTCCATCAAGTCATGAATGCCATAACCGCCATCTTCCAGCTTCTTCTTGACACCCTCGAAGAGCTTCTTTTTATCGCTAGCTTCTTGCTCTGCTGCTTGGGCTAATAAAGCTTCTGCTTGCGCGCGAAGTTCCGATGCTGTTGCCATTGCTATCTCCATATGAACTCAACATTGAGTGGGTGAATTATGGCGCAAACATAGGACATGCAAGCATTATTTTTTAGGCTGTTGCTTATAAGGCGCGATGTTCGTGTACTGCCTTGTCATAGCCTCGCTCTCATGCCCGACTGTCATTCGTAGCACCTCTTCACTGTCGATAAGCTTGCGATCCACGATAGCCTCATGATTAAGCGGATTGATCGTCGTCCGTTTAAGATTCTCAACATGCTTAACGCCAATCATCTCAGCGATTGCTACTGGCGAGCTTGTCATCTCACGCATGATCCGGCTGATGAATGAGCGCCTTACATCATGGAGTCCACGCATCCCCACAACGCCAGATGCTTTGATAACACGACGAAATACTGTCTTAAAGCCTTCCAGCCGATAGTGAAAAAGCTTCTCATCCTTTCTCGGTACAACTTTCAAAGCTGAAACAGCCTCAGGAAGGAGGATTACCATGCGTTCGCTATCACCCTTCGTATCATCAGGTTCAAGGTAGATAACACCACGTTCTAGGTCCACTTGCTGCCACTCCAAAGCCAGCACTTCTGCACGACGCATGCCTGTTGCCATAGTCAGACAAAAAATCATCTTAACTTCCGGATTCGCATAACTGTTTAAGGATTTAATCAAAGCCTCCTCTTCTTCCGGAGTGATAACCTTGCGCCTTCTCTTGATCCCACCCTTGATAAGCGACTTGTCAGCCCGTTTGAATGGGTTATGCCCCTTCAATGCCGCATAACTTTTATGACTGGTGAACTCTAACTTGTTGACCACCGATTGCATGGCGCCAATCTCACGAGAAACGGTACTTTTTGCCTTCCCATCGTCGATCCTGGCCCTTATGTAGGAAGTGGCATCAGCAGCGGTTAAATCGTCGATATAGCACTCCCCAATAGGCACTTGCTTGAATCCCTTGGCGTACCTAGATAGTCCAGCGAATTGACCAGCAGGAGTAAGTCCAGAGACGATCCGTCCTATTTGGATGGACTTGCATTTGAGCAGCCTGTCTCGGTTGATCTTAGCAGAGCGTTGCACCTTGTCGGAGCCTTTCTCTATCTTGGGATCAAGGTAAGCCTTTATGTACAGGCTTATAGCCGAGCCTAATGTAATTCGCTCTTCGGTTAGCTGGGCTTCTAATGCTTGCGTGATAGCCGATGCCTTGATAGTGGCCCTATCTTCGCCTCGCTTGATGGCTACCCTACCCTCATGGCTCTTCGTGTCTTCTAGGAACAGGATGGCTAGTTCTAGGTCCTCGAATGAGCGGTCGCACTGAAAGTCTTGCCGCTCTATGCGGATGCGGTACCTGGTGGACTTGGAGCGGTCTGCGTTGCGCCAGTCGATCACCCGTATGCCTCGTGGAATTGCTGCCATGGGAATCCTTTTGTCGAATCATTTGTCGAATGGCCTTCGGAATAGGCCAAAACCATAGCTAAACACCCCCTTTTTGCCCTTGGAGACTTAAAAACACCACCATGTCAAAGCAGGGTTCAAAAGAGGCTTCGTGAGAGTGAAAGCGCATTGATTGTAGTACAGAAATGAAAGCGTTTAGGTGGAATTTTTTGTCGAATCGCAGATAAAAGAAAACCCGCAGAAGCGGGTTGACTAATTTGATGGTGGTGGGCGCGGACGGGATCGAACCGCCGAAAACCTCTTCCATGTCAAGGAAGCGCTCTACCAACTGAGCTACGCGCCCATCGACACGAATTATAGCACTATTCGGTGAGGTTGATTTCGTCGTCGAAGACTTCTTCATGGATCCAGACGAAGGCTACGTAGATGATGTCTGCTGCGATCCAAGACAGCCACTGGCTATGTGTGATTAAAGCCACGACAAGCCCGACGATGCAGGCAATGCAGAATGAGAAAAGAGAGAAGAAAAAGTACTCTTTGAATGTAGCTTGCTTATGAGCATTGTGCATGCCGCTTCTCCACAGCATCGTTTTGCCTTTTCATCTGCTCGAAAGCCGCATCCCTCTGAGCCAAGGCTTCATTAGCAATCATAGACATCTCTTCTAAGCGTCTGGCTAGGTATTGAGCTTGCTCCTGATTCATTAAAACATCCCCGTTAGGGAGGATTTTGAATGCAGGCGCAGGCGGAGCCTGATCAGCCAAAGCTTTATAGCTGACTAGGACCAAGAAAACCGAAACCACAATCCCTGAAATTATCTTTTCAACATCCATAGCAAGCTCCTTTGTTTTTCTAAGATTACATAAGCTGCGTTTAATTGTCGAGCGGAGCGAGATAAGGCGTGGAGCGCAAAAACAGAAAGGCTTTCCTGTATTTAAATGACTATTAAATAACTAAAAAAATGACTACGGCACCTAAAATCACCTGTTTTTCAGAGGAGAGCTCCAAAAACCTTGTGTAATCAAACACCTTGGACTGTGTAATAAAACACCTTGGACTGTGTAATCAAACACATGCGTCAACAATTTTAAACATATTAGTTTTAGGGGATAAACGGCATTGACTTGACCAGGGGCGCATTGGATCATGTACGGATAACAACAACTATAAAAGGTAGACCAAATGGCTAAACTTCAATACAAGGTAAGCGAAGCGGTATTCAAATCCGCCAAGACTATGCTATCAAAGGCAAGCATAGAGCTCATCTTTGATGACTACGAGATTCACGCCGTAGACTGCCTAGATAATGGCAAGGAGTACTCGGTAAGCACCCTAGACCAGCGTGGGATGACCAAGCTTTACAAGCAACTGCTGGACATCTATTCTAGTCGTATTGATGAAACACTTTTAAAAGCATCAAAACAACAGGACGAGTACGCACACATACAACTATAAGAATGGAGAGCAGCATGGAAAACAACAAGAAAACACTCACGCTAGGATTAAAACCGCATCAGGCTAATGCAGGAATGGGTGAACCTATTTCCTCCATGATTAAAAAGCAGCTTGTCGTATCCGTCTACCTTATTAGCGGAATCAAGCTCCAAGGCGTAATCATCGGCCAGACTGACGAAGGCGTACCTTCAATCTCCCTGCGCAACGGATGTGATCAGGTCGTCTACAAGCATGCCATATCCACCATTTGCCCTGCCCCTGGACAGTTCCTCTATGAATGACTTTAAAGAGCTATCAAACAGAGTTCTAAACAATGGCGATCACGAGCGGATCGTCCAGATAAACGACGGCGAAGAAATAACCACGTACACGATCTACCAAAACAAGCGATTCGTCCTTGCCGAGGTGTACGAGGTTAAGGGGCGCAGAAGGCCACTATTTTACAGGGTCCACGCCTTCCGCAATGGTGAGGTCCACCCGATCATTCAACTTATCGAGAAAGCAGAGCTAAACCACCATATCGGAGCGCTAAATGGCGAGTCAAGAATACGAGGCATGTCTAAAAGCCTGTGAGGAAGCCCTCAATACGCTTGAACATAAGAAGTTCTACCTGAACGTATTGGCTGACAAGGCTCCTCAGTCAGAGCGCCTAGCTATTCGCATGGCTCACGGCCATATCTTGAAATCCATTATAGATGTCGAGCGAGCAATAGAGGCTCTAACTAAACTGAAAGACATTATCTAAACTTTCTAGGTTGTGTAATAAAACACAATTACCGACGAAAGGCTCTTCCATTTCTTTGGAGCAGCAGTATTCTCTTTAAGCGGACTAACCCGCTAACAACAAGGAGAAAAACAAATGAGTTCCAGTTTACGCCAATCCTATGACGATGCCATGGAAGAGGAGATGGATAAATTTTATGCAAAAAATAGTCTTGAAAACATAGACGAAGAAGAGGATGAAGATGAGCGCTATGCCGAATACGAAAAGGATGAGCTCGATAGACACTTAGGAAAGGAGCCTAAGAGGAAGCCACTCAAAATGAAGAGGTTCCAAATATGAAGATTTACCAGCAGAGAGCCCAGACTTACTCAGTAAGCATGCTTGAAGCTCTTATAGAAATGCTCGAAAGCATGAAGAGAGTCGGAGGCAAGCAGTACTGCGAACTATCAGAAGAACAACTTGAATTCTACAAACAACAATTACAAAGGAAGCGAGATGAGCAAGAAAGAAGCAGCAGAGAAATTAATCAACCTATGGGGAGTCCCGAATGCAATGATTCGGAGCGCGACGTTCTCCACGAAGAAGATGGGCTTGGACAGGGCAATCCACAAGGATAAGAAGATTAGCTCCCAGGCAAACTATTCCATCTACTACACGGGCGAAGAGCTCAACCAATACGATAGCCAAGTACTCTGGGCCATTCTTCACATCCAGAAGACATCCGGAGTAGAGATCGGTAAAGACGTTTCTTGCTACCAGCTTGAAATCATTAAGCTCATCGGCATGACTGCATCCGGCGCAGCTTACGAGACGATTTACCAATCCCTCAAAAGGCTTACCTCTTGCATGATTACCATTGAGTTTGAAGCTAAGAAGAGAAGTACAAAGTACCACGGCCACATCATTGAATCCTTGAAGAAAGACGAGAACGGACATTACGTCTTCCGGCTAGGGCATGACATGGCAAAGCTCTTCGAAAGCGACTGCTCGATAGTGATGCTGCGTAAGAAGATTGTACTGAGCCACCAGCTATCCAAATGGCTGTTCGACTACTCGTCTAGCCATAGCAAGTTTATAGATATGCCTATCAACAACTTGATAAGTATTAGTGGCTATCCCAATTCAAAGTCAGAGTTCATTCGTAATTTGAAGTTATCTTGCCAAGAGATTATTTCGAAGCTGAATAAAGATGCACCATTCGTCGATTACAAGGTCAGTTCCACCTGTCTCAATCTGTACAAGTTTGTCCAGAAAGAGCAATCTGTACTTTCACTAGAAGAAGAGCTCGATTCCATTTAAGGAGACAAAAAATGTCTAGCGTCCAAGCATCATGCAGTAAGAAAATAAAGAAGACCG
>Ga0213917_1000089_pt1 | contig 22415 bp, 27 predicted proteins | sample McNCre117MG_FD_161051 | JGI IMG/M metagenome (GOLD analysis project Ga0213917, IMG submission 161051) | Freshwater microbial communities from McNutts Creek, Athens, Georgia, United States - 1-17 MG | ecosystem: Environmental > Aquatic > Freshwater > Creek | place: USA: Georgia | collected... | reverse complement strand
GGAGGTTCTCTTAACCTTAGAGGTACTTCTATCACTTCATTGCCAGATAATTTGAGTGTTGGAGGTTCTCTTAACCTTAGAGGTACTTCTATCACTTCATTGCCAGATAATTTGAGTGTTGGAGGTTATCTTAACCTTGAAGGTACTTCTATCACTTCATTGCCAGATAATTTGAGTGTTGGAGGTTCTCTTTACCTTAGAGGTACTTCTATCACTTCATTGCCAGATAATTTGAGTGTTGGAGATTCTCTTAACCTTAGAGGTACTTCTATCACTTCATTGCCAGATAATTTGAGTGTTGGAGGTTATCTTAACCTTGAAGGTACTTCTATCACTTCATTGCCAGATAATTTTAAAAAAAATACTTTTATACGAATTAAAAACAAAGGCAAGTGGGATATATTAGTCTCACACAATACCATAAAGATTGGATGTAAGGAGAAAGAGAGTACCAAATGGAGGTATTTCTTTAAAAATAGACAATATTATGAAACAGATCCCAATTCTCAAGATTATAAATTAATTGAGGAAGATTATCAAGAGGCTTTGAGAGTTTATAATTATTATTATTTCAATAAATAAACTATATGACACGGAAACAAATACTCATTAAGGCATTAGGGCAAGAAGTTGGCTATCTTGCAGTACAAGAAATCCTTCGACAAAAACAAGAAGAATATCTCAATCAAGAAACCTACGAAAAGGCAGTACACGTGCTTTCATCATCTTTCAGATGGGATTTAAGCACCCAAGGACGTGAATTTTGGGAGAAAAAACAAAGGGAACTTTATTCAAAGCTATGAAAAAGAAACTAAAAATTGAGCCTAAAAAAGTAGTCATCAAAGGTCAGGAAGACCAAGCTACTACGATATTAGGATGTTTACAAGTGATTTCATTTGAGTTTGAGAAGATGAAATTTTATGATAATTATATTTTCACTCATAAACTCAAGCAAGCAGCTAAAAACTTCGAGAAGATGATTGAGGACGTTTTCAGGCTATACTATCAAAAAGCCACGCCCGAAGAAACTGACACTTCAATGAACCTTATCAACAAGCTTTGCGGAGTGATTACGGCAGAAATACACGTCAATTACCAACTGGCAGATATGCCCAAGGAAACTATTGATAATTACCTGAAAGAACGCTGTGAATTAATGAAAAAATATAACTTACTCAGTGCTGATTTTATCCTTGACTAATATGCCAGAATACCACATCAAAAGTGCAAAACTACAAACAAAAGTAACTGCACAAAACGCCAAAATAGCCATCATTAAGGCATTAGACGAAACAGACGCTAAGAAGTTAGGCTATCTTATCTCAGCACTCGAAGACGGAAAACCAGAAGAATCAACTACCTATTTTAGCACAATTAAGGAGTTAGAAAACATCGGATTATTTAAAAAAGAGAAGCTATGAGACAAGAATTAATCAACATATTTGTACCATTTGATCTGGCGAAACTGGCTTATGAAAAACAATTTTCAGAGTGGTGTGCGTGCTTAGTATCAAAGAAAACTGGTCATTCGCCTAATTTTATTGAAAAGTTTATCAGAGGTGGATTTGAAACACTTTTTGACTTTAAGGACAAGAGTAATATTTATTTGAATGGTTTTTACTCTTGCCCAACTCACCTCCAACTAATTATTTGGCTAAAGAATAATCACAAAATAGACGTAACCATGGGACATAATGGCTTATGGTCCGTGCTTAATCAAGAAGGTCATTTAGTGTATCAAAATGATGAGTGTTTTTTTGAAATTAATCAGGCTCTTGAAATAGGGCTTAAACTTGTAAACTTGTAAAGACATGGAAAATAAAAATACATATAGAATTTTTGCATTTTCAGAACAATCAATTAATAAATATTCTGGTAATACTAAAAATAGCAAATTAGACCTTATAAATTACCCACAATTTGATACTATAATTATGTTTTTTATTGGCTCTGATTTAGTATTAGGATTTTTAAAAAATGGCAAAAAAACTTGTGGTGCAACTTTTGGATTTGGTTCATACCCAGAATTTCATTTCCCTATTGAATTAGCAGGGGAAATCAAAATATTACAACCAGAACAAAAAGAAGAATCTTTATTTCATGTAGGGGATAGAGTTTATCAATACTTTGAAGGATGGGGAACAGTTACTAATATTGATTTAACAAAAACTCATCCAATTTCAGTTAAATTTGATAGCGAAAAATTATTTCATTTTGAAATTAATGAAACAAAAGTTCCTTTATCATTCACCGAATATAACTTTATTACTGGCGGTTGGTCACAAGAAAGACCAAAGCCTTTACCTAAAGTTGGCGATATTGGTTGGTTTTGGAGAACAGAAAATGATATTAAAAGAAAGAGCTGTTTTTATGGTGAACTAACTAAAATACAAGACCACGATATTTTTAATTTTAAATTAAGAGAGGAAACATGGTTCAAATATTTCTCAACTGAAAAACCTTTTTAGCATATGACAGCCAAAACACAATTAGCCTTCTTTGCTCAGTATTATGGGCAAAGAATCATGAAAAATAGGAACTTAGATAATACTATAAATGAAAAAGTAGTATTTCATGTTAATTTTTCAGACCACGTTTGTAGAAATACTAATATTTATTATTTGCAACTACGCCCAAATGCTTGTAGATATAGAACGCAAGCAAAATGAAATGGACAGTCGCTTACGAGACATCGAAGAAATCCGAAACAAAGCAACCGAAGCTCTACTTGTAGCAGAACGTAGCACCGAAGTATTGCCAGAAGAAACTACCAGAATGAAAATACGAAGAATCATAAACCAGTACTGCAACGCCAAAAATGCCGACCAGCGAAACGTCTGGCACGTGATTTACGATAGGCTGTATTACCGTTATGGCATCAGCCTTCGAGCAATAGGCAAAAAGAAAAACGAATCTACTCTCGACGTAGCCGAACGCCTCAGACACTTAGACAAGATTTTCGTAATTTGTTCTAATGAGTTGAATTAACAAAAAAACCGCCAGAAGAATCCTCCTGGCGGTTAACTATCACAACCATTATTCCAATAAACAATCAAAGCAAACTAATCAATATTTTAGCAGCGAAACCCAAACGCCAAATCCAGTTTTCACCTCTTTTCCTTTTCATTTTTGCTTCCGATTCCTTCAGTAAAAAATCCTTATCTTTCAGCTTATTTGTAAGCTCAATATTCCTGATTTTCTCAGTCTGCAAACTATCAAGGATTTCTTTGTTTTGCGTCCTGAGTATCTCAATTGTTTCAGCATCCTTAATTCTCAGAAAACTACAAGACTCATAATTCCTTTTCACTATCAAAGCATTTTCAGCTTCAAGAAGTGATATTTTGATACTATCTTGAAAAGGCTTTATGAAATTCACTTTCAAGACTGGCTTTTGGCATAGTCCCAAGCTTGTGAAAATACACAGAATCAGCAAAAACAATGCTATCTTTTTCATGTTCTATTCTTTCAAATTTGAGTGAATCGCTTATGATTCTATTTACAAGTGACTGATTTACTGAAACTTCTTTACTTTTGCTCTTATAAACTAAGTACCAAGACTCTGCAATTAATAAGATAAAAAGTATCATAGTTGCCAGCTTCCACTTATTCCAGTTTTGCATAGATTTCATGTTTTTTCTGTACCTTTTGCGAGATTAAATAATTCAGCTTATTAGTCTTTTCTATCGCACTATCAATGCCTACTTCTATTTCTTGCAATCGCTTTAGTTTTTCATTAATCCTATCTTGCACTAAACTTGCCTGATATGTTCGTTCACTAATCTGTTCTGCAAACATTTGTTGCTCAGAAAGTGCTGCCTTTAGGCTTGTAGAACTGGTATCAAAAACCCCATTCTGTTTCTGGTGTACATATTTCAAATCTAAACCCAAAATAGTATCAATTTTAGGATTGACGGTCGAAACTTGGGATTTCATATTAAGATTTTCTTCCTTTTTACACCCGAATAAAATAAGAAGGCTAAACAGTAAAATAATTAAATTTTTCATCTTTGCATTTTGTTTTGTATTGTTTTACGAATCTGTTAACTCTATTTTTCCATCCGTTTTTACAGTTGGCATAAGTAGATGGCCGTGTTCGCTTCATTACTGAAAATAACCACCGCCCACGGTCTTGTAATACTACTCGGCTCACTTCACAAGGTTGCTGATTAATAGCCTTAATTGTCGCTAAGTCAATCTTTCCTTTCTGCTGTACGCCTACTAATCGTTGTACTTTCTTCAATGAAAACCCCCCGTTAACCAGATAGTCATACATCACTTCTGCTACCAATTGAGACTTTATTTTATCCCCTCCAACCTTATCCCAATAGTATTTCTTATAAATGTTCTTAGCTCCACCCATCGTCAGTAGTCGAAGGTCGTTTTTCGTAATACTACCATCTAAATCATTATCATATTCTTTCAGATTTTTGGCAGCAATAGCACGGTACTGGTTCAACGAAACCCCATACTTTGTACCACCTCCATCATTATCGTATTTGAAGGAAGTGAACTGTTCACCTCCTTCATTCATCATTGTTACCTCAAATGCCTTGTCAAAATTGGCAGCATAAAGGTTGAATGATAACAGCAAAAAGATTAGTGTTTTTTTCATTAATTATAATATTTGCAAGCTTACATCAAAAATTTGCATCGCATTTCCTAAGTTTTTATCTAACTCACAATCACGCCATAAGTCTAAAATTAGACCAGTTTCAAAAGGCGGTATAGTAGTTTCAAAAACAAGTTCTTGCCAACCTATATCAACCATTTTCCTCATTATAGTTACAGGATTTGAAGAACCTGACTTTCTTAACCCTGCACATAAAACGCCTAAATCAAAGCTCGTTTTTGTAATAACAGGCGTATTTGTAAAGTAAGCACCTGATTGTGAAGGATTATAAATTAGGGGAAATACTCTCGCTACAACCCTTATACTCAGCTTTCTAAACCCTCTACTTTCTGTAAAAGTGAATGATTTCGATATTTTTTGACTAAAACCATCTGAATCTAAGCCTAATTCTACATGATTAATATTAGACAAATACGGTGGATAATCCCTTACAGTAGAAGGCATCGAAACAAGGTTATTATTATTAGCTGTCCATCCGCCTGTTGTGGTCCAATTGCTATCAAAACCTCTTATTGCATTTAGCTCTAAACCTCCCAATTTTTGTTCAATTTCTACAACTGTTTCTGGCTTAATTATTCCACCAGTACTTGTTGTTATTACAGAAGAAATATTAAAGTTTCCTGTTTTTGAAATTAGTAATTTAAACTTGTCGAACTGAAAATACTTAGCAAAATCCGTACTTAATGTTATCGTATATTCACCTGCATTATAAACAGCCGTTAGGATATTCCAAGCTCCTTTGGGTTGATTCATATTAGCGAAAAAAGGATAACTGTATCTATAAGGTGATTTCTGATTAATGGTTGTAACAGTTGTTGAATTAGAAACCCTTGTGATACTTGTAGTATTCACTACTCTATCGCCTTGTCCAACCGCCGAGATAGCCGTAAAGCATAAAAACCAACCTTTTCCCATACTATAAGATTTCAATTTGCCCTTGTAAGCAAACTGTACAGTACCCGACTTTACGCCTGCACTCGTAAAAAGCGTTCCTACCGAATCTGCAAAACTATCAAATACAGTTTTTGAAACCTGAAAAACTAAAGCTTTGTCTTGCTCATCTGTACTGTAAGTCGAAGAATCATTGTTATTTTTTGCATAAAATGTTAATCCTACATCGCCTTTTATTTTGATTTCAAAAGTTGAAAGATTAAGTTTTTCACTAATAATTTCGACTAAAGCATAGTTGCTAAAGGCTATATTTGAACCAGATAACAAATTGACGTACTCATTATTATTATTCTGGGTAGTAAAAGTAGGAATTGTATTATTTTCATTATTAGGATCAATTATTGTACCCTCATTCAATCTATCATAATAACTTTCAGATGAATCAGCAGTATTTAAGTATGTTTCTCCGATACATAGTTCAATAAACCGTTCTTGTCTTTGCTCAATTGTATCATAATTCAATTCTGAAATTGCAGAAATAGTATTCCTGTTCCTGTAAATTTTCAATCCCTTGCGTGGACGAGGCAACTGAGAAATGAAATAATTAAGTTCGTTGCTAATAAATGAATTAACTCTTAATCCAGGATGTGAACCAACCCAAAAGTTTAAATAGCCGTTGCTCATCATTTTTGAGCCATAAGTACCAATTCCTATATAAGGTATTTTTCTTCTTTTTGCAAATTCCTGTAAATTAGATTCAAGCCATACATTTGTATTTGTATGATAGTCCGTGCCTAAAATAGACTTTGCTCCTAAAGCTTGCACTTGCTCAATAGCAATTTTGAATTGCTCTAAATATAAATCTAAAGTTTCACCATTCGATGGAAAATACTCATTTCCATTATTTCCAAGAAAAATATATGTAGGCTTGAAAGACTTTGGAATAATACCAAATACGGAAGTATTAGCCCTTAATCTATCTACAATATCAATCATTCTACTACCAGCTACACCTCTATTACCGATATTCCAATCAGTCATTGAAGCTAACTTTTGTATGTATGATTTTCCTTTTAAGCTATACAAGCTTTCTAAATAACTACAACCCTCAAATTGTATTTTGTCACTTAACTCAAATGTGATTGTATCGATACTTGTAGTATTACTATTACTTCCTGCCAAAGCATACCCTAATATTTTTGTAATAGTATCTATTCCAGCATTATACTGCACAAAGCTTGTTGGAGTAGAAGCTTGCTCAAATTGAAAGCTTGTTTTTCTAATAGTATAATAAGTAACTCTTACAAATGCTACTCCCGAAGGTACTGTAAATGTAGTAATTGCATTTGTACTACCTCCTGCCACTAATTGTTTGCTCGCATTGTAATAACAAGTTTTTCGCATACCATTAACTCCATCTGAGCCAGAATATGCCAAACCTGCTGTTACAGGAATATAATCGGTATAACCATAAGAAGAATATGCAATTGCCGTATTATCATTTTCAAGAAAGAAATTGTCTGTAAAAGTAGATGGATTTGCTAAGTTTTTAGACTTTCCGACATTCTCTATTGTAATATCTGCAATATTTAGCTTTGTATCTAATGCAGTTTGTAAGCCTACAATATCAGAAGCGTACAAAGTAATATCTCCTTTTTTCCCTGCTACACCCAAAACAGGCAATTGTACACCTAAAATAGACAATATATATATTGCAGAAGTATATGGAACATAAGAAGTTACGATAGCACCTTTTTCTAATTGTATTGTCGAAATTACAGTAGAAATAGCAACCCCTGAATTAGAACTATGTCTAATAGTAAACACGACATAAGCACAATTAGAAGGCGTAGTAAATGTAACAGGATAACCCGTAACGCCTCCTTGTGCATTACTAATGTAAGAAATAAGATTATTGTTTGAATCTTCAAATCTAATTGCTATACTATTAAAAGTAATGTAATTAATTCCAGAAAGCGTGTACTGTTGATTTGGAAGTACAGCTTGTGAAGTAGTTCTTACAAATCCAGATGCAAATGTAAATGCTCCTGTCGTATTTATTACTAAAGAGTCAACTACATATCCACCATCATATTTGTTTTTACCTTCTATATAGCCTATATCAGACTTATTAACCTTATTAATAAATGACTGATAATCTGCATCTGAAATCATTCTTTTTAATGAGCTTTCAATTACATCTTTTGCGTCAATCTTAACAACATTAAGTAAATAATTATACTGCACAAAGCTTGTTGGAGTAGAAGCTTGCTCAAATTGAAAGCTTGTTTTTCTAATAGTATAATAAGTAACTCTTACAAATGCTACTCCCGAAGGTACTGTAAATGTAGTAATTGCATTTGTACTACCTCCTGCCACTAATTGTTTGCTCGCATTGTAATAACAAGTTTTTCGCATACCATTAACTCCATCTGAGCCAGAATATGCCAAACCTGCTGTTACAGGAATATAATCAGTATAGCCATACGAAGAGTTCGCAATTGCTGTATTATCATTTTCAAGAAAGAAATTGTCTGTAAAAGTAGATGGATTTGCTAAGTTTTTAGACTTTCCGATAAATTGCAACTTTTCTGGTATAATAGAATTATCAGCAATCTCAAAAGGAATCCTATCATATCTATTTCCCTTAATAGATAATTTGTCGCCAATATTGAATGTAGTTCCACTTGTGAAATTATTACCAGCAAAACCAATATTTCCACCAACAGTTACTACATAATAACTACCATTAGGTAAACCATTTGTAGGGGTCTGGTTCAATGTAGGAGTATTAGTCGCTACATTATAAGTACCTAAATACTGCGGAATTAAATCAGCTTTTTGACTTGCCAAATTAGCTGAATCTAAAGCATTTTGCTCACTTGTTAATGCGTGCTGTTCACTTGTAAGTGCGTGTTGTTCGCTAACTAAAGCATTAGCCGCCGAAGTAGAAGCTTGATTTTTAAATGCTTCAGTCTGGTTTTTCAAAGCTCTTGCAAGCTCTACCTGTTCAGAAGCATCACCAATTTCAACTGTTACCGTTGTTTCCGTAAAACTCACTACTACCGAACTATTATTCACGAGTCCGTCTTCGTAATAACTATTCATCGACTCCAACACGATAAACTTGCCATTCAAGGCAAAGAAATCAACACCATCAACTATATAGCTCAACCTATAAGTATAATTTAACGGTTCTGGAGCTTTATTACTCGTCCCGATAAAATCAGCCTTAATCTTAATCAAGTCTAAAACAGCATCGCCCAGAGTAGATTCTAAGGTAATCTTCTTAGTATCATCTACACTATCAGAAGTAATGCTCAAGAAAGTTTCCTTCGCATAATAATCTAAAACCTCAAATTTGAAGCTTGCTCCAGAAATATTCTTTCTTTGTGTTCCGTCTTTGAACAATACCGACAAATTGAAACTCTGCTCGTAAAGTGTAACAATATCAATCGGTTCTGAAACTGTATAAAGTGATTTTGCCATTATATCGTAATGTTTTTGCGGAGATAAACAACCTCCTTGTCGTTTTGGTTAGTCGTGTAAAAAGTTACCTTATGACTTGAATCAGCATCCAGAATTGGCACAAAAAGCCCAGAACAAACTCTATTCTGAAAATTTAATTGCACATCCCACGGAACAAACATTGCTCCGTCATATTGCGGAAACTCAAATCTATTCCAAATTGGAAAGCCAGCATCAAACCTGAAATCACCTTCAATATTCGGCACATCATGCGTGCGAAGGTTAAATCTATCTTCTGCCAAAATCTCAAAAAGTGCTTTATTTTCGCTTCGATTAGGACGTTTCCAGTATTGCGAGCCGTTCCCTATTCTATGTGTATAGTTCGCACTTTCGGGGTCATCAACAAAGTTTAGGTCAATCGTTTTTGGCTCATAATCACATTGCTCATTAATTTCTACTTTACAATTATCGGACTTATCAGAACGGTTGATATGCTTCCGAACATCAAAGCCACCAACAGAAATTGAACTACCGACAGCTATATTTCCATCTGTACTTGTAGCCATAGAATATATCCTAACGGTTACATTTGTAGCAATTAATTTTGGCGATACATACGTACTCGTAAAAGGAATCAATATTGCAGGAATATTGATAGTCAATTTTTGATAATCAAAATTGTTAGATTCAAATTTAGTATCAACAGATTCAACCAAATACTTAGCATTTTCACTAAAGACCTTTATCGCACTTCCATCAAAAGAAAGATAAGAAGTAACAGTCCCGCCATCTCTTTCATAAGCTCCAACCCATTGAGCAGAATACCCATTTTCATTTGTAGAATATTTATCCCCTTCATCAACACTTTTAAAATTAGTATACTTGAAAATTCTATTATATGGATTCCCCTCTTCTATTGCTTCAATCTCAACACATAATTTATTATCATTACTTCCATGGCTCTTATAATATAGTTCAATGTCAAAGCTTTCGCCATCATAAATTTTGAAAGTTGGCAACGAAATAAAGCTGAATGGTATAGAAGAAGATTCACGATAAAGCCGAAAACCCATTAAACTATACTCCTTAATAATATCAAAATCTATCCTATCAGAACCATATTTTGAGATATTACCATTCAGATAATTAGGGTCAATTAACTGTATTGGCTTTGCATACTCACAAGTAGCTGTTATTGCTTTGTAAGGTTCAAAAAAGTAGGTATCGTGATTATTATTAATGTAAAAAAGCTTATCGGTATTGGCATAGCTTCCAGCAGATAAGATAGGCTTTGCAGATTCAGAGCCAATAGCATTACCATCTTTATCGAAAATCTCACGACTATAATAAGTATAATAAAGCTCGTTTGGTCGCCAAAAAAACCAACGTCCATCGTACTGAGATACGATACAATTCATATTAACGCAAAGTATCTGAAGAATCTCATAGACTGATTTCCCTTCAAAAACAGAAGCATAAATCTTAATCAGCTTCAAAGGATGCGTCGAAGTACTTAAAGCTTCAATCCAATCTGTCGTAATTCCGCAAACAACTGCTATATTAATATCAAATCCAACTTTTTTTAAGCAAAGTGCCAAAGCGTCCAAATAACTAATCTCGCCAAAAATCGGGAAATCAAGCGTCACTTGCTCTTCTACCCAACCAGAAGGTGGCGAAGGTGGGGATTCTTGATAAGGGTAAATGTACAAGTATTCACCCGTAGAAGGGTCAACCCAAACTGATTGCACATCTTGCATAGATAAGTGTTCAGATTTCAAAAGCCCTAATCCATCAGTCGCTGTTAATCGTACAGGTTCGCCACGCTTAAAATTCATCGGTTGACGAGCATCTGTATTAATCAACCATAGCCAGTAAAACTGTTCATCGTTGATATAGACTTTCAACATCCATTTTTTATTACTCTTGCTTCTAAAAGTATTCAAATTGATGCTTTCCGTCGGAATAAACTCAATAGAAAACTCGTGACTATCAATATACTCAGGTTCGCCACCAGAGCCAAGATTTCTTTTTAAGATAAGCTCGTTTCCTGCTGAACCTCTCAAATATCCAGATAATCCACCAGAATAATCCTTCAAAAAAAAATCTACTCTAACGTCATTATTCAAAATATCCTTGAATTGAAGTCTATATTTTAGTCCGTAAGCCATTATCTTTTTGTTTTATAAGACCTACTCGCATTTTGATACGAGATATACAAATCATTCCCTTTTATGCTCGTTGTTCCTATTACTTCAACTTGAATCGCTCTTTGCATCGACATACTTCCAGCACTCGAAGCAGAAGGCGAATAACTTGAAGCCGAAGAATAAGAAGAAGCCCCAGAACTACTACCACCTCCAGACATCGCCCCAGAAATAGCACCGCCAAGGGCAGTTAATGCCAAACCTACGCCAATCATTGCCGCCCAACCTGTAATAGGGTTTGCTGCGAAAAGTGCTAATCCTGCTAATATGACCCCAGCTTTAATGTACTGTTCCCCCATTTGCGAGAATATACTTCCGATAACTCCCAAGATTGCAGAACCAGCATCTTTAAAAGATGAAGCACCGACAATCATTTTTCCAGCCATATTTCCGATTCCAGATAATACACTCTCAGCACCTTGTTGTAATATGCCATTCAAGCTTTCGTTCAAATTCATAAATACATCAATCATCGGTACAGTAATACTGCTATCAAACTTACTGAATGCGGAAACTGTCCTTTCATAAAGTGAATTAACTCCAGAACCAATTGTTCCTGCTGCTTCTTTTAGTTTATCTTGTAATGCAGGAATTGACTTGTTTAAGCTATCGACTAAGCCAGAAATAAGATTCTTTCTATTGTCAACAGCTCCAACTTTGCCAAAAGCATCATCACCATTTATCAGCCTTGAGCCTATTTTCCCAAGTTCAACCCCTTTCGGAATCATTACTTGAATTTTCTTATAGATTTCATCAAGAACCTTATCTCTGTCTTGTAGCTCCTTAAAATAAGCCTTAAACTCCTCAGATTGTGCAGGTAAAGCAGATTTTTTACCCTTTCCACCTCCTGTATTTACATTTGTATAATCGTTGGTAGTAGTTGAGCCTGTACCTTGACTCATTACACTTGCAATACTTTTCGCAGGACTACTCACTTTATTTAGTGTCCAATTTTCTTTTGCTATTGTATCTGACCATTGCAGAATACTATCGCCAAATTTCCCGAAACTTATAGACTTAACTAGTCCGCCAAATAAAGATGCTACAATTGCAACCCCTTTACTTACTATACCAAAAATACCAATGAAAACATTCGCAATCACATCTTTTACACCGCCCCAAATATCTGAAAAACTAAGTGTAAAAATCCCTTTTAGAATTTTCATTACACCAGTCGCCACTCCAACAATCGAGCGAAAAGCAATCGCAATTCCTATTCCGATAGATTCCACAATAGGCATTACGGTACTTTTTATAGCGTCCCAAGTAGTGATTACCACGGTTTTTATACCTGTGAAAACGGCTGAAATAGTAGAAGTAAAAACACTTACATATTCTGTAACAGCATCCCAAATACCAGTTTCACGTAATGTTTGTTTAATAGAATCCCAGTTAGTAATTACCAAATCCGTAAATCCAGCAATAGCAACCGCTGCCAAACCAATTGGCCCCGTGAGTAAGGCAAAACCAGTAGCAATAGCACCTCCACTGGCAACCATTCCGCCAATAGTTCCCAGAATAGCCAATAGGGGAGGAGCAACGGCTACAAAACCAACAACGCCAATAATTATTTTCTGTAAATTGGGGTCTAATGATTTAAATCCTTCACTCAAATTTAAGGTTGTATTTCCCAGTGCATTTAACTTATCAGTAATTCCCAAATTTTTATCCAAAGCTTCACCGAAGCCAGACATAGCAATCTTTGCAGAGTCGCCAAAAGTTTCAAGAGCATTCCCAATTCCACCCGTAACACGTGGTAATTCAGATAATTTTGTAATAAGTTCTTCAATAAACTGCTGAGAATCTTTACCTACTGCTTTTAGTTTACCAGAAATCTGCTCAGAATCTACCGTTCCGAACATATCTTTTATGGCTTTTGCAACTAAAGGAGAAGCATTAATAATTGGTTTTAAGTCTTCAGCTAATACTTTACCCTTAGAAGCCATTTGCCCCAATTGCGTAATGACAGTACCTAATTCCAACTTTCCGCCACCTGTACTTGCAATAGCATTTCCAAATTGTAAAAGAGCATCTTTTGACGTTTTAGCCGAAAAGCCAATCGCACGTAAACGAACATCCCCTTGAACAGCTTCCTCAAAACCTAAACCCGGCAACTTAGAAACTTCCATTAACTCTTTCATCCGTTCACCAGTAGCTTGCGTGCTTCCAGTAATGGCATCAAGCCCACGGCTCAAAGAATCTATTTTAGCATAAGCGGAAATCATTGCACCACTCATCGCCAAAATTGGTAATGTAACGTACATGGACATACTTTGTCCAAAACTCTTCATATCATTAGAAAATCGTCCGATACCACCTGCCAATCCTCTATTCAGATAATCAGATTCCCTGTACAAGGCTTGCATTTGTATAGAAGACTGACCGACAAACTTCGCCAATGCTCCGCCTGCTTCTTCTAATGCCTGCAAGTATCGTTCGTTGCTAAGAGTAAGTTTGCTGTTAATTGCCATCTATAAATTCGCTAATAAAGATTCTATGTGTTGTAATTCTTCTAAGGAGTACTCTTTTACTTGTTGTATTTCTGGTTTTGGGTCAGAATCAAGTGGCCATATTTCAGCACCTGTCTTTCCTTCTTTTCGATCATTAAAACCATTATTATAAATCGCAGCCATTATTTCACGAGTCAAATGAATCTTGAATTCTTCTTGCTGTTTGAACTGTTCAGAATGACCTTTCAACATTAGAAATACATCTTTAGGACGCATTTTCCAAAACTCATTAGGTCTTATCAGCAATCGACCAAAACACAATTTCATTAAATCCTCTGTGTTGGCTAACGATTCAAGACTTTTTACAAGTTCGCTGTCTCGGTTTTTGTTGGGGAAGTATCTTGAAATAGCTCCCTCATACGCTTTCCCTCAGCTTCTGCAATTTTGATTTCTTCCTCAGATTTTCCAGACTTTCGAGCCATTAAACCCATAGAATCAAGAAACGCCTTAAAAATATCAATCCTTTGCTCTTCCGTCGGCTCTAATTCATCGACTAAATCGTAAAAATCTACCAGACTAAAGTTTTCAGATAAACCGTTTTGAGAAGAAGCACCTACCAAGCCAGAATAAACACAGACATTTACCATTTTTGAGAAATCGCCTGCAATAGCTAATAAGCCAATATTGTAACGTTCTTTAATAATCTCGTAAGAACGCATTGTGAAGAAAAACTTAAATACTTTGTCGCCTAAAGGAAATTCAAAACGCCCTTTGGCACTGTTTAAAATTGTTAGTTGTTCCATGGTTGTAATTTGAATAGAAGCCTTGAGCCTAAATAATCAGGCTCAAGGCTATGAAAATTAAGGTAATGTTACAGAAGCCCAGCCACCAGAAATCTTACCAGCTACCGAATAAGTACTTTTATCTGCCATCGAATGAGTTTCTTTTGCTGATGAGATAACTAAAGTCCCCTTGTCAACCACTGAACCAGTAGTAATAGCCGCACCCTTGTAAATTTCTACCGTAACACCTGTTTTAAGTGCTGCATAAAAATCATCTACTTGAGCTTTAGCAGTCAAATCACCAGAAGTATAAACCTTGTAAATACCGTCGAATGATACATCTGTATCCATCATCGAAGCAGGCAAATATTCTTTATTTAGTCCTGATTCTACCGAACTAACATCAATCGGAGTTCCCGTAACGCCAGTGTCAAATTTTGTAGTTGAGCCTACAAGCTTTTTTGTACCTCCAATGGTAGCAAACAAAAAAATGTTACTACCATGTACTTTTGTTGTAATTGCCATTATTTCTGAGTTATTACCTTGAAATTTTGTTCAGTACTATAAATTGAATAACCGTTAATATCTGAGACACTCTCAGCAATATCCAGACTTGAAGACTGATAGCAAAAAAGAATCATACTATCTGTAAATCGCTCAAGTTCCTGATATATCAAATCTTGTATTGTCTTTGTCTGCGAGTAAGTTTCTCCAAAAATCAGAAACTTAATTGAGTAATTACCCACACCACCATCGGCACACAAATCAGGGTCAAAAGCATCTTCAACATAGCGAACAGCAGGGAATGAATCTAACTCTGTACCGTGAATCGGCTTTATTTTACTATCAATAATTGCCTGTAAATCGGTATTTTGCAGTAAAATTCGGGTTAAATATGCTCCTATCATAAGGCTATTTTCTGTCTATGTTTTTCAAGCATCTGATTAATTTGCGATTGCAACTCAGACTCAAATAATGATTTTGATTGCTCAACAGAACGCTCTATAAAATCATTACGTTTCTTTGAACCTTTCATCCTAATGAATTGCGTGTACCAACCAGCATGACCTTTTCGGGCATCAATCCCCACGATTACTTTCGCAATATGAAGGTCATTTCTATCCACAACCTTTGCTCTAATATCCGCTTGCGTGTCACCTGAATAGATAGGCGTATTTCTGCGGATAATAGGAATCAATACTTTTGCAGTCGTTAGTAATAAGGTATTTTGCAAAGCTCTAACGCCCATTGTCGCTTTCATTTCTCGAAAAACCTCTCTTTCAAGGTTAGCGGTAATAGTGAATTGAGTCGTCATTTTCTTTGCTTAGTATCTATAATTAACCACTGCCTTCTGGTTTCTCCGTATTCATTTTGGGCTGTAATGTCATAAGTAACACCTTCACACAAAATCAACATATCGGGTCTAATATCTGCACGATAGCGAATGATAAATTGGGTTTTAGACTCTGAAATAGTCTGATTCAATTCAAACTTTTCACTTCCTCCCTCTTTTTCAATCTTCTTACCTTGTACTTCTGCTAAGGTCTGATAAACGAATGTATCTTCATTGGTTATCGTGTTGACCGTCTTCACTCGGTGCTGAATCGTCAGTTTCCTGTCTAAATTCCCCGCTTGAATCTTCTGCATAGCCAAACTTGATTAATATTTCTGCTGTTTCTGTTTCTATTTCGGCAGTATCTCCAGCTATGTACTGTCGCCAATCTTTTACAAACTTTATCATACATTTACATTCCTAAGCGGATTTAGTATTCGTTCAACGGCTGTTTGCTTATCACTTCGTTCGTCAGTCCTATTGTCAAACCACTTTGAAATCAATAGTTGCATAGCTGTTTTGATACTACCCGGAACATTATCAAACGTATATCCTGCACGATAAGTAATTTTCACCGTATCACTTCTCTTTGTTCCATCTTCTCTGCTATAAGTTTCTATTTCAGTCAAAAACTTGATGCTTGCGTCTTCGATAGTCGTCTGAGTCAGTTCATAGTTTTCAGCAGTAAGTAATGTCAACTCATTATCCGTGTTATAATACTCAATTTTTACAAGCGAGTGAAACGGTAATTTATCAATAGTTACGTCCGAAAAATCCGATAAACTCAACAAAAACACATCTAAGGAAACATTCTTATTCAGATACGTTTCTACATAGTCCAAAGCCGAAAGGATAATTTCTTTTACGGTTTCGTCTTCTGATGTGTCAGTATCTAAGATTCTAAGCCAACGTTTCGCATTTGACAATGAAATAGGACTAACTTTTTGATTTGATATTCTTCGGCTTGACATCTGTTTCAATTGTTTCTTGCGGAACTTCCTCAGAAATTTCGGCTACTGGTTCAACCTGTTCTGAAACTGCTTCTTGAATTAGTTGCTCCTCAGAAGCTGAAACTACTTCTTGAGTAGGTACTTCTTCCTGAGAAATAATCTCTTCTTGCTGAACTGGCTCAATCACTCCTTCTTGAGGAATAATCTCTTCTTGCTGAATAGTATTATTAACTTCTGTATTCTTCAAAGTCAATTTTGCTTGACCAGCATTAATAAGACTTTGTCCAAGCTCTGGCGAAACCTCAACGATTTCGCCACAAGCAAAGGAAAAGAACAAACCAGCAACGGATTCTAAAAGTTCTATTTCCATGAATTAAGATGCTGCATGAGTTAAAACACGAAGAGCTTTTGGTACTAATACTTTACCGTCGTATGTATCAAATGCAAGTACGCCAACTTGGTCATTCAATGCGTTCAATTCATTCAAAACACGCATTCTTGGCTGTCCTACTTTTCTAATTTTGTATTTAGAAAAGTCTCCAAAAACAATTGATTTTGCAGAAAGTGCAATGTCTGGCATATCTTGATTCACTACATAAGGAATTCCCAAAATAGTGTTTGGCACGCCATTAATCATATCCCCCATGGTCCATAATGGACGGTTTTGAGAATCTACCAATTTTCTAATTGCTCCCAACGTATTGCTATTGAACATGAAACGACAATTAGAGTTTGCATAAGCAGGGTCTAACGAAGTAACTAAATCAACTAAGTTTGCATAGCTAATCGCTGTACCACTTACGCCAGTAGTGAATGATGTACCGCCAACAGTTACGCCTTGAGGTTGACTTGAGCCAGTTCCTTTAGTAAAGTGTTCATTAATAGCACGAGCAATTCTTGTTCCTACCAATTCAGAAATCAAAGAGATAATATCGAATTGAGAATCACGAATCAATTCAAAAGGAATCAAAACTTGACCAGAAGTATATTTGTACGATGTGAAAGATACCTTACCAAATACCGCATCTGTACCAGAACCCACAGAAGCTGATTCACCAACAATACTACCTTTATTTGCAGTATCGTCATTGGTTGGATAATCAAAAGGATTACCAGACGATGTACTCAGATATGAAGCAATTGGCATTACACCACCATAAGCTTTCAAAATCTTTTCCAATTGGTCTCCCAAAGTAGTAGGAATCAAAATACCACCAGTTGTACCAGTACCTGGATTAGCTCCACTTTGAGCTCGGTCATTTGGTAACAAAATCGCTCTTTCTTCTTCGGATAATCCATTCAATGAACCACCGCTTTGAAGGAATCCTTTGAAAGCCTGCAAATGTTTTATTTCTCTTTCCTCTGCAGTAGTTTTAGCAGGATTAAATCCTTCTCTATCAACACCAGAAAGCAAAGAAGCTACTTTTTCAGTACTTTTAATGTTTTCAAACTGTTTTTCGATTTCAGAAGCACGTTTTTCTAAGGTATCGAATTCGGTTTGTTTATCCGCAGGCAATCCTTTTGGATAATCAAGAATTAGTTTTTGTTGTCTATCAGCAACTTCCCCTAATTCTTGTTGCAAGTCCCTAATTTTAGGCATTTGGCTCATATTATTCACAATTAAAATTTTACACTTTTATTTTTACACTAACACATTGCTTTTGCTTTTCTTTGTCTCAGACGAATAAGCTCTTTCTTTTGACTCATAGAATCATCTTGCATCCCTTCACCGTCCATTCCTTCTCCTTCTGGCTGTTTATCATCATCTTGACTAATCTCAATATTGATACAAACCTCGAAACTTCTTTGGGCAAGTTGTAAATCTGTTTGCGTATAAGCAGGGTTAAACACAGGGCCAACATGAGCAATATAACCAATCTGATTAATCGTTCTTAGATATGTACCATCTGGCATTTTCTCCCAAGAGTCACCGCCTTCTGTTACTGCAAATCTGAATGAATTACCCTCATATTCTTTTCGGTTTACACGCTCTTCAATCAATTGCTTTTTTGAAGGAGGCAAAAGGCACTTATAGTCAAGACCTCGGTCTGTTACATTCAATTCAAGCGTTTTTGGTGCAATACCTAAGAAAATACTTTCATCGTGGTCAGCACAACAAATCACACGGTCAAGCGGACAATTCTCAAGAGCATTTTTAGAAATTTGCTCTCTAAATAGTACCGTTTCATCTTTGATTTTCATAGCTAAAACCTCTGAAACAGAATCAAAAACTATGGCAGTACCTTCTAAATATTCATTGTTTGAGCTAATATTTCCAGTTGAAGCTCTATTTTCAAAACCTTTAATTTTTGACATTTTGAGTAGTATTTTGTTGATTTTGTGAGCCTAAACCTACCATTTGCATCTGCGAATAAAGTTTATTGGCGTTTTCATCCTCAAATGGATTATAACCTTCCAGTTCTCTAATCTCATTTGGCGTAATTGCCGAACAAGAAAACATTTTAGAATAATATTCAGCTCTTGATTTTGAATCACCACGCATCAAGTAGCTCGTATCAAGGTTAAAAACAAAGGTCTTTTTCTCTTTCGTGAATAATAACTTTCGCTTAAATTCTTGCTCAATCTTTTCGACCCACGGCATAATGCAGTCAGTCAAAAAATCAGTTGTTTGTTGCTCAATATTATTGTTTGTACTTCTTGCCAAGTCGCCAATTTTGTGCAGCGGAACTCTAAAAAACCGTGCTATATCTTCAATCTGAAACTTTCGAGTCGAGATGATCTCGGCATCTTGTGGAGAAAGTGTCAAACTTGTTGCTGTTGTACCTCCTTCAAGCAAAATAAAACTACTTTCACTTTGCTTTTTCAATTGGTCTTTCAGTCGCTTGAATGAAGTATCTTGCAAAACATTTGGACTGGTAAAAACAGCACTTGACCGCAAACCTCCTTGATAAAACTTATTAATCGTATTTTGTGCTTGAAAAGCTGTATCAATAGCAGTGGCCGCTAAAGTAATCGGGCTCAATCCTATCACTCCTGTATTCCCTAAGCAAGTAATGTGAATAATGTCATCTTTATTAACTTCTTGCCCAAAGACAAAATAACTCAGATACTCGTATCCATTCCATTTCACGTGATAAGGCATACATTCACCCTTAGCTAAAAACTGAATTCTAATTGGTTCACCTCTTCCGTTACGATAAATCCTTGCATAACCGTTACCATCCAACAAAGCAGAAACTAAAAGACCTTCGATAAACTGCACCCATGTTTGAAAATCATTAGGCTCAGTCATCAATAAATCTTGTAGCTTATGATTTACAGCTTCTGTTTTCCCTTTCCCTTTTTTCTCATAAAGCTTAATCGGCAAAGTAGAAATAGTTTCAGAAATTACTTTGATACAAGCGTAAACAGCACTGATAGACAAATCTTTTCCGTTAAAAGGCATATAATAACCTTGTTCAGCATTCAACAATTCATCCCAAGTTTTGGGCATTGTAGCTGTTGAACGTTGCTCTATTTGAAACAATTTATCTAATCCAAGTATTTGCAGTAATCCCATTTTCTAATCGTCTAAACTCCTAATATTAAACTCTACTGGAGTATTAATTTCAAAATCAATCATTTCGCCTAAAGCAATAACTGTCGCCACTACTCCGTCAACCTTGCCACCAGTTATTTTAGTAGATTCACCTTTATGAATGAACATATTTTCATTCTTATCGTATCGTACTACAACCTTGGAAACCATCCAAGCCAAACAAGGATTATTTAGAGCATTAAAACCATAATTCAATGCCGTAACGTAAAACTCCTTTGTTGGAACAAGCATCGGTAAACCTTGCTTAAACTCCCTCATATTTACGCCTTGTTCTGTTAATTGATTCACAAGAGCGACTGCATTATAGGGGTCAAATCCGATGCTTTTAATATCATATAACTTAGCTTTTTCCAGAATAAAGTCTTTAATGATTGCATAGTCTGTAATATCTCCATCAGTTTCAAATACATATCCATCTGCAATCCAATCTCCTAAAACATGTAATCCACCAGAAGTCCGTTGTTCGGTCGTACTATTAGGAATCCATGACCAGCACTTAATTATTTTCTTATCTCCAATATTGAACACCAGAGAAAAACTGCAAAAGTCATCACGTTTAGCAAGGTCAATCCCTCCGTAACATTCAGCACCAATTAGTAACTTCTCATCAAAAGGCTCATTATTACATCGCCATACATCCGCATCAATCCAAGTTTCGGGAGCATCAACCCAAACATTTAAATTCTTAGTCAAAAAGTTATTCTTCTTTGCTGAACTCCGTAAAGCACCAGCTAATTCTTTTTTTAAATAGTGAGTACTGGTTGATACATCCAAATTTGGGTTTGATTTAATCCATATCTCAGGATTTGCCCAACGGTACTCATGTTCTATTTCGCCATCTTTGCCAAGGACTTCATCCACTTTCATATCTTCCTCATCAAGCTCATAAATCATAGCGAAGATTGAATCATCTTTTACTAATCCATCCAAGATACTTTTACAATCTTTTTCTAAAGCAAAACAAGGACTTGTCATAGATTTACCAGCCGTTGTAATAATCCAAATCAACGGATTCATTCTTGCACCGATACCCGATTTCATCACTTCAAAAACTCCATCATTTGGATGTGCGTGATATTCATCTATACCCACGAAATACGGATTTAGTCCGTCCATTGTATCAGAGTCACTTCCAAGTGCTTCAAAAGTTCCTCCGTCCTCAACTACAATTTTATGCTGGTATCTCTTATAGGTATCTTTAAATATCTTCTCATTTTTACCTATAATTCTTTTCGCTTCATCAAAGATGATTTTTGCCTGGTCTTTCTTTGTTGCTACCGAGTAAACTTCTGCTACCGCTTCACCTTCACAAGCCAACATATATAAACCAATCGGAGCAGTCAAAGTCGATTTACCATTTTTACGAGCAACTTTGATATAAGCATAATTAAAACGCCTTCTTCCAGTTTCTTTATCGTACCATCCAAAGACATTCCAAATAATAAACGCCTGCCAAGGACTTAAAAAAAAAGGCTTTCCAGCAAATTGACCTCCCTTTGTATGCTTTACATATTTGTAGAAATTAATTGCTTTAGCTGCTTTTTCTGGCTTAAACTCAAGCCCTCTTTCGTGGCCATGCTTTAAATCATCAAAGTATCGCTTTACTGCTAACTTTACCCATTTACAAGCTGTGATTACTCCTTCGTCAACATCAACAGCATACTGATGTGCCGACTTAATAATATTTTGATAAACGCTATCAGCTATTTTTAAATGCTTTGAACTCATCTTCGCTGTTATCGTCTTTTGAAATCAGTTTGTTTCGTGCAATAAATGAAGGTGTGATTCCCAAATTCTTACAACCAGAAATGAAACTTGTAAAATGGCGGCTCATTAAATTAGCTCTTGCACTCATTTGTTCATAACCAGAAGAAGGAGCAACTGCTATTCCATCATCAAAATTTTGTATCATGGCTTTTTGCTGATTTTTCCAGCATTGGTATTCCCAACAAACAACTTCTAATTGCGGAATAAAACTATCAACAAATCCGTGAGCTTCAATCAAAATTTCACAACAATGAAACCAAGCAGTTTTTCCGTGTTCGTTAAAATGCTCTGGTACATCTGGATATTTTGATTCATCTTTTATCATTCTATTTTAAAAATTAGCCCCCACCCCTAAAAACTCTCTTTTGTATGGAAGCTCCA
>Ga0213917_1000088_pt1 | contig 22694 bp, 34 predicted proteins | sample McNCre117MG_FD_161051 | JGI IMG/M metagenome (GOLD analysis project Ga0213917, IMG submission 161051) | Freshwater microbial communities from McNutts Creek, Athens, Georgia, United States - 1-17 MG | ecosystem: Environmental > Aquatic > Freshwater > Creek | place: USA: Georgia | collected... | reverse complement strand
TGGGCGACGCGAGCAACCTCAGAGTTCAACGAAAGATCGCCGCTGGCCGGAGAAACGTTGCTTGAACCAAGGGCCATATGCGATGGAACCGAAGCAGGGCCTGCCAACCGCTGGGCGATTAATGCTTTCCCGCTGGCAACGATAAGGTTCGGCACAGTAACGTCAGACTTTACGTTGCCGTTCTGGTCTTTCAGAATAATCTGGAGTTCGCCAGACACGTAGAATGTATCGTTCATATTGATCAGGTTAATGTGAGTTGAGAATTCGTTGTCCAGTAGCTCTGAGCGTAGTCTGGAGGTCCATACGTTGATATCGCGTAACTTGCTGACGAACTATCCAGAGCAGCAACGTAGTCCTGTAATGCTTTATTTATAATGAGCGACTGTGCATCGGCTGTTGTAGCAGCGTCCGATAACGGTTTGGTGACAGTTTTCCCAGTAATCGCATCAGTAACAGCAGTAACGTCTGATGCGTCGTTAAACGTCAGCAGATCAATGCTCCGCGACCGGGAAACGCCAATCGTTGGCTGAAAGTCAGCAACAAATTCCTTCTCAAGCTCAGCAAAGAACTTCAGACCTGCCGGGTGAATCAGCTCAATGGCGCCCCGGTAATCAGCGATATTCTGTTTCGTCTTGATCAGGTACGAGAACGCCTGATAGAAGTAATTGTCGTGAATCTTGACGTTCTGATTTGAAATCAAGCTCCGCTCGCTGGCGTATCCAACCCGCTCCCGAGACAAGCTGCCAAACAGAAGCTCAATTGTGGCTCGGGATTCCAACCACACATCCAGCGAGTAATCGGTATTGGAAACGGTAACAGTCGTCGACGCAACCGATGAAATATCAACTGCTGGAATCGACGCAGATGTCAGATCAGTATAGTCCTCAAGGAAATACTCAAGCCCATACGAGTTACCAATAAGCGCTGGACCAGGTTTGCCAGGGATAGTACCAAGAACAGTCTCGGTGATACCATCGGTCGTATCATTCATCAACAGGTTATGTTGAGTTATCCGAGGGGAATTCTGAATGACTGAAACAGTATAAACTGTATCTCCAGACGATGGGCGAGCTGGAAACGGGGAAATTGAGAACTGCTGGTTCAGCGAGTGAGGGTAACCATACTGGACGATCTCAAGGCTTGCAATCCCAGTTTGAGCAGTTGCTTTCGTTACCCGCGCAATAGTTGGCGTTCCGTTGATACTGCTTGAGGGAAACTGAATAACCTTACCGACCTGCCAGTACTTGCCAGCTGCGTTGATTTTAAACTTTATCGGAGCAGCCTTGATCTCCCCAACAAAGGTATCAAATGTCCCATCGTTGATACGAACCGAGTCACCAACCGCGCAAACAAACCCAATTGGTGGATTAAAGTAAACCGCATACGTATTCGCATCCAACCGCTCAATCCGCTTGGCCTGAACCAGATATTCAACCCCATTTGAAGTCACCAACAGGTTTGAATAGTCAGGGAGAGCGCCAAAGATTCCCAGCACATAAACAAAGTAATCGCCGATAACCTCACCACCCGAGGCAATCAGGTACTCTGGTTTCTGAATGACGATCTCTTCGCCGAAGTACGCTTTAAAGAAGAACCGGAACGCCTCTTCAGTACCCTTTACTGCAAACAGTTGCTTGTTGTTACGGATAAAGCTCTTGACCCCCAATACCTTGGGTTCTGAAAAGCCCCGAGTAAACTGAAGCCGATACTGGTTAACGTACTTGGTAGCAAGGCCATCCAAATCAGCCAGATTGCCGATATTCTCGGTCGATTCAACGAACCGATAGTACGCCTCAACAAACCCAACAAGCGCAGGGTATTCTTCCCGAATGAACTCTGGAAGTCTGTTACTTGAAAGGAGCGATAAGTTGCTCATCAGGAGGCTGAGAAGATATGTTCAGTCTTTGCGCTGCGAGTTTGCGAAATAGCATCAACAATCATATTTACCTTGATATGATTGGTTGGAATCCGAAGGATATACCCATTCAGCGGGATAACGTCGTAGGAGCTTGGGTAAAACACAAACTCAAAGGTCAGATCGTATTTACCTGTGATCATCAGGGGAATAAGAGAAACAGACCCAGCAAAGTCCAGCGTACCAACCTTGATCTGCTGAGTTGCCGTTCCATCAACCGCCTCAGTAAAGAAGAACAGGTCAGAGCCAACGTTCTTGATATAGCCCCTGTCAGCGTAACCAAACAGGTAGAAGCGGGTTGAGTAAAACGTCGAGGTCGCGTTGTTCTGGATTGGGTTGCCAAACTTCACGCTGTAATTGGTTGCCACATTCAACTGGGGCAGAATAGTTGTCCGCACCCGTACTGTGTTGATTGTGCTGACAATCGAGGCGTCCACCGCTGATATTGCCTGGGTCAGGTATGAGTGACGATAGGCGGTTTCAAACTTTGCCAGCTTGTTCTGATACTGCGCCAGGATATACCTCACATCGGTTTCAATATCGCCAATCTGCCGAGTGAGAACCGATGGGTCGTAATAGATATTGCTGGTAAATTCAATATCCATGTATTTGGGGTCAACGAACTGCGGAGTAACTGTGATCACTCCCTTAACCTTGGCAACCCCAGAGGCGAATGTTCGCTTCTCAGCATCTGTGAAGAAATCGCGCCCATAAGGTTTGGCTGCAATGAATACCTTACCGTACTGGGGAGGAACGTTATCCTGCCCACCCCAGACCATCACAGTCTCAATCTCAGGGTAAGCGGTTGACACAATAGCAGCGTAGTCGTTACTGGTGACAGCCCGATCCTGCGACTGATAATACAGCGGCGCATAGTACCGAATCGAGTCCCGAGACTCTGCCGCTCCCCCGTTTGAGCTCAGTTGGGTTGTGATTGCTGAATACTGGTTCGTTGAGTCAGCCCCGCCCGAGTAACTGAACAAGATATTCCCGTTGGCCGCTGCCCCTGCGCTTGCCAGGTAGCGAATCTTCACAACCGAACCGACTGGGACTGAAACCCCAAATACCCCATCGCCAAAGTAAATCTCATACAACCCGCTCTCATTTAGGTTGGTATAATAGACCTTATCGGTCGCCCGAACGCCCACCATCGACTTGGCTGCAACAAACGCGACCCCACCAACCGATACCCGCAGCTTGCTCATATCGACGCTTGCGTCTGGGATAACGTACTTGGTATGCACATCAGTCACATAAGTCGTTGACAACAACTCGCCCTCTGAAATCTTCAGGCCTGTGAATACGTATGAGTTTCCAGATGACCGAGCAGCCGACACATCATCCATCAAGTTGAATGTGTACGCCTTGCCAGAGTTTTCAGTTGTGAACCGGGTTCCCGCTGGAATGGTCATGGTCGCTGGATTGCTGGGGCTTTTGACTGTCAGATCAACAATAGCGGTTGAGGCAGTGACTGACCGAGGGGTATAGCCCATCAGCTTGGCAATCGAGGCGAGGCTACTCCGCTTGCTTGCTGAATCAATAAACATCTCATTGATTGACAAATTCGTATATAACGAATTGTAGTGAGTGTTGTACGCCAGCAGGTCGATCAGGGTACTGATCACGCTCCCATCAAAATCGTAATCTTGAAGCTCAGTCTGCGACGAAAGAAACGCCTTCAGGTTGCGCTTGATATCAGCGAAATCAAGATCATCGGTTTTGATTAAAGAGCTCATCTAGTCCTGTCCAGTGCAATCGAAAGCGAAAGCGGTTTGTCTGTGTTTTTAATCCGGAACATTATATTTATCACAACAGAGTGATCCCCGTCGGGTTTGACATCAACAGATATCAGATCAACCCGAGGCTCATGATTCTCAATAGTCTGAGCAATCAGTTCCTTCAGTACGATAAGCGTCCGCGTGTCGATGTTCTCAAACATAAACCGACGAATCGGACTGCCAATGCTACTATCAAAGGGGCGCTCAAAATTCTGCGTTAAAATCAGATTCTTGATGGCAAACTTTACTGCTGCCGCATCCTCGCGAATGGCGATATCCCCGGTGACTGGGTTCGGTAGAAATACCGCATCCAAGTCGCTGTACTTACGAACTTGTCTCATTTACGCCCCAATCAGTATGTATTTACCAAACGGCTGAACCGTCTTATGATTGTTCATTGTGAACATCTGTTTCTGGTTACCCTTACTTCCGCCGTAGGAAATATGTATCCAGGTCTTTGTCCCGTTGTATTCTAGAATCAACTGACCAAACGCAGGCAGCGACTGAGCCAGGTCCTGGATAGCCAAATAGTGTTGTTCTCGGTTGAAGCCTGAAATGACAATATCCACCGCATTCCCTGTCAGGTGCTCAGACTTGGCAGCGCCCCCAGGAGGAATCGAGTTGCGTAGCCCTGAAGTGATGACCATACTGGGGTACTTCTGCTTGACGCGCTCCAGCACATTCTCAGCAAGCCCCTTCAGGTTACAAACCAAATTGGCTCGGCTCAGCCCACTAACACTGGCTCCGTTGATAACCCCTGACTTATCAAGATCGCGCAGAACAAAACTCTTACTTAGCCTAAACCCAGGATCAACCGAACCTGACTGGGGAATCATCGAGCAGTCGACCGATACTTCACCTTCTGAAGTATCGGATGTAACCTCTGCATCGCCCAGATTCTCAGAATACCCTGGCTCATCGGCCTTGCCTGACTTCACCAGTCCCCGCTGATACTCTTCCCCATCACCCTCATCTGGCGACTCATAATTGGCAATATCTGAATCATGACGAGACGGAGCAACCAACTCAGAAAACTCAGGCACCCCTGAAGCGGTTCCTCGACCCAGTGGAACTGAAGCCGAGTGACCTGAGTTCAGGTGAACCTGCGAGGCATCCACGCTAAACTCCCCTCCGCACTTAATCGAGAACGATCCACTCACCCCGGTAATCATATTACCCCCGACCGTCATATTGGCATTACCGTAAACGTCAATATTCGAGTCGTTCTCAACCAGAATGTTGTTATTCCCAACAATCGTCACATTCATTGTGCCTCGGATAAGCACATTCCCATTTCTCTCAAGTATCTCGTAACCGTCGCCCACAATACGGTTGACCTTGGTACCGTTACGGTCAATTTCCTCATACGTGCCCGATTTGTGATACGTGTGGATGCGCTCGCTCCCTGGGGTATCATCAAACTCCTGCACATGCCCAGATTCAGTCGTTCTTGCGTGGTTATAAGGATAAGTTGAGTTGTATGGAATAGTCGGCTGGGTCCAGGAGTTACCCGCTGCTGAGACAACGCCCTTGGCCCGAGCCGCCTCTTTTGAGAAAACGATCGTCTGATCAATATTCTCATGTCGAATCAACCGACTTGTATCAGGTTCATTGAGGAACTTTGGGTAAACGTTATTTGGATCAACAAACCCTTTGGTCGCCTGAGATTCAATCGGCTTATCAGATTCTAGCGGAGTAACAACCGGGTTCTCAGTGGCGTCTGGGGGAGTGACGATCTCAGCGACCGTCGCATCCACCCCTGACATGTCTTTACGAGGGAACCCATTCTTTTCAAACAGAGCCTTTTCCCGCTGGCGCCGCGCCGACAACTTCCCCCCGTTGGTTTTGTGTACCGCTATCAGCGAGGCAGCAGTCTGATACTCACCAGAGTTAACTGCGGCGATCACATCTGACTTGGCAAACCCGTACTGCCCAGTATTGTATGCAATTGAAACCATTGCATCAAACATACTCTGAGTCACCGGGGCCTTCAACGCCTTACGAATTACCGGGGCAAAGTCAGCGTTCACCTTTTGCTCAAGCAGCACATCAGCCTCTGCCTTGAGCAGGGTTGTGTTCTCATTAACTTCTGACCCATCAATCAGGTATCGGTTACCCCAACCGATAGTCCACAGACCGCGAGTGTCCTGGTATGAGTACAGAGTAGTTGAACCTGATAACCGAGCAGCCGCCGCTGCGTTCAGGTACTTGTTCTGACCCTTGATGATACTTGAGATTGACTCTTCAGCTCGGATTGATTCAAAGCAGGCTGACGATACGACCAGAGCCAAAGTGGGCGGCAAAATCCCTGTATCAGACGTAGTGGTCCCAGATTCAATTACTGACCCATCGCCTGAAGTGATCGGAGTACCATCGGCAGATACCCAACCTGAAGGGGCTTTTGTGACCGCAGGCGCAGATGGAACCCCAGCAATCGAACCGATAATGATCGGCTGCTGTTTGAACTCATCCTGATACATCACGATAACCGCTGCGCCCTCAACCAAGCCCGTTGGCGATATACCAATACCACTGGTGGCAGCCGAGTTGACAGGCTGCATCACGATTGCCCAGGGTAAGTCCTCTGTTGGCAACTCAACCTTATCTGGCGAATGTAGTCCAAACACCCGTACCTTACACCGACCGAGCTTCAGCGGGTCATCGGTTCGATTTTCAACAATACCGTAGAAAAACATCAGTTTCTTTCTCCGATGCTATCCCGCATCAATTCAATAGTCGCCTTGTGGTCACCGTCTTTTGAGAACCGATGGCAAATTGCCGAGATAATATAGACGCCAGAATAGTACGGGTCGCTCAACGAACTGGCATCCATATCTTTTGAAATCTGCTTCAGTTTAGTCGCATCTATATTGACCGTCATGCCGACCGTATAGTCGGTACGCCCAAACACATCAATTTCAATCTTATGTTGTTGATACTGCTGAAGGATCGAGATTCGACTCTGAATAACTGAAGGCGTTGCTGATAATCCCCCGTACAATCCGCTTGTCTTGGGAATAATCAAATGCACAGTACCGTTCTGTTTGTACGAGGAATCAATAACCTCTGGTTTGAAGAATACGTTCTTATTCATCCTCTGACGTGAGTCTGAATTCATATTGAAGGTTTTATCAGTCAGCGTTTTCTTGACAAAGTCATATGAGAACAACCGTGAGTTCAGCATACCCCCGCGCTTACTCTTATCGTAATCGTAGTTGACCCTTGTCGTCAACTTCAGAATCGACCGATAATCCATCTCAATATTCTTTACCGCCCGGGAGGTCGTTTTATCGGTATCGGCAACCTGATCTGTGACAAGGAAACTGAGGCTCGGTTTCGCCAAAGCCATCTGGGTCAGGGGCGCATAAACGAACCCTGTTCGGTTCTCAAAAAACAAATACGAGGCAGTTCCATCCTGCGCGATACTCCGATCAGCCGCATAGTTGATATTCTGAAAGGGTGACCAGTAGTTTGAGGTGTACTCAAGGTCATTCGTTGAGGCCGTTGGGGTAAACTTGACCGTCGAGCCGATCGAGCTCAGAATACTGCCGATAACGTACTCACCCTTGCCTCGGTACGTTTTACTAATGCGGTTCGATGTGTCCATCAGATTCTCAACCGCTGTGAAATACAACATGTAAGACTGAGTCCGCTCGCTGGCAACTTCTCGGTCACTCATCCGGTAGATATGGAACAGTCGATCAATCTGGTTTGGTGTATCAATCGTCGGGGTTCTCAGCCGTAACCTCAACAGATCGGTTCCCGCGTTCAGCAGTAGCCCAGCAATATCTCGGTTATCAAGTATAACCAAATGTCCACTCATTATCGGCGAGAAGATATCCTCGTACAGGGTAATCTGTTGAATCTGATCAAATATCTCAATCGCCAACCCACCGGGCTGGATGATGCTGACCGAGTCCAGGACAAACTGCCCTGCCCGAGACAGAACCTCGTTCACTTGGCAATCACCCGGTTAAGGTCGTTGACAAACGTATCAATCAACGATGCGTTGACAACCCGGATACGCCGCTTTGCCTCGTTCAAGCCCCGCTCGTACTCGTAGTTTGTGACTGGAATTGCCCCAGGGTAATCAGAATCCACGACGCGACCTGTTGATGAGACAAAATGCGGTTTCCCATACAGGATATGCTGGTGATACGCGACCTCAATGCTCCCATATTTGTTGATCATAAAGTCATCAAACCGCGTTTCTGGAATTGGAAAATCGTTCAGGTAATGATACTTCTCGTTTACCAACATGATCACCCAATGAAGCAGAGGCGTACCGTAAATCCGTTCAGATATGATCTCTGGCGTATCCCCGTCCTGAATATCGTAATCATCGTAATACACCACATTGTTCAGAACGTCTTGAAATGGGCGCACATTCCGAGTGATGTCCTTTACCCGTAACAGCTGGTTTCCCGAGTTGAAAGGAAACTCATACAGAATATCAGGGAATTTCTTAAAGTACATTATGCGCCTGACCTGTTTGCTGGGCTAGTCTCTTTGGTTGCCATACCTAACTCCTTGAACGAAAGGGTCATTGCAATATGGGTGGGCGTTCCATCTGGGAACGTCATAAACTGCCCATTAGGTGTATAGTTCACACTCATATTGGTAAGTACTGCTGTCAGGTGCTGCTCCAGCTTATCGTTCTCTTTATCGTTCTGATAGTACCGAATCTCAAACTCTGAGGGATAAACGAAAGTGTACCCAAGTGAATCAAAATACTCTGGGAGCATGTGGTGTCTGAATGTGCGAACAATATTCAGCACATTCTTTGCCTCTTCAGGCGTCCTTGGGGCAAACTTGTAATCAAACGTAAACGTATTGAAGTCAATCCCCCTGAACAACAATTCTTCTTTGGTATTTCCAGGGGCAATCCCGGTTGCCTTCTGAACGTACTTTTGTCCAGACAGAATATTCCGAGCGGTTGCGCTGAGGAACGGAGCCGCCCCAGCAGATACCTTGTTACCTAACCCCGAAGCCTCAACAGTTCCAGCGATAGCAGTGGCAAACGTCTCACCCTTGATCAGGTCTTCATCGCCCCAGTTGGTTGAATACCCCTTTACCACTGACTCTGGTACATATAGGCTGATTGCTTCCTTAAGGCGGCGCTTCGGCTGAATGAAGTTAATTACTGATTCCTTTGCCTCTTGAAACGCACCCTTTGAATCGTATGCCACATCAGGTGTTGAAACTGCGTTACCATTTGCATCGGTATAGGAATCAGCCTGAGCTGCAACGCCTGCCGAGGACTTCTCAGAATCTAACAGCAAACCCCTGATACGGTCAGCCGACTCTGCCCCCATACCTGAATACCGCGAGTACCGAGAAGGGGCAACGCCCACCGTCTGAGTATTGTTCTTATCGGCCCGTACCAACGATCCATTACCCTGGACGTTGATGAAGAAAACGACCCGGTGACCGCCGTACTGGGGCGAGTCCAGATCAATCGGGTACTGGTGGTTGCCAATCTCATACGTATTGGACTCAACCTTCCCCTTGATCGCATTGAAATCGCCGTAGTTTCTTGTGGCCATGTTAAATACCTATTTCATATATTTATATGGCGCGCTCATACCATCAAGGTTCATTTGTCCCAAAGCGACCTGAAAAGTACGTGGGCGACCTGTCAAAGATATTCTACCGCAGCTCCTGGGAAAGCAAATTCATGCACTGGGCCGATTCAAACCCATCGGTTCTAAAGTGGTCATCTGAAGAAACCATTGTCCCATACTTCTCAACCGTTGATCAGAAGGCCCATCGGTACTTTGTTGACTTTGCCATCATGATCAAAAAGAACGATGGATCAATATGCAAATATCTGGTTGAAATCAAACCCAAGGCGCAAACCGTTCCCCCAAAACAAGGTAAACGCAAGACCCAGCGGTACTTGGAAGAACTGGCAACTTACTCGGTAAACCAAAGCAAATGGGCAGCAGCCGAGGCCTATGGTAAGAAGATCGGGATGGAGTTTGTGGTTCTGACTGAAGACCACCTGTTCAACAAATGATCAGGTAAATAGATAATGGACAAACAACACAAACGCCCGGTATTTGATCGGTTCCACATCAATTATGACGATGTGGTCCAGTCGCAGGCCTGGTTCAAGGAAAAGGTTGATAAAATCAAGCGCAGCAACCGCGCCACTCCTGGCCAGTTGTTATCAAAGGACGGGCTACTAAACCTCAAGAACAATGTTGTGCCGGGAAACCTGTATTTCTTTCAATATGACCCCAAGCTGAAAGAAGTGCTCCCGTACTATGACGCATTCCCAATGGTTTTCATTTACAAACCTGCTCCTGGGGGTTTCCTTGGGTTGAACCTTCACTATCTTGATTATCCGATGCGGTTTGCTTTGTTCAAGAAACTCGTTGAGATCAACAATAGTAAATTCTCACCCCAGTCGAAAATCAAGTTCACCTGGGGTATGGTCGATAGTATGGCAAAACTAGGTCCAGCCAAACACTGTATCAAACATTACCTGACTGAGCACGTGTACTCGCCCTATATGAAGGTTGACCCGAAAGATTGGGTGACAGCGCTGCATTTGCCATGCGAACGCTTTATCGGGGCAAGCAAACAATACGTCTGGCAACAGGCGAACTGATATGTCGACGCCATACTTTTATATAATTCATCATAAGCCTTCCGGCAAGAAATATGCGGGAGCGAAATGGAGTAAAGACGCGGATCCAAACAGATTATTCAAAGCCGGGGGTTATTTTACTTCTTCAAAGACTATACACAAGTTAATAGAAACGACGGGGGTAGATTCGTTTGAAATTTTAGATATCTTATTAGAGGAAGAAATAAAATTTCCGTTCGGTTGGAATACTATATACGAATATGAGACTTGGTTCCTTCGAGAAAATCGATGCGATGTAGAAGATACTTGGTTGAACCTTCACTGCAATACGAATTTGAAAGGTTACGGTTCTGCAGAATACAAATTGAATATAAAGAGAAAATATGGCGTTGATAATGTATCGAAGCACCCAGAAATAATAAAGAAATGTGTAGAGAACAGAAAACTCGCGCTATTGAAGAAATACGGAACATTGAATATGCGTTTCCCCGGTAATAACATAGAACAACGCAGAAAAGAAACTATGATGCTAAAATACGGCGTTGAGCATATTCTACAATTGCCGGAAATAGCGAAAGCCGCGAGCGAATCCGCAAGAAAAACTAAATTTGAAAAGTACGGCGACGAAAACTACAACAATTTGGAGAAAGCGTCGATTACGAAAAAAGAATTATACGGCAATGAAAACTACAACAATCCAGAAAAGAGGAAATTGACGAATATAGCGAAATACGGATTTGAGAACCACTCCAAGACAGAAGAGGCCAGGGAAAATTTACGGGGGATTATATACAATAATCCGAAAATAACTTGTGAGAATTGTGGAAAACTTGGTTCCTCCCCGAGCATATACAGACACATCGCGATTTGTAAACAGGCCCATTAATATGGCAAAAACGCTTCAAGATTTCATCACCCATATCAAGCAGACTGGACTCCCAACCTCATCCCACTTCTATGTGAGGATTCTCGGAGGCGGGGCAAACGAGACTGTTGATATGCTGGTTGATTCAATTAACCTCCCTGGCCACACAATCATGACTACCAACGTGCGTAGTTACGGCGAGGAGTTTGAGACTCCCTATGGAATCACCTACAACAACGTCAATCTGAATGTGTTGGTTGATAATCAGGGCACCTCCAAGAAGTTCTTTGATTCCTGGTCCAATAGTGTGTTTGACCGCGAAACCCGGTTCCTCAACTACAACGACTCGAACAGCCGCCGTGATGTGGAAATTGTTGTGCTCAATCTAAAGAGCGAACCGATACACTCAGTCACCCTGAAAGAAGCATACCCAAAATCAGTAGCTGACCTGAGCCTTGACTATGGCAGTCATGACGTTATCCGGTTGGGCGTATCCCTGACATATCGGTACTTCACCCAGAGTTTCCTTGGGGTATCTGAAACTGCAGATATTCAGAATAGGATTACTGCCCTCACAAAGAACGCAGCCTATATTGACCAGTACGGTGACGCGTACTACGAAGATCTGCCCTCGGTTGAGTCGTCTCTCAGCCCAGGCGAAACCCTGATCAATTACGGTGGCAATATGGGTTCGGCAATCAGTCGCTCCTGTCTGGCAGTGAACAACTCGCTTATCGGTTCCTCAATGCCACAGGCAGGCGGTTTCGGTTCCTCGTTCAGCTCATTGGGCTCGAACTACTCTGGTCTTGGTGAGACAATCTCAAACCTCGGCGCCAATCTGGGCGCTCTAAAGGATGGGGCAATCTCAGCAACCGGAGTTGTGTACTCGGTTGCCCAGGCCACTGGAGCAATCTCAGGCACCCTGGGCACAATCAACGGCCTATTCGGTATGATCGGCCTTGGCTCGCCCCTCGGCGGGGTAATTGGTAACCTGAACTCAATAACCAGCAAAGTCGCAGTCCTATCGAACCTTGGCGGTATCCCTGGACAGGTCGGCGCTATCGGAGCAAACATGACTGGGCTTGGATCGGTTCTCAGTACCGCGTCTAAATCTGTCAGCAACGTGCCCGGTTCAACCTCACAGTTTGAAGGCGCGTTATCAAAACTGGGCTCAATGTTTGGAAAACAAGGCGCAGACCTCCAAAGCTCGCAACCTGCTCTTAATGACTTATTTGGTGAATAATGGACAAACTATCTGAAGTTTTTGACGTCACCCCTTTACCGGCAACCCAGTTACCAACCGCTGTGATATCGGACGGTAAGGTAACCAGTGATTCAGACTTTGCTCGGGAGAACCTGCGCCAGCTCATCGCCACCTCTGATATGGCTCTGCGTAACCTATTGGATGTGGCAACCCAAAGCGATAACCCCCGCGTGTACGAGGTGCTTGCCACCCTGATCAACGCCGCCTCTGATCTGAACACAAAGCTGATTGACATTCATCAAAAGGAACGAAAGATGACTGTCAAGACAGAAGAAGCCGTAACCAAGAACGTCACAAACAACGTGGTCTTCACAGGAACCACCCAGGAACTCAATCAACTCATTATGAAAAGGATGGCTGACAAGTGAATTTATCTGAAATTGATACCAGCGTGTATTACCCGGTAACTGTACCCTCAACAAAGTTCAAAACCAAATACCGACCCTTTCGCGTTCGCGAGGAACGAGCTCTGTTGACTGCCCAGGAATCTGAAGACTCGGCCGTTATGCTCAACACCCTTGAGTCTATTGTGAGAGCCTGCGTTGTCAAGTGCCCCAAAGACCTGACCACTTTCGATGTGGAGTACCTGTTCCTTCAGCTCAGGGCGAAAAGCGTTGGTGAGATGGCCGACGTCACTTCAGAATGCACAAGCTGCGCCGAGAAGAACCCCATTCAAATTGACATCACCAAAGCCACAATTATCGGCAATGATCAGCCGACCCGCCTAAAGCTGTCTGAAAAGCTGATCGTTGATATGCGGTACGCCTGCATCGGCGATCTGGGGAATATGATCAATAACGAGGAGGACGCCGATAACATTGCGATTGCCTCCTCAATCAAAACGATCTACTTCGGCGATACTGTGTTCCACGTGGACGAGGCTGACCCGGCTGATGTGAGGGAATTTATCCTCAACCGAAGCGATGATGAGATGAAACCGATGGTACAGTTTATCGAGAACACCCCGACGGTCGTTCTTGAACACAAATACGCTTGTAAGAAGTGTGGGGCCGAGAACAAGATAAGAATCAGGAATCTGACTGATTTTTTCTAATTGGCCTCTCACACGAAACTCTCTCAAACCACATGAAAGTCAACTTCGATCTTGTACAAAAGCATAACTACTCGTTTACCGAGTTGGATAATATGCTTCCGTATGAGCGCGAAATCTACATCACAATGTTGAATATGTTGATTGACGAGAAGAATAATGCTGCGAGGCCATAATGAAAACTGAACAACAACTCGACCGAGAAGAACGTAAAAAATTCAAACAAACCGAGAACCTGATCAACGCGGTCAAGGGGCTTGAACAACGGTTGGTTGATCAGAAGAAAATCGAGGCCAAGGGTGGCTTCTCATCGTTTGCTCTTGGGCGAATCGGAGGCTCCCTTCAGGAGAAATTCTCAGCAAAGAACCTTGCCTCTAAAATCGGTATGGGCAGCGGTACTCTGGTTGGAGACTTTCTAAACGCTCGCGAGTTGCACAAACAGGAAGAAACCGATCGGTCAGAAACCGAGGCCAAAGAGGCGCACAAGTTTGCCAAAGCGTACCTGACTCACACCGAGGAGGGGCGCGCAGCCCGACTGCAGGATGAGAACAAGGCCATGGAAAGGGCCATTGAGCTTTACGAGGAGCGCAAGAAACTTGAGCATGATATTGATGAAATTGAAGCCCGTATCAAACTCAAGAAAGAAGTTGGAGCCAAGGTAACCAAAGACGAACTGAAAGACCTTACTGCCAAGAGAAACCTATACGAGACATTCCTCCACCCAAAAGAACAAGGCGCGACCCCGGTCGAAGAACCTGGGTATGCCAAGGTTGTCCCAGAGAAGTTCAACAAGAAGGTAGAAAGTCGTTCCCTGGCCGAGCAGATTGCCGGTTCCCCCGGGTTTGTTAATGACTCAATTTCAGGTTATGAGAAACATACAAAAACGAAACTGAGCGAATCTGAGCGAGGCGAGTTCAAGGATAATCTGATCACAGGCATATACGAGGAACTGGTCTCCCTGAGCGAAAAACAACTCAAAGAATTGATTGAGATTCGCAAGGGTACAATCCAATCTGAAGAGGATAAGTACGAGGCCCAGAAGAAGGCCGCAAACCCCCTGAATGAAATCAAAGCAGTCAAGACTGAAGAAAAGAGCTCCAGTTTCCTTGATACCGCCTTGGGATTACTGAAGAACTTCCCAGTTGGTAAAATCGCCTCAATCGCTGCCCCGGTAATCAGCGCTGCTTCAGGCCTGCTGGGAGGCGCTGCCTCGGGAGTTAGCACCATGGCAGCTAACCCTCTCACTTCGCTTGTTGGGGGCGGTATTGCAGCGACCGGAGCAGCCACCTCGATCATGGCTTCTGAGGCTGGAAAGCCCCTGCGCGAGGCTGTAACTGGCAACACAATGCTTGGCGCCATGGGAGGCGATAACTCGGTCGCTGCAGGTATTCTGAGCGAGGCTGAGGGTAAAACCAAGAAACAGATCGCCGCTGAGGATGCGAAACTTGAGGCTGACCGCGAAGCCCTCAAGGACGCCCCCTGGTACACTCGGTTGTATGGTATTGGTAAGGAAAGCTATCTTGAGGGGCGAAAGAAGTTTGCAACCTTGTCAAAACAAGAATCCCCTTCCCGAGAACTCCAATCCCTTGATCTGAACAAGGCTGAAAAGCAGTCTGAAGTTATCCAACGGGAAAAAGAAATGGCCAGGGAGACCAAAGCCGCCCCAGCCAGCGTGAATACCTCGGTGGTGACAAACAATACCACAAAGAGTATTAATGTGTCACCCCCAGTGAGGAACTTTGACCCTACCTTTAACGATAGGTTAAGTGCCTCACTGCGGCATTAACCGATACTCTTGAAGTACGCTTCCAAATCTTCCTCATCAGAACCTTGGCTGCTTGCCACAGCGGGAGCTGCTTTGCTTTCCTTGGCTTTTGGCTCAGGAGCAGCGCGGCTTGGCTCTTCAGACTCGGTACGCTGAGCAGGGCCAACAGTCATCACTGACTTGAATTTCTTTTCCAGTTCTTCATACGACTTGAAGTTCTTTGGGTCGATCAACGGAGCCAGGGGCTTTTGTTGTTTGACGATTTCCAGAATTTCTTCATCGGTTTCGGCAATAGCGCTGGCACCATCAAACACGCTCTGATCGTAGTTGGGATAGCCCTCGACCTGACGGATACGGAGTTTGAAGTTTGCCCCCTCCCACAAGTCAAACACGTTCAGCGGTTTATCTTCAGCGAAGGTTGGATTGACTTTCTCCATAATCTTCTCAAAGATTTTCTTACCGAACTTGAACTTGAGTACCTTACCCTCGTTCGCACGATTACCAGGGTCGCTCACCACATATACACTTGCGATGTAGTGCAGTTTGCGCTTTTGCTTCTTGGCCTGCTCTTTGTCCTTGTCAGAACCCTGCCAGAGGATTCTGTTAGATAAATTCACAGGATCGTCTTGACTCAAAGTACTGAGGCAATTCTCAATATACCAGCGACCCGTTGGGCCTTGGAACGCGTGAGAATAGATTTGTACCCATGGCAAGTCATCACCTTTGGCTGCTGTGAGGAATCGGATTACCGCTGAACCGTTACCCGCTTTGTCTCGGGTTGGTTTGAAGTATTCGTCATCATCGTTCTTGAACCCGCCTTCGGTTGACTTGTTCAGAGCATTTGTGATATTAGAGAAGTCCATTGAGCGCGATTTGCGCAGATCATTAAGATCCATTTTGATTTTCCTTGCTAGTTAATGGCATTACGCCTGTTTTTGCTGTGTCATTGCTGACGGGATATTTACCATTGGTAAATGTGGGAGAGCGGCGCGTACACTGTCAAGATCACAACGCACAAACCGCTTCAATTTAGATATTCTACGCGCCAAACCTGGATACACAAAATAATCGTCCTGCACAAAGTCAATCAGATTATTCAGGACAACCGCTGACTCCAGTTGGAATGTACCTCGGGAAATCATTGGGAATAACGGAGGCGGGTCGCCCACCGTGGCCGTACTGATATCAACCGAGGCAATATCGTCGATTGCCTGATATGCGATTCTGGGTTTGTAGTTCATCCAGCGAGAGTAGTTGTCCTCACTGGCAGCAGAGTCATACAGGTCTGACCCAGAGTCATTATATGCGTACTGAGCAACAAGGTACTGTATAACCTCGAGAGGCGTCTTAAATCGACGTTGTATTCTGCTAATGAGTGCGACAGATCTTTTGTCAGACTCAAACGCCTCTCGGGTTATTCCTTTTACAGCCCCGTTGTACTCAAATACATCATACTTAGTTTTGAAGTGAAGATACACCGCCCGGTGAAGGCGGTAGCATATCAACGAGTCGATCATTCAAACGCAGCAGATGAGTCTTTCGCAAGCAGGCCAGCCTCTTCCATTTCAACCTGAATGCGATCCTTTAGGGGCTTACTGATCAGCTTGGCAACCTCGTTCGGCTCAATATCTCGATCATCACAATAATCAATAATCGTCTGAGTCAGGGTATTGCCGCTGGACAAGGCAAGCTGGGTGATATGAACCGAGAACTCAGACGCTGTTCTGAATAGAATCTGACCCTCAGCATCAATACCATTATCGCCCTCATCCAGAATAGTGAAATCGTTCATTTGTATGCCTTTGCAACTCGAATCAACCGTTCAACCTGCGCGTACTCCATACGCTTGTGGTTAAAGTACCGATACACTGGGTTAGACGCATCCAACTCGGTTTGTTCAATACCATGGACGCCTGGACAATACCTCTCAAGGAAAGTCTGAATCTGCACGTCTAGTTTCCCCTTATACATCACCAGTTTGTTGATGGTGTCGTTAAGGAATACCGTATCGCCCCGGTGATTGAGGATTTGCTGATCAAGTTGTAGGTTCATAGTGAAAACAGATAAAAGAAAAGAACGAGAAAAACCATTGGAATCAGAAACATATCATCCCAGGGCTTCCAGTTAAACCCAAGGATACGCGAGAAGATTCCAGCCATAACCCAAACCAACGAAATGAAAAATAAAAGTAAACTCATAGACTCCTCATTTGGCAAGACTTGCCAGCAACACAATAAAACCAAGAAAACTGACGACCATAAACCCAGCCAGACCAAGTATGGCAGCGGTTGGGTACAGAATAACCTTCCACCAACTCATCGGGTTGAACCCAAGGATTTTGAGAACGATTCCAACAAACAGGAACAAAAAAAAGAGTAAGAAAATTATGTGCATGATAGTATTATACCTTAAAGACTCCCGTTGAATTGCTTAAAGTTCAAATCATCATCAAGTGTGACGAACAACCAACCAAACTCATCGTACTGATTTGTTATCTTACCGAGATTATAAAGCGGTTCAATAATGTCGATGATTTTCTGATCTGTCACAGTTGACCAAGCGCCGTCAAAGTAATCAAATTCAATGAAACTAGAATAGGGGTTCCCACTGGAATGACGGTTCCCTCTTAATTCAGAATCCCAATATGTGAATCTTCTCATTGGGCGTACCTAACGAATGTCATATCGTCGTCAAACAAACACATAATGTATCCGCCGCGGTTTTCTTTTCCTGCAATTTTGCCTATCTGATAATACGGATCAATGATGTCAATGATTTTCTGATCGTTAACTGGGTTCCAACTAACTTTACCATCATGTTCAATATAGCCAGTTGGATAAAACCCAGTATTCTTGACTCTATCGTTATCCCAATATGTAAATCTTCTCATGATCAAAAGAAAGTGATGAATTCAAGATTGGCATTGGTGCGAACGCACACATTACCAAATAAATCAACTTCATCAGCAATCAATGCCACATCATAGTAAGAACGAATCGTAATTGTGTCGGCTCCATACGATTCCCATTTAGGAGGCTCTCCATTAACAGATTCGCCAAATTCAAAAACTTGACCATCTTCCCGAATAAGAAATCTACGATCCATGATTAGCTGATATTGATAGTTGTGCCAAACGGAGCAACTGCGCTTCCGATCACGCCCCAAAGCACAGGCCCATTCCAACGACCCCAATCACCAACCTCACCATCAGTCAGTTGAATGACGCAGGTTGGATCAATTCGTTCTGTGCGCAGATAGTCAAACAGAACTGCACCGTCAGTACCACCTCCACCATAAGGCGTCAAATTCTGAACTTCAAACTGACCATCTTCAAAAATCTGATGACCGCGAACTTCGGTATCCCAATAGACCACATGAAGTTTGTTAGGTTTGATAACTTCCATCAGACCTGCAATTTCAGACACAAAGCGGGTTGACATATCAGTCCCAAAGCAAGAACCAGAAGTATCGAACCCAATCACAATAGATTCAATGGTGTTGCTATACGTGGATGGCATATAGACGTTCATATCAAGGAATCGACGGTTGGGCTTGCGCCATGTTGATTCATCCTTCCCATTGCACTGTTCTTGGACAAATTCCCGAAGGACTTTCTTCCAATCAACCTTGGGTTCGAGAATATCGCCAAACACCCCGTTACCACCCTTGTCTGAACTCTTTGACCGACGAATTGATTCGCCTTCACGCAAAGCCCTATCAATTTCCTCAGCAGCCTGCTTTGCTTCTTCCTCAGTCATTTCACGATATTCATGTTCATCAAAGCCCTTACCTTGACCTTTCATATCTTCATCAGTCAAGGCATCATAGATTTGCTGAACATTCATTCCACGGAACTTTGGATCACCCTTGATACCGTCAGCAGGCATGAAAGCCCACTTTGAATCGGCAATAGTATCATCAAGAAACAGGTTGACAAAATGATCCATCGCAACGTTGGCTTTGCGTCCATCCAACTTCATCAGATGTCGCCAAACATCACAGTGCTTGTATGCTTTGTGAGTTGCCTCATGAAGAACCAAATACCGCACTTCTTCCGGCTTCAAAGTTTCAACAAACTTCTTGCCATAGTAGATATTCCAACCATCGGTGCAGGCTGTTGGGGTTTCATCGACAAAAACTTTACCGCAAGACAACACCCCAGAGAACACACAAAACACATCGTGACGCATAATGTCAACGTGGGCTTTTTTGATACGGTCAAGAGCTTCCATTATTTCTCCAATTTACGATAGGGTAATTATACCGCAAAATTCAATAAAAGTAAATCAAATGAATCTGTCAAAGTTTCTATTTTCATCAATTTCCATCCACACAGCGTAATGCGTATCATGATCGAGGTACTCCCCAGACAGAATGGCGACTCTGGCTGCGCCTACTAATTTGTCATGTTGTTCTTCTGTTATCATGGGCATACATGAAACCGTAACAGAATCAGTCAGCTTTGAGAGTTTCACAAGAACCAATGTCATACGAAGTTCGCAAAGTTGCCTTGGTCATCAACAGCATACACGACGCAGTATGAATTTTTCTTGATAGGAGACTTACGCGCCTGTCCAAGAATAACCCCCATCGCGTAAATCCCCTTGTGTTGTTCTGTAAGCGGAATCTCCTTGTTTCTTGAGTATACCTCATACGGAACGTGGTTCTTGTTTGCGTAGATTCTCATTTTGTGAATTCGATGAATTTATCGTTTGGATCAACATAGAACTGAATTGCAAGTTCATCACCATACATAACCCCAACATTGGCAATCAATCCAACATCGACGATTGAATCAATATACGACTTGAATTCTGGTGAGAGATCGTATTGAATACAACTATCAACAAAGTAATGTCGCTTACCAGTTATTTTGCGGATGTCAACTTCAATTCGTCTGTACATAATCAAAATTCTCATCAATATCGAATTCAACCTGCTTGAGGCGTCTCCCATCAGTCAAATTAATTTCAGCACATTCGCCAGCAATCAGAAAAACCATACCGATACTCAATAACTTTTCTCGGTATGGTTTGACTTCTTTATCAGTGAGGATTCTGTGATCTTCCCAATTCTCATCATAGGTTTCTGAGTACGTTTCAACTAGAACTGTATTCACCCCGTTATCCCAGAAACCTATGATGCAGACCCGCTTAGAAGTATTTGCCAATTTTACGGCACTCTTCAATGAATGTCTTGTTTGCAACGGCCCAACGCTGCTTTGAAGTGTTGGATGCCAGCGTCACCATGAACAATGTCTTGGCTTCGAACGATTCAATGCGATCAGCATATTCCATCACTGCATCCAAAGTTTCAGCAGTTGCATTCGCAGCCAGTCGGAAAGCCATCATGAAGTTAGCACCAACGCCCTTTGGCAACTTGGCCTTCTTTGGATTCTTGACAATGTTCTCGAATGATTCCAATTTGTCGGCCAGTGCAATGTTGGCTTCCATATCACGCGCAGCAGCTTCACCAATAGTGCCAGCAAGCACAGCCAACAAAGCTCCACCAAGTTTCTCGCGGTTGCGAACGTGAACCGATGCAGCAGCCAGCGAACGGGGTGAACAGAAGGCCCGAACATTACCGCGCAATGGGTTGAAAATGTAGGGGTTGCTATTCTTATCATTACTGATCAAATCATCATAGCGTTCAAAGATTTGGGGAAATTCCCGCGCAAACAACATGATTTCTTCGCAGACACCGTTATTGTTTGCCCAACCCAACCACTGTTCAGATGAGGGGTTGGACAGATCGACCACAGTCATACGGTTGTATGCATGGGCAGGAATGTTATCACCAACCCCATCGGTTGCCAGATTGGTCGTTGCAAATGTGATTGAACCAGTAGGGAAATGCACATCACCAATGCGGTGTTCCAGAATCACAGGCAGCAGCATGTTCATCACAGGACGACTTGCCTTGCCCAATTCATCAAGCATCAGCAGAACAGGCTTGGTTGAATTCTTAGTCAATTTGAAACGCGCATTGGTTGCATAGTTAGTGACCATCAGTTCACGATCAATCACAGGCATACCCAAGTCGCCCAGATCAAGGTTGGCGCAGTCAATGTAGGCCACCTCATAGTCAGGGAACCGGACAGAGAGTTCCTTGAGAATCGCCGACTTACCGATGCCGGGTTGACCTTGTAGCAAGCAAGTGATTTCAGAACCAGAAGCAGCAATCAGGTTGATTGCATCTTGGTGGTTGATACGCAGAGAGTTGATAGTTGCCATAATAAAGTTCCTTTGTTAAGATAGGGTAATTATAAACGATTGACCAATAAAAGTAAAATCAATACTGGACCCGAGTTGGATCAGTATCCTTGAATCGCTCTGGATACGGGAGCAGCGAACCGTCTTCGTTGAGATTGACGCCTGGTTTTCCTTCGCATTCCTTTGCCGACAAGTAGCGAAAGCCTTTGTAATTCCCAGAAGACATCAGCGTTTGCTCAAGAATCAACATGACGCCCTTACGACGCTCGCTGAGTTCAGGGTCGCTCAAGCGCAAGACGCCGTTGCAGATAGTGACGAATTCTTCGATTTTGAAAGACTTACGACCCATTTCAATTCTCCAGGTTTGTTACGATAGGGTAATTATAAACGAGGTTTCAATAAAAGTAAAACGAGTTATTCTGGAATAAAGAGATTGAAGTTTTCATCAAGGCAGACTTGCAAAAGAATGGTTCTCGGTTCACTATAAACCTGCGCAACTTTATTGATGTTGATTGCATCAATGATCCTATCTCGTTGTCTATTTGTGTACCCAATAGCTTCGATTGATGACCAAGTGTATAGCTTGAATTCTTGTGTGATTTGGTTGATTAACACATAGTAGCTAGGGCTATTTGGCGTAGTCATTATTCGGGAATAAAGAGGTCAAAGTTTTCATCAAGAAGAATGGTCACGCCGCCGTAAATTTTTGCTATTCTCTCAATGGCTATTGCTGTTATGATCTTGTCCCTCTGTTCGTTTGTGTATCCAATACGATCAAAGTGCATATACTGACGCAAACGAAATTCAATTTTGTCATCGCCATAGCACGTAAAGTGAACGGTGTATCTGGGTTCAAACTTCTGCGACGATGTTATAGTCATGATCAATGTCAAAGTAAACGTATGCATCCTTGTTGGGGTATGGCGAAACCACAGAAGAAACATATGGGACGTTATCGAATCCAGCAACCCGCAAAACGTCAATTATTGGAAGAATTTTCTCAAGTTCATCTGGGGTTGGGTCTATATAGAATCCTTTGCCAAATCTACAAATCTCAACATCCCCGTTGTGAACAGAATACCGCACGGTTCCAAGATAACTCATCAGTAAATCCTTATTGGGTTTCGATTTTCGTCAATATCAAAATAGATGATGTTATCGTCCGGTAGAAGATTATCGTTGAAGCGTTCAAAACCAACAATTTTCATGTAGGCTATGATGTCAGAAACGTCAAAGTCAAGCCGCTTTA
>Ga0213917_1000087_pt1 | contig 23051 bp, 23 predicted proteins | sample McNCre117MG_FD_161051 | JGI IMG/M metagenome (GOLD analysis project Ga0213917, IMG submission 161051) | Freshwater microbial communities from McNutts Creek, Athens, Georgia, United States - 1-17 MG | ecosystem: Environmental > Aquatic > Freshwater > Creek | place: USA: Georgia | collected... | reverse complement strand
TGCGCGCGTCAACCCAAAGCGCCGCGGGTCGTATGTGCTGTTTCCCATTAACTAGAAGGGGCGGACGATGAACATTTCAATCTATCGAGGGTTCGAGTGAAACGCCGCTATGAGTTGCAGTTCATTGATCAAGGGGGCGCGTGGTTCACTGAATTCGAGCAGTTTGACTCGCGAAAGCGTGCACTCGTCGCGTATCGCGCGGAAGTATTAAAGATGCAGTTACACCGGCACAAATACCCAATACGGATAATAGAGATTTTGGAGGGCGTAAACGATGCATGACGCAGGAATGGTAATGTGTTTAGCGGGGTTGGTAGCACTAATTTTTCTAATCGCCGCAGAGAGGCGCTAACATGCCTAGTCCAGATGATGATGGTTGCTTCGGTCGCATGTCACTATTCGTGCTGATGTTACTGGGTGCATGTTACATCGTGTACAAACTGTTCTGAGAGGTTAATATGACAAATCAAGAGGCGTTCGACAAAGTATACAAGTACTTGATGCAGCAAAAGGAAAAGAGCATACATAAAACATACGGGCATTGCGTATATGCTGGTGATAACGGCAACGCATGCGCGGTTGGTTGTTTGTTGCCGCGAGAACTCTGCATGCAGCTGGATCAGCTTGATTGTCCAGCTTGGCGTGATATTGTGAAAAGCAAAAATCCAGCTGCTATAGAAGCCGGCAAAATATTGCGGGGAGTAAGCACCGAGTTATTGACTGCGTTACAGCGTGTGCACGATCGAGAGCCGCATAGTGGCGAACCACGAACGAAGCGCATGCATGTTGAGCTCGCAGACGTAGCACATAGGTTCGAGCTTACCATTCCTTGCGATTGACCGCGCAGTTCGAAGCTAACGATTAGGCCGTAGTGCTAATGCGCTACGGCCTATTTGCTTTGCCGCGTATATGCCTCGGCGCGTATATACGCGGACTTGCATTTTCCTGGTTCATGTCTCATTGTGCATGCATGAATAAGGATTCACGCACAAAGGGGAAAGGGGAGCGACGCATTGTGAAGCCGCGCTCAGTCCGTGAACCGGAATTCACGAAGCCGGCCCCTGTAGAGCCTAAGTCCACGGAAGTGCTAGCGAAAATGCGCCAACACGCGCTGACTCGGCTGGCCGATAGTGTAGACCTTGCGATCGATGTCCTTATAGGGAGCCTGGACGGCCCCGTTGAGCGGCGGCAGGGCACGCGGAGCTCGGACGCGCGCTACGTCCTGGACGTGGTCCTAGACCGGCTTCCCGCGCCCTCAGAGCAGCCGCCCGATACCGAGGTCGACGAGGACGGCAACGCAGCCCCAACACCCGTGGATGAGCTCGCAGTGCGGCGCGCCGAGCTGCAGAAGCTTTTGCGCGCGCAGCGCAAGGATGCAGATAGGGATAAGCGAAAATGAAATGCCCGAAGCTCATTCTTTGGTTGATCGGCTATCGCTTGGGAATTTGGTGAATGCACCTGCCGCATAGACTACGTGCGACGATTCGGAGTTTGGTAGAGCTTGGCGATCTAGCTTGGATGCTAGACGATCATCAAGAGAAGTACATCTACGATCACTTTCGTGATTGGCAAACGTACAGGCATAAGAACAAAGGTGCGAAACGCATCTTCATGATCGATGCTGCGCGTCAGACGGGTAAGACGCATGGCAGCTGCATCATACTTAGCGAAGACAACATTAGGCAACGTGGAGCTAAGCGTTTGTACGGTTCGGCGACTGCAGTAGGTCTCGCAGAATTCGTGATCCCCAACCTCGAGTTCATTTACGATCAGTTTCCCGAGGACCTTAGGCCTGTGTATTCGGGTAGGCACAAGGGGCAGCGCGCGATGTACCGCTTTCCCAACGGATCGGAGTTGAAGCTTGTCGGCATAGATGATGATCCGAAGGGGCTGCGCGGCCCAAAGCTAAACTCGTGGTGCTTAGGCGAAGCGGCATTTATCGCCAAGCTCAAGACTACGGTGAGCAGCGTGCTCAACCCGCAAATGCAGCGCATACCGGATGCGTACGGTTTGTTTGAGTCTAGCGCGCCCGATGAAGTTGATCACGACTTTGACACGGTATTCAAGCCTATCTGCGAGCGCAATAAGGCTTATGTGTTCATGACGATTGATGACAACACGGCGTTGAGCGCAGAAGCTAAAGAAGAAATTCTTGAAGAAGCTCGCGAGATTGATGCAAACGACGCAGAACGCGAATTCTACGGTAAGCGCGTGCGGAGTAAGACGCTTACGGTGTTTCCCGAGTTTGATCGAGATAAGCACTGCTATTCTGAGTACACGCTACCAAAGCATGGGCTCGCGCTTATGTCTGCTGATCCGGGCCAAAAGCACTTATTCGCTGTTTCATGGTCGGTTTACGATTATCTCAAGAGTGAAGTTGTGTTTGTGGACGACTGGTCTGAACACAATGCCAGCACTGAGAAAGTTGCAGCAATCACCGCCGCGCGCGAGCTTGATTTATTCGGCACCGTGCCGTCCGCTAAGCTGCACCGTTTATCTGAAGCTGAATGGAGCGATTTACTCGAAGGTGACCGCACCGAACACCTAGCAACGCAACTATACGAGCTCAGTAACGAGCGGTACGAGCGCGAGCGCAAAGCGCGATATCGCGCCGAAGATGTGGAGCTGAGCACGTTCAAGTGGTACGACAATGATGCTAAATGTTGGATGTATAATCCGCAGCTGCGCGTCACGGATATCAATCACGGCTTCATTAACGACATGTCGACCATGTTCGGCTTTCATCTTGCGCCTACAACTAAGGATGATTTGCGCGAGGTGATGGTGCAAGACGTCCGGTCTAAGCTGAAACAGATCCGCGTGAAGTTCGGGCCGCTCGCAGCCGAGACGGCGCGGCACATGAACGCGTGTACGTGGAATAAGCAGCGAACTGAATGGGTCGAGCACAAGGTGTACTCGCATTTTGACTTAGCAGCGACAGTGATGTATGGGCTGCGCTATTGGGAAAGCTTTTATCACATAGACCCGTATCCGCCCCAACACCTAGGCAAACGCGGTGAAAACTGGGTCGGCGATGTGACTGTTCACGAGAAACCACAAACGTTTGGAGATCACTGGTAATGAAGAAACTATTCACTCTATTCGCATTCGCTACGTTGCTCGCTACTACTTCGGCGCACGCGCAACAGCTTCCGGATACGTGCAACTACTTCAACATGGCGCAGAAAGCAGATAGCTTTTTCTTCGCGTATATCAATTCGTACGGGCTTAGCTTTTGGCCGCCTATCGATCACGGCACGATTCTGGGCGTGAACTGCAGCGATCCAGGTACGGGTAACTTGTCGCGCAATATTACTTACCATCAGTCCGGAACCAACATGCCGGATTTTTGGCAAGAGCTAAATGCGTCCAGCTGCTATCGAGTCGGCAACTTTGTTTACGTCGAAAGCACCGAGAATTGGAAACCTAATCAAGCTTGGACTCTGTTCGGTCATGTGCGGTGCTCGTGTCAAAAGCGCACGAATCCGCCTTGGGATACCGGTAGCTGTAATTGGTTCTGAAAGGATAGGTCATGCCTCTAAGCGAAGAAGATAACGAAGTAAATAAGGCAGTAGTCGATCAGCTGTTGCGCCTTGGCAAAAGCGTGAAGCGAGCAGTAAGAGTCCGACCCGAAGTTATGGACTCGTTTCAGCGTGCTATGCGCATGAAGCTGACGCTTAATTTCGACGGGTTCTCTGTGATGCTATGCGAAGACGCAGACGCTCCTGAGAACATCGAAGACGCCATTGCAGAAGCGTGCGACTTTCCGAAGCTCCAAGAAGGCCCGGCGTGCCATCAGTGCGGCGGCGCATCAGTGAAGCTAGGTGACGGCACCTTCATTTGCACTGGATGCAGCAAGCAGGTTACACCATCCGAGCCGTCCAAAATCGTGCTCGCGAGCGAGCGAGCCGAGCTCGCCAAACACTCACGGCGTAGGCAACACTGATGGATGCGCTTACTGCGCTTGCGTGGTCGCTGCCACCGTCGTTCGCGTTCGTTATTGGGGCCGCCGCGTGGCTTCAACGCGAGCGCGATCGGCGAGTCAATAGCAACACGCAAGCGCGCGTGGAAGCGCAAGGTCTTGCTGTAGAAGAGCACGAGTTCAAGCTTCGTAGTCTGAGCGATCGGATGACCGAAGTAGAGCGCAATATCGGAATGCTAACAGATAGGGCAATGCGATGACTCGTGAAGAAAAATCGTTTAACGCAATCTTCAGTGAAGCGTTTGATTTGAACATGGAGCCTAAAGATTACATTGAACTGCTGAAGAAAACTGGCTGGGAACTATACGTAGATAAAGCCGGCATGTTCCGTGATTTGAAAGATGAAAACGATGGCACTTGATAAAGCAACGCAAGACGCACTCAACGATAAGAATACAATCGTAATTATCCCTGAAGTTGGCGACGAGTACAAAATCGTAAACAAGTGGCTCAAGAGCAACGCGTCTCGCGTAATCACAGAGCAACGAGTGTTTACGGAGCTGCATCTAGGGACGCTACAGACTGACGTAAACATCATGTGCGTGACGCGCAACTTCGAAATGCCTACGCGCACTGAAGTTGTCGATAACGATGGGCGCTTACACTACCCGTCGCGACCCGATGCGGAGCTCGCGGCAGAGGTCTGCGTTAGCGAGCCTATTCGCTGCTCCAAGTTCTGGATCCGCGACAACCCGATGCGCCCGGGTCGACCGGACACAGCGGGCATTCTCGAAGCGTTGAATCAAGCAGTCAGTCCTTGGCGCCTCGATTTCGTCGATAAAGGCGAGAACAAACCGCAAATTTTGAAACTGACAAAGGTGTAAACATGTCGCTCGTAGGCAAACCGTTTTGGGCGCGCAAGCAAGGCGCAGATTTAGCTGAAGAATTCAAGTTGCGCGCTAAGCGGTATTTCGAAGCTTGCGAGCGCATGAATCTAATCCAACGATGGCGCGCGCAATACCAGATGTATTACATGCGCGACCCGTACGGCAAATCCGGGCTGAGCCAAGATAGCTCGATGCTGACGCTAGGAACGCGTCAGAAGCCCGAGATTGCGATACAGGTTCCGGAAATGCGCGCTCTGTTGCGGCAGCAACTGGCGTTCTTATTGGCCGAACCTGTATCGTTTCAAGTAGTCGCCAGCACTGGCGCGCAGCGCAATGTGATGAGTTCGGAAGTAGGCGAGAAAGCGCTGAACTACGTTTACGACCAGCGTTGCCGCCCTAGCATTCGTGAATTTGCCGAGTGCGTGAACGTCTACGGAATCGGCGCAACGCACTTGCGATGGAACTCGCGAGGTGGCGACAAGGTAAAATCCAAGACGCCAGCCATCGACCCAAACACTCAGCAACCGTTGCTTTATCCGCAAGCGCAACTCGACCCTGCGAGCGGGCAATGGTCGCCGCACCCGCAAGCGGGCCAGCCGATCATGCACGAAGAAATGGTGAAGTCTGGCGCGCCATACGTCGATGTTTGTGATCCAACCATGATGGCAATGGATCCGAAGATTGGCATCAAAGCTGGTTGGATTATCGGCTTCGAACACACGAATCTGTACGTGTTAGCGGGTCAGTTTCCGGAGCTCGCAGATCAGATATTGGCGCAAAGCTGTAAGGACGAATTCGAACAATATCGGCTTGGCCCTGGAACCTGGACCGAAACATATGGCGCTGATGATGGTGATATCATTGTCATGCACGGTTACTATGCAGATAGACCGGAGCTTGACGGCGGTCTTTACGCGCTAGTTGTTGGCGATCTGGTAGTTACTCCACCTAATGAGCCTTGCCCGCTTCAAGATGACCGTTTGCCGATCAGGCCACTAGTGCCCGCTAAGTTTACGGATAACGCACTGGGCTTTGCAGACGCGTTTATGCTTGGGCCGGTTGAAGAATCATTGTGTCGTATTCGAAGCAGCGAACTGAATAACTACGCGTATTACGGTAAGCAGACACGTTATCGTGCAGAGAATCAGCGCGTAGTGCCGTCAGACGATGGTCATACGCGAGAGTTGGTCGGCCCGCCCAATGCCAGCCCTCCGCAAATGCTCGCGATTCAGCCCATGCCGTCAGGCGCCGAAACACTCAAGAAAGATCTACTCGATGCGTTGCCGCGCCTTTCGGGATTCAGTGATGTTTCCCGAGGAACAAGAGTTGAACAGACGACGTCGGGCGCTCACGCGCAAGTGTTCGAGGCAATTACTGCTCGTAATCTATCTTTGCCGCAGAACGATATGGTTATGCACCAGCAAGAACTCGCAAACGATATGTTATCGATGCTTCAGACGTTTGGTAATACAGCGTTTATCGCAGAAATTGCCGGTCCTGATGGTGAGTCACTTGCTCGCGAGTTCTCCCCTCAAGATCTCAGTACGTTACGTAGGCTTGTGGCGAAAGCAGTGCCCGAAGCAATGCGTGGCTCTATGGCGCGTGTGCAGCTCGTAGAAGTTACGAGCGGCATTGAGGATAAGAGCGAACGCGCCAAAGCCGTTCAAATGATTTTGCGAGGCGATGATGAATATGGTCGAAACGATACTCGCGCACTGAACCTAATCGCGATCGAGAATGAGCGGCTTATTTCTGGCTCGACCGACGTGCGAGCAGGCATCACTCAAAATCACGTGGCGCATATCGTCGACCATCAAGCGGCGCACGATCAAGTGATGTCTCAAGAGAATCCTGACGGTAACGCGATTATGCGTCTACAGGACCACATGGCTGAGCATGCACAGATGTTACAAGACGCAGATCCAGTGATGTGCAAAGCGCTCGGATATCCGGATCCGCCGACATTGCCTGGTAATGCGGCATTCGTCTTCGCTCAGCGTATGGCGCAAGCGCAAGCGATGCTCGCACCACAAGAGACACCAGATCCTGTTACGGGAATGGTGCCTGCAACTAATCCCGGAGTGAACGATGTCCAAGCGCAACAGCAAAGCGGCAAGCAAAACCCAGCAGAAGAAAGTGCCGAAAGCGGCGCGCAGCAGAATAAAACCGAAGAACAGGCAGAAGCTTAAGCTAAAGAGGGCGAGACGAGCGGAGCGCAGACGCTGTGCTTTTGCAGATTGTGCAAATGAACAAGTGTACTAAGCAGTATTTTACATGGCTAAAACCAGAGGATTATGAGCTATGAGTGACGTGGTAAATGGCGGCGGTGGCGGTTCTCCTGCAGTCGATGTAGTGGCACCCGCAAGGCTATCTGAGCTCGGAACCAGCGGGCAGCCTGCAAGTAAAGGCGCGCGCTCGATCTCGGATCTAGGCATGCCGCAAGGCCCTGGCGCCGCTGAGCCGGGCGAGAAGATGGCAAAGCTAACGAATCCGTTCGGAGCCACCGAAACATCCGCTAAAGAACCGGAGCCGGTCAATGTAGATGAAATCGACCCGAACGCACCGGTAGAGGAACCTGAAACCGAACCAACACCTGAGGACGGGCAGCTAACGCCCGAAGTGTTGCAAGCGAAGTACGAAGAGTGGGCCAACACCGGGCAGGTTCCTGAAGAATTCAAGGATCTGCCAATCTGGGTACCTGACGGTAAAGACGGGTTTATGCCTGTTCGTCTCGGAGACATCCACAATAATGTGATGCTCTATAACGACTACCAGAAGAAAACAACCGAAGTTGCTAATGAACGCAGAATGATGGATGCGTTCAAGCGTGGTCGCGATAATTGGGTAAACGATATCAATAGTGGTGATGCGGATCGTGGCTTGCGTGCAATGCGTGGTGTTGGCGCAGATAAGACGCTAGAAGCCATGGTTATCAAGTTCGTGCAGAATATGGCTGCATTGGAAAATTTGCCCCCTGAAGTGCGCGATCGGCTGCTTCGAGCGCAAAAAGCAGAAGATGAAGCGTACTATGCTAAGCAGCAACTTCAGCAATACCAACAACAGGAGCAAGAGCGAGCAGCGCGCGAAGCAGAGCAGTCAGGCGCTAATGCTCCCGATGTGAAGTTTGTGCAAGATGCGATCTCTAAGCAGCTACCAGACATCTACAAAGCACTGAAAATTGAAGATAGCCCACTGGTCGATCATTTGCTGTCAAGCAAGCTTGCTGAAGCCGCAACTGGTGTTCGGGATCCACAAACAGGTCAATGGATTACACCACCCATCATTCAGCTTGGACGCGCGCCTAGCCGCGAAGTGCTCACGCAGCTTGTGCTTGCTGCGAAGCAGGAATCCGAATCCTATACAAACGGAGGCAAAAAGCGGAGGCTAGCACCTCCTCCGACCGTGCCTATTAAAGGAAGCGGGCCAGCTGCCAAGCCCGGGCAGCGCGGGAACTTGAGCGCACCCAAGCGGCTCAGAATCAGCGATCTTGCCAATAACAAGGTGGGCGGCTATAAAGATCAGTAATCGCACCCAGTAAGTGCGGCGGTCTATAGTTTCAAGCTCCTGCGAAGCGGGAACACTCAGGCTGTAGACAGCGCAATGTGTTCGCATCGGCCTGGCAACTGGGCGCATTGAGCAGTGAAGGCGGGTGCCAGTAACCGCCCATTCCCCAACTTGACTTTCTTCGCCGCTCGCGTAGGGTGTTTGTAAGCGCGCGAACGACCATGCGGCGGCCTAGCGAGAGCCTTCGAGCCAACTCGTAAAACCCGTGTCTGGGGCAACTAGTAGCAAGCGATTCCCACGAATCCCTGTTTGCTACTAGGAGCCCTAAAACATGACAATCTCTGCAGCTCTGCAGGGCAATTTCCGGATCAAATACGGTCCTTGGATTGATGCTCTGCCTGAAATCAGTTCGCTCGCCGATGCGCTTCCGTTTCAACCGAAGGAGCGCCGGCCAGGTGAAAAGTACCGCGTTCCGTTCATGTCTGGCATTGAGCAAGGTCAGACTGCAAGCCGCGCTGGCGGTCTGTTCGCGTTGAACTCGCCGATCGGTTGCACGACTCCTTACGCGGAGCTCGATGGCTCGACCATCATCGTTCGTGCGCAGTATGCGTGGGATGATGTTTACGCGAGCTTGAACGGCAATGATATGAGTGGTGGCGGTAACGCTGGCTCGTATCAGGATGCCATGTCGCTGAAGATGAAGGCTAAGGGTATGGCGGGTAGCATGTACCGCGACCTAGCCCTCGCTTACGGTCCTGGTGCTGGCGCCGTTTGCTCTAGCAATATCGGTGTGGTCAAAACAACCGCAGGCGGAACACTCGCAACCGCGCGCAACGTTTTCTTGACCAAAGCGTCGTGGATCCGCGGCTTGTGGCCGAGCATGACAAATGCGCGTGTGGACATCTATCAGGCTGACGGTCAAACCGTTCGAAGCCTTGGCGTGAAAGTTAACGGCGTTCCCAACCAGAACAAGACGCAGATTTCTCTTGGTGGCTCGGGTGCTGCGACCGGTACTTATCCCGCTGACGGCGGCACTGTTCCGACCGCGACCGTTACGGCCACCGATATTATCGTGCCGTACGGCTGGCGCACGCAAAGCTGCATCGGCCTCGAGTCGGTCATGCTCACGCAGACCGGCGCGTTGTGGGCTGTTCCCGATGTTAGTGTTGTGCCGCAGTTCCGTTCGCTTCTGTTCGATGCGTCGGGGCCGCTCACACGTAAGCTGATTCGCCAGTACTGCGCACTTGTCGCCGACAATGGCAGCAAAAAGGGCGGAACACTCAAGGTGTCCGGTTCGGCATTCTCGCAGCTTGCTGAGGAGCGCAGCACGCAAAGCCGCGATGTAAACGATGAAGGTGGCGTGAAGACGCAAGGCGAGAGCGGGCTTATCTTCATGACTCCGGCCGGGCGCGTGAAGGTCGAAGTGTGGGATCTGGCTAAGCAGGGGCAAGCGATGTACATCGCTAATACCTCCAATGCTTACCGTATTGGCACCACCGACAACACCATGCGGCCGATTAAGGGGCTGAACGAAGCGTTCTTGACTCCACTTATCGATACTGCCGGTTGTCAGTCAATGATGTACTCGAATCAGGCGCCGTTCGTCGAACAGAACTGGCATAACTTCTTGATCCAAGGAATTGTTAGCGACGGCGACGTTGTCGACAGCTGAAGCTTTAAAGCCCGCTCCACTACTGTAAAGGTCAATCACCTACAGCGTGGAGCGGGCTTTATTATGAGGTTAATATGGTTGCTCCACTCATAGCTCTAGTTGCTTCGCTAATTGCTCAAAAAGAGCAAGAAGCAGAGCAGAAGCGTCAAAACAACTTGCTATCGCATAAAGCAGAGCAAGATACGATTCGAAGCATTGAAGCTAGACGTGCTGGACGCGCCGGTGACTCTGGTTATATGCAGAGCGCAGCTGGTGATATTGCGCAATACCCGCAACTGCAGAAATCAGACTCGGGCGCGATGATGCGGCAGATCGGCGGTGCACTAGCGTCTCAGCGAGATGAGCCTAAGCAAACCGAGCCTTCTGTTGCTGATCAAGAAGCAACGAACGAAGCTAGAGCTTCTAGCGGGTATGTTGCGCAACCTAAGCTACAAGGGCTGAATTACGACGAGGATGAGCGCAAGCGTAACTACTTCAACAATTTAGCGTGAGGTTTACATGTTCGGAAATGGACAGCAGTTTTGGGGACCGATGATGCAGCGGCTACAGGCGCAGCGCGGGCAGGGTCGCGGCCACGGCTTTGGCGGCTGGAGTGGGCAGGAGCAGGGCCAGGGCGGCGGCTTCCGGCTACCGTTCGGGCAGGGACAGGGCGCCTTCCAGCTGCGTCCGGAAGGCCAGCAAATGGCTCAGGCTCAGCCAATGGGGCAGGGTCAGCCAATGCCCGACCAGCAACGCCTGAACGCGATGCAGCAATCGATGGCTGCGGATCAAGCACGCACACAGCAACAGCAAGCGAACGCGGCAGACTTCGCTAGAGCTAACGCAGCGCAACAACAGCAAGTTAACAGCAACGCGATGGCTAACAACGCGATGAATGATGAAATGCGCCAGCAAGCTATGGCGCAGCGTAGATACTAAAATGACAGCACTAAAATTAGTTCAAATGCAACGATTCGAAGGAGATAGCACGCCATCGCTGATGGCTTCCTTTGGTTTTATGCCTGTAACTAATAACGGCGATGGTTCGTTTACGTTACCGATTAATACAAGCTTTGCTGGGTTGCTAGTGCCGAAAATGACCATTGTGTCGTTTATCCCAACGTCTGCAGGCCAACAGCTACCAGACTACGAGCTGGTAACATCGGGTCTGTACGTTTCAGGTGTTAAGTTTATCCCCAACGTTGCAAATGGAGATCCGCTTTGGTTGAAGGTTGAAACTTTCGACTATAGCCAGGGTCGCGCCTAATATGGATACGAGCGAACTAGTTACTACCGCGCAAGAAGAAGCTTCGATCGCGCCCCAATCAACTGAATGGGACTCGACAAAGCTTCTTCAGCTAATGAATCAAATGCTTGTGGAAGGATTTGAGCCGATCATCGGCGCGGGCCGCGGCGGGCTTTGGACTCATACCCTCACCCGAACACTCGGCGCGAATAACTCAGTAGTTCGCTTACCTCCTAGGACTGCCGGATTTATCCAAGCCGATATCAGGCTAGGCACTGGGAAGTGGTGCCCGTTGCAGGAGCACACCGAAGCCGATCAGCAAGATTGGGAACGCTTGAGTGCTAGTTATCCTGTCGCGTTTATTCGTCGCGGCTCAACACTTCACCTAACACCCGCGGCGATTGATGGTCAGTGTTCGATGCGTGTGAAGATTGTCGTGCGACCAAGCACGCTGTATTTGCCGCAAACAACTGGCAAAGTTGCTAGCGTTGACTTGAATACGAACATCATCACGCTAGTGAATCTACCTGTAGATAAAGCTACTAGCAGCACGATTAGCGGTACGTTGAATGTCGACGTAGTCGAGCCAGACGACAACTTCGAGCTTTCGCTATTTCACGCACAAGCAACGGTGCTCAGCTCAACAACAGTGCAAATAGCTAGCGGATACAATCTCGCTAAGATTCAAGCAGGCGATTACATGCGAGTCGCCAATCAATCGGAATGGCCGAACATGCCTAAGCCGTTCCATCATCTGTTAGCAAAAGCTGCTGCGATTACTCCATGTATTCAGCGTGATCTCTATGATCGAGCGAACGACTTGCGACAGTCAGTCGCTGCAGGAATCAATCGACTAATCGAGCACGTGAAACCTGTCGTTCGCGCTAATACTCAAGAACGTAAACCCATTCAGCATTCGTGGGAGTAGATGCTAACTAAAACCGCAACGCTCGAACCTTTGGGGATGGTACTAAAGCCTAACAAGCTTGCACAGTATCCTGACGGTGCTGCGCTTGTAGCGATTGGAGCGGTACACAATGGAGCTGGGCACTGTGAGAACGCCCCGGCGTTTGAAGCGGCGTGGACGATTGACGCAGGCTCGCCAGTCCTGCGCGCTGAGATCATTCCTACGGGCGGTTACACTCTCGCGCTCATCAAGATTGCGGCAGGTTGGCGATATTCGTGGGTTGACGGCTCTGGAACTGCGTCAGCACTCGCAACACCTACTAATGCGTACTCGGCAGGTGTTGATTTTGAGGTCGATGGTCGCGTCAACTGGACGATCGCTCGCGATCGCGTGTGGGTTACGTCGACAACTGGGGTCATGGTATTTGATTACCTCAGCCCATCGACAGCAACTGAACGTGCTCCGAGACTTGCAGGCATGTTCACGCCTGCGATTAGTGCGACAACGATTACTGGCGGAACGGTAGGCGCGCTCAACGATGGTGAGCAAGCGCATCTAGTCGCAATCGTAGTTCGGCACTTTCCGGATTGTTATGAAGCTGTCGGCAGTCCTAGCGCTGCAGTTCAGGTCTATGGTGCTGGCTCTAAAGTTAATATTCAGCTGACTGCGTTGCAGCGAACCGGTCACCCACAAATCATTCCTGGTGACATCATCGAAGTATATCGGACGCTGAAAAGTAAGCGCCCGATCGATAACGGTACGCCGAGCCAATATGATCAGGGCACGTCGACACAGCCTGATTACTACTTGAGCTCAACGTTCGAAGTACCCAACCCAGTACCCAGCCCCATCACTTGGACCGAAGCGACAGGAGATCAAAATCTTGGAACTGCTCTCTATACAAACAGCGGAGTACAAGGCGGATCTGCAGAAAAGCGACCACCACCAATCTGCAGAGCTCTCGCAAACTATCGTGACTACATTTTCTACTTCGATGTCACCGAACCGGCCGTTCGGATTGCAAGGGCTGCAGCTGGGCTTGGCGAGCTCACTGACGCTTATTCTCAGCAATGGGGAATAGGGACGCGTCCAGGTCCTAGCTACGACTCGGTGCAAATCAATGGATCATCGTTCACGCTGAAAACAGCTGACGATCTCGCGAGCACGATTCTAATCAACGTAGACGACCTTAACCGGGTCAATCCAGACACACCGGGCAACAAAACTACGCCAGCTACGGGCTTTGGTTTTCGTTACGACTATGCAGGTGCTGGCGACTTTACAATCCGCGCGAGCAACGGCGCGAACTATCAGCCGCCGCTCCCAACACTCGCGCAAACTGCAGAATCGGTCACGCGACCGCGCCGCAAAAACGGTATGGCGTGGACGGAGAAAGGTCAACCCGAAGCCGTAACGCAATACGGTGTTACGAGTAACGGTACAGTGTATGGTGCTGTCGCTACGTCGCAAGGTATGGCGATCTTCACATCCGAAGGGATCTATTTCCTTACCGGTACTGGCGGATCGTCTAGCGCTGGCTTCGATTGGGCGAACAATCGCGTAGATAGCCAGACGATGCTACGTGGGCCGAAAGCATGTTGCCGCTTAGGCGACATGGTCTATGCAGCTACAAACAACGGACTAGTGAGCATCGATGGCGGCGGAGCAGTCAAAGAAATCAGTACATCAGCGCTCGGTTTGGTTGGCGTCAGCTTGGCATTCAACCAGAACGATAGAACAGAACTAGTTGCTGATGAGCAAACAGGTGACGTCTACTGCTGCTTTGACGGTACGAACTACCCATATGTATATTCGACCCGCTGGAACAAATGGAGTCGCGTGCAAGTCGCGCCTAACGCTATTGAGTGTGCTGCTGGTGTGCTTGGTGTTGGAATGGTGTTTGGTTACGTGAACGGCAATACGCTTGCCGCCTACAGAAAATCTACGGTCAACTATCAGAAGCAACTTGTTCGCTTCCAACCAAACTTTTGTGGCGACCAAACTACGCTAAAACGCTTCGATGAACTTGAACTGTACTTCAACGGGTCGGCGTTCGGGCAAGACGTTACCGTCATTTTTAACGAGATGACTGGATTGACCCGCACATTGCGCGAGCACGAAGGCGCCACAACACCTAGCTTCATTCAGGCCGGTATCGATTCTACGGTGCAAGGCGATCAGGCTGAGTTCAGTCTCGCGCAAGTGGTGATCGAAGTGCCGCGCGCCGCGCCGTGCGTGAGCAACTCGCTAAGCTTCGGATTCGCCACGCCCGCAGGCACGGTCAAGTACACGTTCTACGGCGCAACACTCCTCGCATACCAACATGAAAAGAGTGTTCGAAGGAGTGCTAAATAATGGGTAACACATGCGTCAAACGTTCGGTGCTTGGAGCGGGTGACCGCCAAGCGGCGATCGAGCGCGCTGCGCTGGCTGTTCAGGCTGCGGCCAACCAGCTGTCGCAGCGCGTGCTACCGCACGCAGGCTCGCCGCAAGGGAGCGGCCAGCGCGGCGTAGGCATGGCGATTCCGCACGGGCAGCTGGGCGGCGGGTATGACCCGTTGCAGCAAACACTGCGCGCGCTCGGTCAAGCTATCAGCACGTTCGCGCGCGTGGTCAATGATGCGCTCGGTCAAGCAGCGAGAGACGCGGCTGCGGCCGCAGCTGTCGGTGCTACGAGTAAGGTTGCGATCCGTATCGTGTACCAACCGTATACCGAGCCAATGAACATTCCTTGGCCGGATGAAGAGTTGAGCGTAGCAGCTGTCACGTGCGCTCGTGCTGTGCGAACCGATGGTGTTGTGGAGCGTTTGCTAAACGGATCCGAGATTGATTTTGATTTTGCGGATAACCATCAGCTACGCGTCAATTCGATTGATGGCATGACGCCAGATACAACCAAGATGATTACTTGGACGTTTGTCTACTTCGGATTTGAGTTCTAAATATGGCATACGATCCACGTCTATACGGTACCGGTTTACCTGGCGATCCATTGCTTGGCGATTCGTCGCAGCCTGCGACGCACAACGTCAATACTTTGCCTAACGACGGTGGCGAGGGTGTTCCCGAAGCTCCGCCCAATGCGCCGTTTGATGATCGAGTTACGTACACAAACGATATCGTCAATCCGCGTACAGGCGCTGCGCCGCAATCGTCATATAATAACTTTGGTACGAAGTTCACTAATGCCGTTTCAGGTCCGCAAGGTCCGGATCCTTATGCTGTAGGGATGGAGCAGATCATTGCTGATGCAGATCGGCAAGCTGCACTGCGGAACCAATACACCATCCCGTGGATGCAAGCGGCTGGCACCAATTATTACACAGGTGTTGGCGCGCGAAACGATATCCTAAACCAGCAGAACAGTGCGCTAGGCGCATTCTCCGCAGCCGACGCTGGTTTGTACGGCGATTTTGCCAACACCAATGCGCAGCTCGCGGGTCGCGGCAATCAAGCCGTCAGCACGTTGGGCGATGCGTTCGGACGTGCAGGCGTCATGGATACGCAAAATGTTGGCGCGCTAGGCAACACTCTCGGCCAAGCGAACAGCATGAATGCAGCGAACGTTAGCGAGCTGCGTGGGCAGCTCGGACAAGCTAACGCAATGGACGCGGCTAACGTCGGACAGCTGAATGCGCTCAATGGGAGCATGCGCCAGCTTACCGCTGGCGGGTACGGCGCTGACGTTGTCAGCAACCCTGAGGATCTAGCTCGCCAAGAGTCTGCTTACGGCACGTTCGGCAACTTCGCTAACGGCGCATATGATTACCAGAGTCAGGCCGCACAAGCATATGCGGACCCCGAAGCGTTAGCCGCTCAAAAAGAGGTAATGGGTAAGTTCCGATCCGAAATGGATCCGAGGCTTACCGATGCAGAGCGTTACCTGTATATGCAAGCTCGGCTTCAAGAAGAGCAGACGAACCGAGGTAACAGAGACGCCAATCTACGTGAGCTCGAACGCTCGGGTATGAGCGGCTCGACCATGGCGCTGTCGAACCTGAACGCGTCGAGCCAACAGACCGCCACGACGCGCGCGCTCGCAGACCTTGGAGCGAATGCCAAAGCAATCGATCGCGCGCAGCGGAGCGCCGAAAACTACGGCAACATGGCGAACGTGGTATCGGGTCAGTCGTTTCAGCAAGCGTTCGGTCGCGGGCAAGCGGCCGATGCCGCATCGCAGTTCAACACAAACACTCGACTGCAAGGCTCGATTCAGCAAGGCAATATGGCGACGCAGATGCGCAACGCCAACGATGCGCTGCTTACGTTCAACAAAGCGCAGTCGCTACAGCAACAGCGGTTCCAAGATCAATATGCTGCCGATCAACAGAACGCTGCTTGGGGTCGCGGCGTCGACGTCAGCAATGCGGGCTTTCAGCAATCGAACAATATCGCTCGTAATGCTGGAATCCAAAGCAATGCAGGCTTCCGACAGAGCGAAGATATGTCTACTAACGCCGGTAGACTTAGCGATGCTCAATTCACGCAATCCGGCAATCTATCGCGTAACGCAACGAATCTTGCTAATGCCGATTTGATGAATATCGGGCAGCAAGGCCAGCGTGCTGGCGAACAAACGCGTATCGGTGCTGGAATGAATTCAGACTGGCTCACTGGCACGCAGAACGTCGGCAACATGAGCATGCAGGCGCAGCGCGACAACACTAGCGCGCTCGGCATGGCTGGAGATATGGGCTTCAAGCAGGCTGCGCTTGATGCAAGCGCATCGTCTGAACATAACGCGATGCGTCAGAAGATTATCGATTCTGCAGCCGAAGATCGGCGCGCGAAAGCTGCCGAGCAAGCAGCAAGCGATGAAGCTGCTAAAGCAAGACGTGACGCCAACTCTCCTCATAGTTTGATTGATTATATGAACTTCAAGAGCGCGGATTGGTGAGTATGGCATACAACCCTGAGCTAGATTGGGAAGAAGCGCAAAAGTTGCTGGCCAGCAACCAGCAAACCACGCCAACACCCGCAAACCAGCCGAGTGTTTGGGCGCAAGCGCAGAATGCGCTGAAACAATATCAGCAATATCAGGGTGCAAGTAACCCTGTACCGCAACGGCAAATGCCTGCAGACGAAGCGCCACCTAAAAATGACGATTCAAAAACGTATTGGGCTATGGCGCTCAGTCTGCTTGGCGGCGGCAAAGATCTGGGCTCGGTTCTGCAGAACTCGGCGGATAGCTACAATAAACGGCTGGCTGCGTGGGAAGCTCGCAACTCGCCCGACGCGAAGCTTGAACGCGCCGCGAAGTTTGCGCAAATTCAGCAAATGGATCGGCAAGCTGCTAACGAAGACTTTCAGAAGACTCGTGAGCTCGCAGGCGATGCGCGTGCAGAGCGACAAATCACGAATCAAGAAAAGCAGTTTGCGCTCACGCAAGAACAGCAGCTCAAGATTCAGCAAGCGGATATGCTCGCGAATAAGGCCCGTGAGCACTATACCGAAATGGGTCTGAATAAGCGACACACAGAAGATATTGCAAGTGCCGAGCGTAATCGTGCTCTGATGGAAGCCGGCCTAAATGAGCGGCAGATTAGAGATATCAACGCTTCGCGTGATCTGCAGACGCAGCGCGATACAGCTGAAACTGAACGCGCAAACGAGCACAACGCGACGCAGCTGGGCATGAAGGCGCTAGAGCTACAGAATAAAGCTGGCGCACCTATTCCTGGACTTGAAGTCAAGGATAAAGCACGCGTACAGAATCTAACGCCTGAAGAAAAGAGTAAGGCAGACGAGCTTGCAGTTGAGTTCAATCGCGGGCAGCAAAAGTACGAGCGATTGCAGCAACTCATGATGTCGCCATATACGACGTCAAACGAAAAAGAGTATCGCAATACTCTAGATGCTTTGATTGGTAGCGAGTCTAAGGGTAACGCAACTAACTCACTGCAGGATGTAGAGTACTTGCGCGCTCTAGCAAACAAGCCTCAATACGCTGCTATCACATCGGCTTGGGGTAAGTTGCAGCAAGCTAGCGGCGGTCGCGGCACGTTCGAAGCGTTGGCCGGGCAGAATCCTAATCTGCAGTACTTGCTACAGTTGCGTAACCAGCACGCAGCCGATCACAATGCTGCGCTCGACGTATACGGGTATGGCTACAAATCCGGTAGCGGAGCCCCAACACCTGAGCCTGGGATGTCGAAAACGCCGCAGCAAGCCGCGCAGCCGCCTAAGCCCTCATTCGATCCGGTCGCGTTGAAGCTGCCCGGTGTGTTTAGGCGTCAAGGCGCGCCGCCTCCGCAAGCGCAAGTGCATGAAGCTGCTTCGCAACCCGCAACAGAATCAGCGCCTATTCTCGAGTCGCGAGAGCCATCGGCGGGTGTTTCGTTGCGTCCGCTTCTCGATCCGCGAACTGGTAATGTTCTTATGCCTACATCACTGCGACAAGTTCAAGAAAAGCTGTCAGAAGGTTGGAGGCAAATGTAATGGGCGCCAGACAAGCACCTGACGGTTTGCAATCTATCTCTATCGATGGACAGCTCTACGACGTAGATCAGACTGCAATCGACGGGCTGAAAGAACGCGGAATCCCATTCGATGATGGGTCGCATTATAAGCCTACGATGGGTAATGCCGATAACGTAGCGTTAGACGTAGGGCGCGGCGCGGTACACGGCGCAACACTCGGCTTCGCGGATAAGAAGTTTGGCGATAGCAATCAAAGCGTAATGCAGCGCCTAGGCGGCGATGATTACGCAGACGTCAAAACACGATCACCGGTCGCCACAGCTGTGGGCGATATGGGCGGTAGCTTGGCGATTCCAGTGCCTGGGCTTGGCGCCGCTAAGGTGGGTGCTGGCGCTGCGAAAGCTGGGGGCGCGTTTTGGCGGCTAGCTGCCGAAAAAATGGCCGCGAATGCAGCTGAGCAAGCTGCTGTAGGCGGCGGTATGGGCGCAGCTCGCGCGTATGCAGAGGGCGAGGACCCTGCGAAAGCCGCGACGCTGGGCGGCATCCTGGGAGGCGCTGGCGGGGCTCTCGTGTCGGGTGCGGGGAGCGTCGCGGCGGCGGCCAAACCCTATGTGACCAAAGCGCTGAACGCGACAGCTGACGCTGCGCGAGCCATGCCTTTCAAGCTCGTAGGCGGCAGCGATGAACAGTTGTCGCAAATCGCTGCGAAGTTCGGCATCGACAAACTTCCGGAAAGGCTTGCTGGTGCTATTGAAGCACTCATACCACCTAAAGGTGTTTTAGGGCGAAGCCAAGAACAATATAGGCAAGAGCTGGCGCCAATCATCGATCGCGTAGGTCCGGAGCTGGGTGCTTTGCGCGAGAAGCTTGGCACTGAGCAAGGCTTAAATCAGTTGCTTCCGGACGAATGGGCAACTATGCGGCAGAACTTGCAAGCTAAGCTGGACTCTACGTCTCAGCGCACAGCTAAAGGTCGCGAAGAGTATGCGGCTCTCGCAAAAGACCTAGAAGAATTCGATAAACATCAGCCGCCCCAAACACTCGGCGGCGCAGCTGATGTTAAATCAGAATACCAGTCAGCCGGGCATATCGGCAAAATGGGATCGGTACCAGAGAAAGCTGCAGCGCAATCGGCAGCAACCATCGGCAGCGAAGGTAAAGGCGTAATTGATCGTCTACTCGGTTACGCTACAGATGATTCGCGCGCGAAATACCAAGCGCTAAATGATGAATACGCTGTCGCTAAGCTGTTAAAGGAGCAAGTCGACCCGAACGCGCTGCGAGAACAGTTCTCTAAAAACCTAGCCGGGCTAGGCTCAGTTGCAGCCGGAACACTTTCGGGTGCAGTTGTCGGCGGCCTGAGTGGACTTGCTGGCGGTTCGGCTGTCGACCATCCGGGCGCGGGTGTTGTGGGCGGCGCTTTGGCTGGCGCTGGCGCTGGCTTCAATCTAGCAGCTGGTAGCGGCACGCGTAACCTCATGACGCAGCTTCTAGCCCGCCCGCAAGCAATGGATACGATCGCGAATATCGCGCGAGCGAGCGGCAAAAAGCTGAGCCAGATTGATCTAGATAAGCTCGCAGCGTATGTGCAGTCTATCACCGGTAAAGCTGCAGGTTACACCGCAGAGTAACCATGCAGCGCAAGTACATCAGAGCTACGGTCGGTGCAACAGACGTCGACATACCTATCCATACATTTTTGGATGGACAGGTACTAACGTACTCGGGCGGAGCAATCACAACCGAAGTACGTGTCAGAGTTGTTGGTACGCCGATAACCGATAGAGTTGCGACTTGGTTTAACTCCGAAACTATACAGGATTCTGGTATCCTGTTTACGAACGTTGTTACGTCAACGTCGTCGCCTACAGCGAATCAAGTAGCTGTGTTTACCGGTACCGGTAAGGCAATACAAAACGCGACTGTCACTATCAGTGGTGGGTCTATTTCGAGCGTCGCATTTATCGACTCGATTGATCCTCTAACTTGGGTTGTGGGTCCAGCTAGTGCTGTTACAAACAGTATTGCTGCGTTCAACGGAGCGTCAGGAAAGCTGATTAAAGATTCCGGAGTTCTGACTAGCACCATCGTTACTAGCGGCTCAACACCCACAGCAAATCAAGCTGCTTCGTTTACCGGTACAGGCATTGCCATACAGGGCAATACTGTCACGATTAGTGGCGGAGCTATCGCGAGTGTTTCGACAATCAACGCGATAAATCCCGCAACCTGGGTTGTGGGTCCTGCAAGCGCTGTTAGCGGCAATATTGCGACGTACAACGGGACAACCGGCAAGCTTATACAGGACGGCGGCGTCGTCGCGGCGAACTTGGTTACTAGCGCCTCAACACCATCAGTAAATCAGGTTGCGACGTTTACCGGTACTGGTAAAGCGATCCAAAATGCTACCGTTACGATTAGTGGTGGTACGATCGCGAGCGTTACGACAATAAACGCTATCGATCCTGCGACTTGGGTTGTCGGTCCAGCCAGTGCAGTTACAAATAATATAGCTGCATTCAACGGTACAACCGGAAAGCTGATTAAAGATTCCGGAGTGCTGACTAGTACCATCGTCACTAGCGGGTCAACACCTACAGCCGGGCAAATCCCTAGGTTTTCAGGTACTGGAGTCCAGATAGCGACGAGTGTCGCGTCTATTGACGGCACTGGAAATATAACCGGTGTAACAACAATCAACAGTGTTGATCCAGGAACTTGGGTGGTAGGTATTGCTGGTAGTGTATTTGGCGAAATAGCTGTGTACGCGGATACGACCGGTAGAAAAATCTTATCTTCTGGCAAGCTGTATACGGACGTAGTAACTAATACTTTAGCGACAGGCGGTAACAAGGTCGTAACGTGGGTTAGCTCAGGGAAAACAGTTCAGTCAGTACCGGTTCAAATCGATAGCTCCGGCAATATGTCGAGCGTCGGAACTATCAACGGCATAACGCTAAGCGCGCACGCAGCGCGTCATTTACCTGCAGGCGCTGATTCGATGTTCGAATCGTCTGCATGGTCCACCAATGATCTGCCCATATACGATAGCTCATCAAATTTACTCTTGCATAGGTTTTCGGGCCTACAGCGTCCTGCATCAACAACTGTAGGTAGCACAGCTGTTACACCTTCCGGCGCTGCGTTTACAGTGCCGCGCGCAGGTAATTACGCGGTTAACTGGGAGTTTTTTGTAACGTTCGGCGATACAAGCGGTAACGTTGAAGTTGTTGTTACTTGGACAGCATCGTCTGGTGTTGCCTGGATGAGTTGGTTTGGTATGGGCGCGGTAGGTGTATCGTCCAGTGGTACAACGATGTCACTAGCTGTCCCATCAGCTTCGGGCACCGCCGTGAGTATATTTGCGTCGCTACAAACTGTAACTTCAGGGACAACAGTTACGCTGACGTTCAGAAAGTCGTCGGGCGTTAGTTACACCGTGGTTGCGGGAATCGCGCGGCTAGAGCAGGTGATATAAATGGCTGGCTGGGGAAACACTTTTCGTAAGGCGCTGAATGACTTGGTATACAAGGGTTCTGCGTTCACTTCGCCTAACGGCGTTATCTATATCGGGCTGCATATCGGCGATCCTGGACCGGATGGGCAAACCGCTAACGAAGTATCTGGCAACGGATATCAAGCCAAAGCAACTGCCGCTAGTGACTGGAATGTCGGAACACTTGCCGATCCAAGTGTTGTGACCAACGCGAACGCCATTACCTTCGCAACACCTACCGGAAGCTGGGGTCTAGTCACGTATTTCAGTCAGTGGAATCATTTGACCAACCGTGCGCCAGCTAACTTTATCGGCGCCAATGCTTTGCTTGTTCCGGTAACAGTGTCCTCTGGTGTTCCGCTCAGTTTCCCGCCAAGCTCTCTAACCCATTCATTCGATAGCGTGTAACCATGGCTATGACAATTGTCGAACTAACTGCGCAGCTCAATAAGCTTCTAGATAAACTAGCAAGCATTTATGAGGACTACGCTAAGAACGGTAAAGACGGTGCGTATACCGATCCGGATGGTAATCCGATTACGATTGGTGATGCTACTGCAAGACTAGAGCAACGAATCAGCTACACGCGCACTGCATTGAAGCTTCGTAAAGAGATTGCGGGCGGATAATGGGCACGATCTACATACCTTTGGATGTCAAAGGTTTTGATCTGGGTTTCGCGACTGCGCCGGAGCTCGTTAATATTCAAGGTACTAACGGGCCAATCGTTGGATATGCTTTTGATGCTTCGGGCCGCGAAGATTTGTATAGAGCTCTGCAGTTACCGTTGTATGGATCTGGTAATCTATCGGTATACCTACAATGGTACTCGCGGTCTGGTGTTACTACAGGCGCGGTACAGTGGGGCGGACGTATTGCAGCTTTCACGCCCGGTGATGCAGTAGGTGTTGAGGCTAAGAATTTCGATACAGCAGCAACAACAACAACAACAGTCAATGCGTTTGCTAGAGGTCCGACTGAAACCATTCTGACTATTAGCTCACTAGATGGGTTAGCG
>Ga0213917_1000086_pt1 | contig 23261 bp, 30 predicted proteins | sample McNCre117MG_FD_161051 | JGI IMG/M metagenome (GOLD analysis project Ga0213917, IMG submission 161051) | Freshwater microbial communities from McNutts Creek, Athens, Georgia, United States - 1-17 MG | ecosystem: Environmental > Aquatic > Freshwater > Creek | place: USA: Georgia | collected... | reverse complement strand
GGCGGTCAACTTGGTAGAAACTTTTTGAAAGACTTCGGCCCTTTTCTTTTGCTCCGGGTGCGCGACATTTAGAACGACGGTTGCGCCGCCGATCACTTCGTCAATGATACCGGAGAAAATGCGGGTAAAATCTTGGGGCCATGACGTTTCTTGATAGCCGAGCCAAACGTTTGCGCGAAGCCCGAGAATATCCGGGACAACATTTCCGGGGGTGATTAAGTTTGTGATTTCTCCGTCGTCAAAAAGTGAAATTTGCACGGATGAAATTGAACTTGTCCCGCCGCGGTCTTGCAAAAGTTGTTGTGAAATTGAGTTCGAACTCGCCGCAAGGTCAATCGCGTCGACTTGGTTATTGTAGGCAACAAAGCCCCCGATATTCCAAGACCCGTCAATGAAAAGGTCAGGGTCTCCGATTCTCGCATATTTTTTGACGGTTCCTATTCCGAATATTTGTGGGACTCCGTCAATTTGCAAAACAAGTTGTGGGGCTTGAAGAACCCCCGCCGCTTTAGATTTTGCGAGTTCCGTCAACTCAATTGCCATTGTTTCCCCCGTGACATTTCTTCTCGACACAATCGCGCGTTTTGTTCGCGGCTTTTCTAAGGGCCACAACTTCGTCGTCGGTCAATACAAAAAAGCCGTCGACAAGGCATTGATCAAGGGGAAGGTCTTTTTCAAACTCAAATTTAAAAGTTTTGAAATCCACAATTTTGTATTGTTTACATTTTCCTAAACGTTGAAGGATTTGTTTAGGTCGAACGTCGAGTTCTTTTTCAGTCGGAAAGCACGAACACGCACACAACAAAAGGGACGTGCTAACCGTTAAGCATTTTCTCAGTTTCTTTTTCAATGTCTTCGTCGGTTCCATTTTTTACGGCTTCCCTTGTTTTGTCTATTTGTTCCGCGTCTTTCTTGTCTTGCTTTTTGTTTTCAATGTTTCGTTCGGCAGCGGCGATCAAGTAAAGAACGCCTTTGTGAACGTAGTTCAAAATATATTTTAAAACGAAATTCAAAACATACCGACCGATTGCCGCCCCGAACGCTGACATATTAAAGCCCCAACTTATCAACGAAGCCTTTTAATAACGGCAAATCTTTTTTTGCAATTTCCGTCAAAACTTCGTAAACGTCGGCTTTAATAACGATGCCCGCTTCGATCGCTGCGACGCCGTCTTTGTCCGTATCAACTTGAGTTGTGGCTTCAATGTGAAGCTTTCCTTCTTTTAATTCCATTGTTGGTTTCATTTTGTCCCCTTTGGTTTATTGGTTTCTAAAATTCTAAGTCTTAGTTCATGGTCTTTTAAAGTCTCGTTTGTGGCTTCACGTTCGGCAAGAATGACCCCGACTTGAATATTCAATTTATTGATATTTCCGTTCATGTCCCACAATATAAAAACCGCCGCCGATAAAAGCGGCAAAATTGCGAATTCGATAAGGTCGCGAAAAGTCACTTTGCCTTTTTCGTTTGACATTAGACCGCCCCCGCGTTTTCGAAAACCGTTCCGATAAGGTGGCCGACGCGAGTTCCGACTTGAATATTCAAAGTTATAGTTTCGCCGGGCCCTAGGTTCAACTCCGCGCGCCCATCGCCGTTTGGATTGCTCGGCCAATTTGTCACGCCCGCAACGTTTATTGAAATCGCGGACGTCCACGAATCAAGATATAAATGCCCTTTAAAATGGCAATTCGCGGGAACCGTATAAGTATAGGTCGACGAAATAAAACTTAGATTTATGTTGTCCGAAACACCTTCGCGAATTTTTATTGTCGTTGCTGAATTGAAAGTTCCCATGAATTCCCCTTAAATTTTTATGATAAAGTTTAAAATCATAGCGGGCGGCACGTTGTGGGCCGTGGCCGAACCGTCCGCGTTTATAGTATGCGCATGTGTGGGGTCAAAACCATTTATCGCGGTATTGCCCGCAAATATTCTCGCCGTTCCGTTATTAGCCCCTAAGCCCCCGATGACGAAACCATTCAAAGCGCCCGTCGCATTTCCGTTTAAAACGTCCGGTCCTTGGTTGTGATAAATTTGATGAGTGTGCGCGCCCCCGGTTGGAGTTGTTCCACCGTGAGAGTGCGAAGCAAGTTGGGCAAGCTGCGCGCCGCCCGAAGACCCGAGAGTTGTCCCCGTGATTCCATGGTTCGCGGAAGCGGAAATTCGTCCCGCCGCCGTTCCGCCCATGTTGTCTTTTCCGAGCGTCGATCGTCCGCGCAAGTCTGGGACCACAAAATTCGTGTTATTAGTCCCGCCATAAGTGTTCCCGATCACGTTGAAAAGGTCTTGATATATTGGGCTTGTGGTAGCGTCTAGGGCTTGACCAAAGCAAAAAAGCCAACCCGCCGGAGCGGTTGCCCCCGCGTAGTGCCTAACTTCTCCCGTCAAAAACGAACCCGTGTGAATCGACATTTAAAACCCCTTTACACTATAAACCAATTTGAACCGTTTGAGGCAATCGTCATTGTTTGATATTGCGACGTCAAACTCTTAGTTGAAGCCCCGTCAATCGTTTGTGAAACTTGCGGCGTGATCACGACGGCGAAAGCGGTCGAATCGGTTCTTTTAAAAGTGATATATTGACCCGTGAAATTTGCGGCGGTTGGCAAAGTCAAAACGTTGTTCGCGGAAGCCGCACTTGCAAAGACAAGCCCCGTTCCCGAACCAACCGTCGTCGAAGTCGCAAGCGTTTCAACGGCAAGGTGAAAGTTTTTTAAGGGCCTATAAAAATATAAATTTGTTGAGTCCCATTGAAAACGGGTGTTCCCCGAAGAATCAAGAAGAACGCGCGAACCTAAATTGATAACGTCGGCGCCGCTTGAGTCTGTTAGAAAAGAAGTGATCACTTGATTGATTCGGGCAACGCCCCAACGAAAACCCGCCGCGCCTAAGTTTCTAGTCGCATCTCCGTCGGGAAGTAAACTTGTGTTGATTGACGTCGCCAAAAGATTCGACAAAGCGGTGTTTGCGCCCGAACCGCCGCCTCCTCCCGCGACCATTGCGGAAAGTGTGGCATATTTCTTCGCACCCGACGCCGCCGAGTCTTCTAGAAGAAAAATATCGGTCCCTACTGGTGTCGTTTTTTGGGTGAAACTTGAAAAATCATTTGCCGCGCGCTTCAATTGCGCGTCGTTTGTCACGCTTCCGAGTCCTACTTGCGACGCCGTTGTCGAATGAGGGTTTGAAGTATTCGCAATGTGGCCGTCAAGGGTTGAACCGTCGGTCGCGACATTTCGTCCAGACACAAGTCCAGACTTTAAAAGAACGCTTGCGATTGTCACGCCCGCGTTTGTGGTCGATTCGACTATCGTGTCGGTCTTTATTCCCGAAGTAAAGTTTTTTAAACCTGAAATCGTTTGGGCAATTCCCGAGACCACAATTTCATAAAGTGCGTCGACGACGCCGACTTTCCATTTCGAGGTCAAAGAAGAATCAAAAAGAACTTGACCGTTGCCGGAAGGTCTTTCGACTTCAAAGCCCGCGCCGTTTGCGCTTCCGTCGGTTCCGCCTTTGTTATAAGTGACAAGGGCGTCTTCGATATTTGTGTTTGTGGAGTTTATATTTGTAACGGTTCCTTGAACTTCAAAGTTTCCCGAGACAACAACGTCGCCGGAAAAAGTTTTATTTCCGCCGATTGTCATTGTGTTCGATTCAATGTCCGTGATTCTTGATTCGTGGTTTGAAAGTGTGGTTTCGGCGGTTGAAATTCGCCCTTCGTGGTCTACAAGAGTCGCTTCCGCGGTTGTGATTCTTGTTTCGTGGTCCGCGAGGGTCACGTCATGCGCGTCAAGGCGGCCTTCATGAACCACAATTTCGGCTTCCGCCGTGTCGAGGTCCGTTTGTGTTGTCTTCAATTGGGCGTCGAGTTTTCCCACGGCAACTTTTCGATTGTCACCGTTTGCAATGTAGTTTTGATTTGCGTAGTTATTGATTGCGGTGTCGGCTTCGCCCGTAGACCCTACGCCTTCAAATGCTTTATTGACCGCGCGTTGAATATTTGTGACAAATGCGCCCGACTCAACGTCGGCGTTTTGAAACGCAACCTTCGCAACCGTAGACGTCGTTGACGCCGTTCTAGACATGAAAGCCGTGTTGAACGTGGTTTGATTTGCGATTTGACCGTTTACGACTGACATTTCAACCCCTATTCTAGAACCTTAAAAGTAAGTAAACCCGATTCAAAGAATTCGGGCAAGAACTTGTCAACATATTCGACAAGTTCAAAACCCGTTCCGTCGGGCGATTTCGCCGTCGCCTCAATGATAACTTTGTCAAACGCGTCGCGTTGGTTTTCGTCTTCCATGAATTCGACCGGATTCTTTTCAATGATATAAGAAAGAAAAGTTTCAAGTTCTTCAACCGCCGCCGGGTTGTTTCTTATAAGACCCCCGCCCACGTCTTCGTTTGTGACCCAACGAATATTGCATCGAATGAAAACGTCGGACCCAAACTTTTGAACGTTTACACGGTTCCCCGATGCGGACTTTGTGACGACCGCATTTGTTAACTTTTTATTTCTAGCCTTTGGTAGGTAGTCTTGAAGGGGGAATTGTGGAGAATAAGCCGAGCCCGTTGGCAACGTACTTGTGAAAATCGTCTGGTTTAAAAGGTCCGCCGCTGTACTAAAGCCGAGCATGGTCGCCGCCGATTGTGGGACCGTTGAACCCGTAGACCACAAAAGGGAAGCGGGCCCGCTTGCGGCAATTGTCACAAGACGATTGTCGCGATTTGCAACCGCGGTCCAGTCGAGCGCGCCCGCGGCGTTTAGCGCCGCCGATACTTTGTTGATATATTCCGTCAAGGTATAAGAACCCGCGGGAATTTCGGCGATGAGTTCCGGCCCCGCGCCTTCCTTGAAAGCGATTTTGTTATTTGAAGAATCAACAACGTGACCATAATAGAAAATTGAATGGACTTTCAAAGCCATTTTATGCCCCCGCCCCGGTTATAATTAGACCGTTGCTTAAAGAATTTTGTTCAATAATTTGTGCAATTCGAAGTCCGGTTTCCGTTGAGTCGAAAACGTCCCCGTTTACTTGAACCGTAACGTGTGTCGTAGGTCCGACTTTGTCTTTGAGTTGATCGGGTTGCGTGTTGTCGGTCAACGTTGCCCCGGCACTTTCCGCGCCCCCCGCACTTCCGCCGCCCGCACTTGAACTCGCACCGCCGCCCCCGCTTGCGCCCTTAAGCCCGCCGCCGAAAGCGGCAAGGGCCGCACCTTCCGCGATAAGTTGAACGCCGCGCGTTTCGGAACCGGGAACAAGTGCCATTGCCGCACCTTCCTTGATATAACCTTCGCCGAGTGAAACTAGGACGTCACCGAAGACCCCAAGAACTGCGTTCTTAAACGCCTCCGCGCCTTTTCCGGTCGTTGCCATTGCGGAACCAAACGCGGCAAAAGCTTTGCCCGCGTTTTCAACCAAAGCCGCACGCATTGATTTTGAAATTAAAGCCATGTCCACATTGATCGACGCGGTTGTATCTTTTGCTTTTAGCGCAAGGTCTTCCATTCCCTTTTTAATTATAAGTTGAGAATCAAAAAGATTATTCACTTCCGACAAAGCGGTTTCGCGCGCCTTGAGTTTGCGATCTTCTTCGATCGCTTCCATTCTTAAATTGTGGGCTTTTTCTAGTTCTTCAAGCGCGTAGTTCTTTTGCTCCGCCGTTGCCGTGGCATTATTGACAAAGAACTTTTTAGTTTCGGCGACTTGTTGCTGATAAGTGACTTCTTCTTGCGCCGCTTTTTGTTTATAAAGCGAATCAAGATTTAAAGTTGTTTTATTTGTTTCAAAAACTCTTTGCGCTTCGGAAATTTGAGCGTCGGCAAGAATCTTGTCGGTTTCTAAAAGCTTTTGGTTTAGTTCTTGCCTACGGCGTAAAAGTTCCGCGGCGTTTTGTCCCGATTGATCTATTTTTGATTGCTTTGCGCCTTTTGCAAGATCGACCGCTTGTTGTTGTTGAGTATTGTCGATAAAGTCCACAAACTTTGTGATGTCCGATTGCGCTTGTGTTATTTCTCGGCGTAGGTTGACGGCAAAAGCTTGTCCGGAGTCCTTCCCAACCGCCGCAAGTTGGATATTAAAGCCTTCAATTTTGGCCCTTAGTTCTTCAATTCTAGTTGTGGCCTCCTCGACGGTTTGCACGGGGCGCGCTTTAGATATTCCTTCCGCTATAAAGCGAACGGCTTTATTCGCCCCCTCCGCGATAGACTGAAAGAACCCGCCGAGTTTTGACGACGCGACCTTCGCGAATTCGTCGTTTAAATCATTCATTGAAGCTTTAAGAACTTGAAGACTTGTTGAAAAATTGGCCGCTTGAGAAACGTCTTTAAATTGACGACTTCCTTTTTCAAGAACTTCGTTCATTAAAGCTTGTTGTTTTTGTTGCTCGGTCAAAAGGGCCGTCACGGTTCCTATTTTTCGAGCATAGTCGTCGTAAACTTTTGTGGCGTTTATATTCAAACCAATTGCGCGAATTTGACGGGTGTTTCCGGTGAAAATCGCTTGATTGATTGCTTCAAAATTTGAACTTATATCGCCGCCGAAAATCTTAGAAGAACGGCGGGCGATGTCCAGAACTTCGGGAATTCTACCGGCATTTGAACCTAGATTGATAAAGGCTTTATTTGCCGCTTCGATCAAGGCCGAATCATCAACTAGACCCCGACTCGCTTCGAGCATTTTAGTTCTAATATTGTCCGCGGAAATTCCAGCGGAAGCGCCGAGCGTTTGAAAAGACTTTTCAAGAACGACAAGTCTATCACCTTCCACAACTTCGTCGATCTTGCCTTTTATCAAATTAAAAGCTTGATCGGCGGCGGTTTTTACTAGAAAGAAAGCCCCCGCAAGGTTCGCCCCTTGGGTCTTTAAAATATCAAAAGCACTTGGGGCGACGGGAATTTCAATCGGCGGAATTTTCTTTTGTTCTTGTTTGAGTTGCTCCGCAAAAGCGGCTTCAAAAGCTTCGGCGGAAAGCTTCGCCGACTTATAAGAAAGTTGGTTGTCGGCGGCCCCGCTTAAAGCATTTGAAAGGGTCTCGGCGGGGCGCGATTGTGTGGTCTTAACGTCCGCGAGGGCCTTTTTTTGTGATTCTTTTTCGAGGCGCTCGGTTTCTTTTTGGAACTCGCGCGCAAGTCGAATTCGCTCCGCCGCAATTCGGTTTTGCGATTCGATTGTGTCTTCTTCTTGTTTCTTTGTGATTTCTTTAAAAATCGCGGACATTTCGTCGGCGTGGTTTTTGGCTTCTTTGTCGAAGACCCCAAAAGAGTCTTTGATTTGACCTTCGTTTAGTTCTATGTCGAATTGCAACTTATTTTCGTCGGCCATTTTTGCCCCCAAGTTTCTCAACTAAAAACCCGACGCTTTTCGCCTCGCGTGGATAAAGATTGCGCGGGTACGCTATCGAATTCAAAGCTTTGTCGCGTTCCGCCCGCGCGGACTCTTTGAGGTTAGGATAAACAACGGCGCGAATCAAGCCCAAGTGTTCTTGGGTTTCAAGAACGTCAATGGCAAGCCACAACGAATTGAGCCTTCGCGCGGACATTGACTCAACTTCACGCAATGAAAGGCCGTAAAAACGTATTATTTTGGCGACAACTAAGTCGTCAAAGTCTAGTTTTTTTTTGCGCCGACGGAATAAGCAAAAAGGTCTAGGAGTCCCGTCATTGACATTTTCTCTAAAACGTCTTGTGGGCAACCTAATTGAACGAAGAAATCAACGTAAAGGCCCACAACGTCGGCGTTCTCGTCGGCTTCTTTGAACTTGCGTGAAATTTGTCGTTGTTCGATCGCGCTCGGTGCGCGGAATTCGTAGTTTTGGCCTTTATAGATAAGAACCAAATTTTCTTCTTTATATTCGAAACTCATTGTGGGGGTTTTCCTTTCAAATAAAAAAGCCCCACGTCTTTCGACGTGGGGGTTCTAAAATCTTTATGCGATTGATTGACTTGCGTCACCGATTGAAAAGTAGTTGATTCGAGAATCAACGCCGTCCGCCGGGTAGACTTTAAAAGTCACGGGCAAAGTCAAAACTTTTGTCCCCGAGAACGTCAAACCCTTCAAGTTTGGCAACGCTTTGTGAAACGTGAAGTCCTCCGACAAATCGCCCGAAAGTAGACGAATTGGGTGAAGACGAAGTTTTGTTGCATATTTGAACATGTTTTCGAAATTCTTGAAAGTTCCCATTCCGTAAATTTCGGTTCCGTTGTCCGGAACATAAGAACCGCCCGTTTTCACAAACATTTTCTTAAGCTTTTCTTCGTTGGTTTCTTCAAGGTTCAAAGTCACTTCAACTTTAGAAACGCCGTTCTTAATTTGAGCAACCGGAGTCACGCCTTCGGCGTGGCATTGAACGTCAAGGAAACTTTCTTCGAAAGAAACCGCGATTTCACCTTCGATGCAACCTAAATTGTCTTCGGTGTCGCCTTGTTCGACAATTTCAAAACCGAAGTTTGTCACTTTTCCCGGATTTTTAGCGTCGTGTGCGCTTGGGACATAGCCGACTTCGAGTTGCTCAACGGTGACAACGTTATTTGAAACACCCGCGTTCAAAATTGCGGTTGCGTCGATCGCAACTTGCAAAGCCGATGCGATTTCAGCAGTCGTGTCGATTGCGTTTGAAGAAATGTCGACTTGGTGTTTTGTTGAATCGTCAACACCCGTTGGCGCCGAATCCGAGTTTGTGGTTTTAAACCAGAAAACGTGCTTTTGAACAACGCCGGTCACCATTGCATATATATGAAAATAAGCGCCCGCAAGCGATGCTTTTGCGATACCTGAACGAATAGTGATTTTCTCGACTTGTGTCACGTTTTCACCGAAGAAAACGTCCATTGCTTCAACCTTAATATTTTCAACGCCCATTTTTAAAACTCCTTTTATAAGTGTAAAATTATTTCGCAATTTAAACGAACTTCAAGAACCACAATATTGTCGTTTGTGGGGTCGAAGCTTCGCACGTTCACCGATTCGGGCAAAACGTTTTTGATCGAAACTTGCGTCAAGCGATTTGTCGCTTTGCAAGCTTCCCGAAGAATAGCGTCCGCGAGTTTGTGGCCGGTGTCAATGGCTTCTTTTGGGCTTCGGTTTCCCGCGACCATGACTTGCAAAAGAACCGGGCACGCAAAGTGAAAGCACGAATTGTGAGTTGTGGCCGCGTAGACCATTGACCCAAACTCAATATGCCACGATTTGTCTAGAATTGTGGCCGGAATGTTTTCAATGTTGAAAGCGTCTTCCCATTCCCTTAAATCGGGGTCAACGGTTGCCATGACGCTTTGAAAATAGGGGCGAAGGGTGTCAAAACTCATCGAAGGTACAACTTCCCGGAACTTATAGCGGGGCCTTTTAGGTCGTCGGCTTTATTGTCGCCGTCAAGGTCTAGGCTTAGAACCGCGCGGCTTCGTGCCGCGATTTCCATTTTTTCGTAAACTTTTGCTTTTTCTTTAAACACATCATTCGACGCGTTTCCGGCTTCTGTAAAGAATAGGCGCAAAGCTAAAGCCGTCGACCATGATCGAACGTCGGAATTGTCCACAAACGCGCGTTTCGTGATTTTGTTTCGGTCCTTGTCGCGATAGCCTTGGCGGTCAATCCAGTCGAGAATTTCCTTTTGTGCGCGTCGGTGCAAATAAATAAAAGACCCGTGGCCTTGTGGAAGCCATTTCATGATTTCAGTTTCAAAGGATACGAGGTCCGCGTCTTCACTGAAAAGGGCGTCACCTTCGGGAGTATAAACTTTTAATTGCTGAAAAATAGAAGCCGACTCCGCTCCGGAACTAACAATCAACCAAACATTTCGCAACCCATATTCGACGGGGTTTCCGATTAAAGAATCACTCTTAAACCCTAAGTGACGCAAAAGACCTTTTGAAGTCGCATTGGGTAGAAACTTCAAAGGCAAGGAAGGTGTCGTTGTGATACGATTCAATTCGTCTACCACAAATTGCACCGTTAAGGAAGGGGCGGTCGCCTCAATGTTATATTTCATGTCGGCGAGCAAATCTTCAAGCGAATAAGTGCCATTCGAGACGTTCGTCGAGTACAAAACCCCGTTCACTTCAAAATCAATGCGCGAAGTGTTTTCATTTATATCAAAAGCATAGGTGTTGAAAGCGTAGTCCAGAAACCAATTTTTATTGGAGGCGTTGAAAACTTGAATTCCGTCGGCTATTTCCCCCGGTTGAATCAAAACGGAGTTAATAGACCCGAGCGAACCTTTTACTTGAATGGATTTTGAAGCGTCAAACCGAATAAGGTCGCCGATTTGAACTTCTTTTTCGGTTGCTAAAATTGGAATAATCATTTTTTCACTTCCCACACAATTTCGAAGTCACCCGAATCAATAAGCATTTGCGGCGTGACGTTCTTATAGTTTGAAATCATTGCTTCAAAGTTTTTAAATTTCAAGTCATAAAGGGGGACTTCTTTTTTTAGGACTACTCGGACGCACTCAATGCACGAAACCCGCGAATCGTCGGAAATATCAAACAACGCGTCATATTTCTTTCCGATTTGTTCCGACAAACCTTCCCGGATTTGTGGTCCTAAAGCTATCCATTCAGCGTTTGTGAGGGCCCGCGGTCTTAGGGCGGCGATAGCGTCACAATCGAACACGTCGTCGAATAGGTGCTTTTGAACGCCTTTTGCGACGGCCTCCACGATTTCGTTTTCGTCTAGGTTTATAAAGGCGTGCGAATAAAACCCAAACTTTGGTCGAGGACCTTTGAATCCTGATTTTATCCAAACGAACGACATAAGGGCGAAGTCTGAGAAGCCGATAAAATATGTAGTCAAATGGGTTTCACGTCTTGAAACCCAAACACACGGACAAATTTTCATAAGGCCGCGCGCGTGTTCGCGGTCTTCCGGTGTTAAGTCATAGGCGCGCCCGGTGAAAAGAAACTTCAAACGCGCCCAATTAAAGGGCGAAACGATTTTGAAACTTATAAACTCCACAACCTTTTGAAGCATAAAGCCCCCCTTAGTATGAAAGTTTCCCGGCAATATATTGTCGAACGGTCACGCCCGCCGCGATATTCGCGTCAAGCCATGCAAATTCGGTGTCGGCCAAAACATTATTTTTGAAATCAGGGGTTGCGAGTTGAACGAAGTCGTCAATGTCAAACCGGTATTTTGTGGTCAACGCCTTGCCTTGCGCGAGCGCGAGGCCCGACGCGGTAGCGAGTCCGTTTCCTTGGGCCACAAAATATTGAATCAAAAAGCCATTCACGACCATTTTAATTTCTTGAAAAATATTCGTGCGCGCTTGAACGCGTTCTTGTAAAGACTCGCACGCCTCGAATGAAATTCCGAAATCATAGTGTCTTTCATGAATCAAGTATTGATCGCCGCGGGTTCCGTCGTTTCTATAGTAGGCTAATTTCTCACGACGGGCGGTCATGAAACCGAGTGAATTCGTATCAAATTCAAAAGCGATTTCACAAATAAGATTATCGGGCGCAATCGAAGCGAAATAATATTTTGCAACGCTCGGTCGGCCATTTGCTAACATTGTCACTTTTTTTAGAAGCGCAATGTTTGGTTTTAAGTGCATAGTGAAATCAATTTTTGAGGGGTGGAGGGTCTTAAAACTTTCGTCTAGTAGGTCGGAAACTCTTAGACCTTGGGCTTGAATTTCGGCGTTATAAGTTGCCGCCCAAAAATCGTATGATTCTTGTCGTTGAAACTTATAGTCGTCATATTCTTCCGGCCACAAAACAATAAAACCGGCGTCCGCAAAAGACGCTTCGTCGTGATCGTCTATGTCTTGAACAAGCCACGGCCAGTCGAGCGGAATTCCGCGAGGCGTTTGGTTTGCGGGAGCGTGATCATAGGTTTTAAAAGCCTTTTTCATGTTTTAGAATCCTATCTTAAAATTAAATCAATGGTCGCGCGCCACAACGTCGAGCCCGCCGCCGCCGGTGTGACCGTAAAAAGCAATATATCGCCCCCGCGTGCAATTCTTCGGGCGGAAAAAAACGAGTCGCTAAAATTTGTCTTCCCGGCCATAAAAAACGCCCGAAAAATAGAAGAGTCAACGGTCCCCGGGGCGACCGGTTCGGTCGTGACTGAATTCACCCCTATTTTTGCGACGGTTGCGTCCACGTTCGTGGAACTAAGCATGAAACCGACGATATAAGCAACTTTCCCCGCCGGAACTGTATAACTTAAAATCGTTTGATTTGCCGTTGTCGCCGATGACGTTAAGACACCCGAAATATAATGCGAGTCTTCTTTTGATATAATGTTGACCGGCGACGATTCAAAAGGATTTGTGATCGACAAAGTGTTATAATTCGGAAAATACACAAAGTCGATCGCGACCGAAGTATTCGAGGCCGCCGCCGTGTTCTTTATTCCTTGGTAGACCATAAGCGGTTGGTAGGGCCCGGGCATGTGGCGAACGTGAGTTGCGACTAGAATATCTTCAATAAAAAAGGAAACACGGTCGGGTTGAACGTCAATTTGATATTTTAAAGACGAAGCAGTCGTCAAACCGTTTGGCAAAGTGATTTGTGTTGTGTCTGTATCGGCGATAGTCCCAAAAGAACTTGATACGCATGTCGCCGCCGTGTTGACCGTTCCTGAAAAGCGAAATTCGGCCACAATATTTGTTCCCGTGGCGTCGTTGCGAAGTCCGAAAAATATTGTTTGGTTTGCAACACGCTGAGAAATCGAAAGAAGTCCGAGGTACGTTAAGGGGCCGTAGTCGCCGGGACGCATGACTTCCGCTTTTGCGCCGTTTGTGGCCCCGGAAGACAAAGTCAAAAGGGAGTTTGCGACCGCAATCGCGCCCGTCAAACTTGTTGCCGTAGTCCAGTCGACCGACAAAGATGTTCCCGAAAAATCGTCGCGAAATTGTCCTTCGTCGGTCAATACGTCGCCACGAATAAGCATATTTCCGTCGCCGTCAACCGTAGGGGCCGCGCGTCCGATTGCCGTATAGGGCGCGCTCGGAGAATAAGCATCGGTTTGATTGACGGAATTCCCCGTCACATCGCGAATGTCGGCGGTGTCCCCGCCGACGTTGGCAATTTCAGTTTCCGGCGTCGTGTGAGACATCTATTAAACCGCGAATTCTAGGCAAGAAACGTCGCCCAAAAAGTCCGAAAGTTTTGTTGCGTTCAAACATTTTGCTTTCAAAATAAGTTTTTGAGTTCCCGCGGCGCCCGCGACAACTTCTTTCATTCCTAAGTCAATTTCGGCGTTGAAACAACCCGCGCCGGTCAAGCCCGCACCGATCAAAGTGTTTGTGGTGTCGTCTTGTTGATAGACATAAAAAATTGCTTCACGAAAGCAAGAACCGTTTGCATGAATTTTGCCGTAGGTTTTGCCGGACGTGAGGGCGACTTCCGCAACCGTGACAAGCGTCGCCGAGCCCGCAACCTCCGTCGCCGCCGAAGATGCCTTAGAAATTCCCGCGCCTTCGAAATCAACCGCAAGTTTTCCTTCACTTGTCAATTGTGGAAGGACAAGATTCCCCGCGGAGTCTTTAAACCCAAAAGCGACCAAACCTTTTTTGCCCGCCGATGCGTCACCCGATGCGGAAGACGTAGGTGCCTCGCCCGCGCCCGTTGAGCCATTTTCTAAAATTGGGAATACTTCTTGAAGGTGTGACATGATTTTAGTCTCCTATTAAATATAAGTTAAGAACTCGATTTCATTATTGTCAATTGATGACTGAATGAATATCGACGTCGCCGTGATTTGATTCGCTTCAATCCATGCTCCACCGAGCGGAATTGTCACAAAATTAGTATCGGATTCACCCGCCACAAACGCAAGTTTAAGTCTTGAAATTTTACGCGCTCGAATCATGAATTTTTTTGTGTTTACGGGAATTGCAATTTCGACTTCGGTGTCTTTAGTAGAAATAGAAATATTTTGAATCGTAGGCGCGAGGGCGACGTTTGACTCACTTCCACCATTTAAAAGCCAAACTTGCAACGCATAGTCTGTCAATGGCTTTGCGCCTATGTCTCGCGCTGCTTTGCGGAGGACTTCAAGTCCGTGATCGCCGACCGTTGGCATTTATTCCCCTTGAGGCCGAAGCCCACAAAAAATAAAGAAGAATTATGATTCTTTAATTTGTCCCGACTTTACGTCGGCGCGCTTGTCGTCGGGAACGAACCACAAAAACCAAAGGCCCCCGTCTTTGACGATTGCTTTGATTTCAATTCGTTTCCCAAGTGTGTCGCAATATTTTTGCAGCGTCTCGGGTTTCTTTGCGGAAACCCATCGAAGCCGCGTGGTTTGTGGGACCATTTTCACCCCTAAAAAGTCGGCCCGCAATTAAGCGGGCCTAAAACACCGAAGGGAAAACCCCTAACCTTCGGTGCTTTTAAAATTATACTGTGAGAGTCGCAACGCGCTTGTCGCTCAATTGCTTCATACCGATTAGGGTGTCGCAATTTACGCGCTTTGCACGACGGCCTTCAACGCCCAAGTCGTATTCGTTAACGGCCATTCCTTGTTGAGAAGCCATTGTGAAATAAGATTTGTGGAACGCGTAAACAGTCGAACCGACCGCGTTTGTGAAGTGTGGCATGAAGCCCACAAGTTGTGCGGGAAGGTCGCCCGAAGTGATAGGTGAACCCGACGCCACGAAATCAGAACTTGTAAAGTTTGTGATCGCGAAAATGTCGTTTAGTGGTCCAGCGCCCAAAACCATGTGGCGGTCGGCCATTGGAACATTTTGCGTGTCGAGCAATTCTTTCAAAGCCAAAATGTCCGCAAGAACCATAACACCCGGAGTTGCCGCCGCAATTGTGTGGTCGGGTGACGCGCTTGGAACTGTCAAAGACAAGATCAAAGCCTGAATTTTCTTTTGGATTGAATAGATCGCAAGTTCTTTCAATTTTTCTACAAACGGAATTGATTGCAACAACGCTTTGTTTGTCACAATGAAATCTTTCACAATGCGCTTGTTGATAACAAGTGACTGTGAAGTGATAGTCACGCCGTCGGCTTCCGCTGCGTCGGCTTCTGGAAGTTCCGAAGCGTCCGCGAATTCGGGAACGGTTGCGATTTTTACAGTATCACCAAGGTTTGAAACTTCGCCTTCGTAGTCTGTAGAAATCAAAGAAGCCATAGGGAGGTCAACAAGTAAAGAATCATAATACTTGCTAGACCATTGTTGAGGTACAATGACGGAAACTTCGTTTGCGGTGTCCATGTAAGCGTTAGCCATTTAGAAAACTCCTTTGCGCATTATTGCGCTTTAAATTTTTGAATCGTTTCGAAATATATTTTTTTGTCCGATTCGGACTTTGTTTTTGACCATTGTGCTTCGGCGGCGTTTACGTCGGCGAGGGTCACAAGGGAACCATTCGGGCGGCCTAGGTTCGGCGTGGCCGAGTTTACGCTCGGAATAACGTTCGTAAACCAGTGTGGGCGAAGCGTTTTAAGTTTTGCAACCGCGGCGTCCGCACCCGAGACAAGAATCTTGCCCGTGGAAGTAGTTTCAACATGCAATTCCGGGAAGTCAAGCAATTCTAAATCAGGAATTGAAGCCGCATTTATGCCCGCTTTTGAAGCTTCGGCACGAAGGGCGGAAAACTTCTTTTCGTCCACAAGGGCGTTTTGAAGTTTCGTGTACTTCGATTCAATGTCTTTTGCTTTTGTTTCGTGGTGTTCGGCGACCGTCTTCCAGTCTTCTTTTTCTTTGTGGGTTTGAAGCTTCAAGCGTTCGTTTTCTTCGCGAAGTTGTTGCGCTTCCGACTTGTACTTGAACAAATCTTTCTTTATTCGCTCGGCGGCTTGACCTTGGTCGGGGTCGGCGGGCGGGTTTAAAGGTTCCACAATTGGGTCAACGGGCGGATTCTGGTTTTCTTGTGACATGGGTTTCTTTCTTATTCACGCGGAGAACATCTCAACGCGCGGAACCCGCACGGCGGGTTCACTTAGATAGTAGGGCCTTTATTCTTTGGGCGTAAACATTTTTTAATTTTCGCATGACGCTTGTCGTAAACGATTCACCCGCTAAAGGAACGAATCGACGGGCCGCAATCGCGACTTCGCCGGTCGTTTTATTTGTGGTTCCTTCGTTATTTGCAACCGCACGGTCCTTCACTTTTTTAGGGGCAAAAGGCAAAATTCCGATAGACAAACGAACGCCGTTGACCTTCATGGCCTTATAAAATGATAGCATTTCACCGCTTAAAAATAAATTCACCGGGCGCGAGGGCTTCAAACGCCTATCTTTTTGACCCGGATAGTTCTTTTCGTTTTTATACTTTGCAAAACGTCGTTCACCCGTGGAGGTTTTCACTGGACTTGAACCCGAGGCGATCATTCGCTTTGCTTCGCCCACAACTTCCGCGTTCACGTCCGAAATGAATTTCGAATCGACGGTGTTTCGAAGTTTATTCGCAATTTGAGTGCGCAAATTCGACTTTATTTTTACTTTAAACACTACAACAACCCTTCAAGACCTTGGTCTTCAAGAATATTTAAGACGCTTTCGTTTCGGTAGACAAGAAGCTTCAATTCAGACCGCGACATAGGTCCGAAAATTTGCGCTAAAACTTCATAAAGTGCGGCCTTCGTCTCAACATTTTGAAACATTGACGGCTTTATTTTTGTTTCTTCCGCTATGATGTCCGCAATAATTCGATCGACTTCGCGTTTGATCGGTCCTTTATAGTCTTGGCCAACGTCCGGAAGAAATCGGCGCTCGGGCAAGTGCGATTTGCCCGACAAATTATTGTGGCCGTCGGCGGCGGGTGCGCGGTCCCCAAAGACCCCAAGATCAATGCCATTTTTTGTCGGAATAAAACCAAGTTCGTCTTTCATGTCGCCCGAAAATTCAAGATTCGCTTCGCCGCTTCCGGTTTCGGCGATTTTCTTTTTCTTATAAAGGGGCGATAAGGTCGTTTTATACTCGCCGCCCGCAATTGGGCTTTTCTTTTCGTTCATTGCGGTCAATGTTTGTTCAACAAGATAGTTTCCGACTTCGTCTTGAATTCGTTCTTTTGCCGCACGCGATAACGTGCGGCCTTCGAATAGATCAATTTCGGCGCTTGTTTCTAGTTTATTGACCGTTGTTTTGCGGACTTCCATTTTGTGCGGCCCCTTGTTGTGGGTTCACTTGGTCGTTTTGCGGTTGATTGTTTTGTGGGGGTTGATTCGGTTGACCGTTTTGGATGGGTTGTCCATTTTGGTCAACGGGTGCGTTCGGGTCCACAATTGAAATTCCCGCGTCTTGTTGCGCTTGTTGTTCAAGCGTCTTTTCGATCAATCTTTGCTCAATGATCTTTTGAAGTTTCATTTCCGCTTGCTTTTCGTCAAGACTTGGGTCGTCCTTCATGAGAATCGAAATCAAAGAATCAATTCCAAGATCTTGTCGGAGCTTATAGTTCGCAAGCTTTTCCGCTTCCGACATGATCGGAGTCGGGTCATTGAAACGAATCACAAAGTTTTCTTCAAAACCTTCGGTCAATTCAAGGCCGACAAGGTCTTCGCACAAATTCGCGTCACCATAAGTTTTTAAAACCGCGTTGATCGCTTCAAAAATTTCAGGTTCGCGGTCGATAAAAACTTGACGTTGGTCTTGTACGTCTTCAAGCGATTCGGCCTTGTCAATGATAAGGGCCACACCCGACGGAAGCGTTTGTCCGCCCGACAATTGGGTCGCGACTCCCGACGTCGATAAGTTGTTTGTGGTCAAATAGAGTGCAATATACATTTCAATCAAACCACGAAGCGAGTCGAGTTGTGGGTTTGCATTTAAGAAACCCATTTTTGGCTCGGCTTGTTCGCCTTGTTTATATTCCGCAATAATCGCGTTCGTTGGTCCGACTTTGATTCCGCGTGGAAGGTTTTCGCCCGTCATGTAGAATTGCCCGTAGCCTTGAACAACCCCAACGTGGTTCGTGTGGGTGATTAGTGCGTTGATAAGAATAGCGCCGTCAATTAAATCGTCGCCGCCTTCTGCCCAAAATGCGCCGTCTTGATCAATCGCAAAAGAAATGTGATTGAACACGCCGAGCGGGTTTAAGTTTCCGGGGTTCGTTGGGTCTTGAATAATTTCACCCATTTCGTTGCAAGTGAAATGATATTTCTTTGACCAAAAAACGAAGGTTGGCTTTCCGTCCGGACTCATTTTTTGATCGACCGCGGTGTCGGCAATCTTTTCGTCAAAGCCGTTTCCTTGCGCCGGAGTAGGCGAAGGAAGCGAGAACACCGGCGAGCGTTTCCCGTCAATTGCCGCAAGCGAAGTCGCGGGCGGCGTGTAGTCACTAAGAACAACGCACATTGCTTTTGTGCGGTCGTGATAGTTTTCTATCACGTCATAAAGAAATGGATTCAAAGCTTCAAGCTTCACCGTCCATTTAGTGACGCCGTCTTCGATTTCCGGGCACGGCTTGACGAATAAGTCGACGTTCTTTTGAAACTTCAAAAAGCGATTCGTCTTTTTCATTGCCGAGTTTATATCTAAAACTTTTTCAAGCTTCTTGATTTTCTTTGTGTCTTCTTCGCTATCAACGACAACGCGTTCAACGCCGTTGGAATAAACGCGAGCGAGCTTGTCCACAACTTTGCGCACGATTGACACGTTTGAAAGCGAGTATCGCATTTCTTGAACCGTGGCGTGGTCTAGTTGTTGAAGCAACAAATCGACGACGTAGTGGGAAGTTTTGTCTTTATAGCATTGATATTTTTTATAGGCTTCGAATTTGCGGTGTTGGCTTTCCGAGCCCTTAATTTCTTCAATGATTTGTTTTCTAACTTCCGGTTTTAAAAGTTCGTCTTCGCTTTGAATTCGCATTTTGTCCCCTTTATCTGATTTTCTCGACCCTAGTCGCTTTTGCGTTTCCACTAAAAGGAAACAATATATCGCAAAGATAGTCTAGGCCGTCGCTGAAGTGTGTCAAGTTCGGCGAGTCCTTTTTCTTTTCAAGCGTCAAAATATCTTGCTCCACGGCTTCAAAGTCTTTGCGAAGACCTTTGCAACGCTCCGGGTGATATTTTATGAGACCCTTGTCTAGTAGGTTGTTGACGTTTAATTGACGGCCCCGGTAGGTAGGCGCCGCGGACTTCACACGGACTTCAAAACCCGCATTGCGGAGAATCGTCACGTCGGGCAAGCCTTTCGTCGAGCGTGCTTTCCCCGCGGGGTCCGGATAAATAATTGTGTTTTGTGGAACGTAGCCGCGGGCTTTTAGGGCTTGAATCATGTTTTCGGTTCGATAGCCTTCCGCCCCTTTTAGTTCTATGCACTCAACACCAAACAAACTGAAACCGTCATAGCCCCAAAGGGTCGCGCAAAACGGGTCAACGTTGAAGTCCATTGAACAATGGTATTGAACAAATTCTTCGCGCTTGATTGTGGCGTCGGAGTTCTTTCTTGGGTCGTGGGAATAATAGAAAAGATTTCCGGCCATGTTGACCCACAAACCTTTTCGATACGCCTCGACCATTTTTTGGTCATAGCTTGCTTCTAAATTTTCCAAGTAAAGTTCGTGAAGGTTTGCGGCGTTGTCGTCCGTTGAACCATAAATAATTCGAAGGCCCTTCGGCGGGTTTTCGATCATGTAGTCATAATAGTCGGAGGCGTAGCCCTCGGGAGTTCCAACGCTACAAATTTGTGGAAACTTTGCGCCCTTCACGCGCACACGACCGATCACTTCTTTATATTTCACAAGCGGAATGAGCGTCACTTCGTTGATAAGTGCAAAAGCCCAATTGGGTCCACGGATAGGTTTGTCGGCGCTAACTAAAAACAACTTTCCTTTTGACCACGGAAACTTAAACCAGTGTTCCGTCTTGTGGTATTGATAGGGAATATTGTTCCGGTCAAGAATCGCTTCCATTTCGGGAATGACGTCTTTCTTTAGTTCTTGAAAGTCGGGGCCGACGATTGCGCCGGAGAAGGGCGCGTTTAATTGGTGAAGTTTTAAAGCCTTCATGCAAAGGCCGAAGGTCTTTCCGCCTCCGAAGCCGGTCGACAAATGCAAAAAGCGCGATTCGTCGTCGTCGTGAAATTCTCTTTGGTGTGGGTTCTTTTTATATCGAAGTTTGTACTTTAGCAAATGACGCCCCCTCGTTTCCTATTGCGCAAGTCATTGATCTATTCTTCGCTTTTTCAATCAAGCTTGTTTAAAAACGAAAGGGCGTGAAAAGACCTTAGCCCTATTCGTCCACAAATTCAAGTTCGGCGTTTGAAGAATCGGCGAATTCATGGTCGCCGCCGCCTTCAGTAAACCCAACTTGGTTCTTGAGTAGAAAGAAAAGCGAGCCCTCGCGGACGCCTTTAGCTTGACCAAACGCCGAGTGCCGAAGCGCGCGCTTATAATAGGCGTCGTAGGCGGGCTTTGCGACCGCATAGGCGGACGCAAACTCGGGAAATTTGTCGAGCCATTCATTTAGTCTTGAATAAGTTATTCCCCACGCGCCGCAAATTTCCGAACGCGTTTGGCCCTCGCACATGCGGGCGATCAAATCTTGCGGGTGAAAGGCGACGTCAAAGGTCGACTTCTGATATAGGGCCCGAATCGCCGGAGGGGGACCAAAATAGAAAAGCGGTTGCTCCGCGGTTAGAAGCCCGTCGATTTCCGGTTCTTTAGTTTCAACCAAAGGGACCGGAGTTTTCGGGGCCCCCTTGGTTGTGGGTTTGTTTTTTGTCTTAAATGATTTCGCGTTCTTTGTCGAGTTCTTCACTTGTCACAACCCCCGCTTCGGCGAATTCGTTTTCCGTCCCGCCTTTTAGGAAGTCGTCAAACTCTTTTAGCTTCGACGCTTCGGCTTCGCGGGCGAGTCGGTCCATGTCGGATTCATAGCGACGTTGCGCTTCTTCGTGGAAAGAGCGAAGCGCAAATTTCACCATGTCATAAGTAGTGTCTTGAAGCGTTTTGGTTTTTAAGTGAACACCACGTCGCGAACAAACTCGGTCGGCTTCCACAATTTTATTTGTGAGGCCGACAATCAAATTCTCAACGTGTGGGTCGTTTGGTCTTAGAAGCCTATCCTTCAATTCTTGAGGGGCGTCTAGGTCTAAACGAATTGCTTCGAATATCCAATTTCTGATTTTTGGTTGCAGCATTTTAAACTTCTTTCATGGGGCCCATAAGACAAACAAGGTGCGCTTCAAGTTGTTTACATAGCAACGAAAGTTCTTCGATTGTGACCGTAGACATTTGAAGCGTGTTTTGTTCGCCGGGCTTTGCAAGTCCCAAGACAACAACGCCGACAAGTTCTTTTGTGTCGACTTGTTTTAAAACGTCTTCGGGCAAAACGAGTCGTTGGCCTTCGTGTAACATTTTATTTTTCTAGAACGCCCGCAAGTGGCGCGCCTTTTTGCGATTCAAACGCGATGACTTTTGCGGCCTCGACGTTTGTCGAACTGAATTCAACTTCGCTTGTTCTTAGATATTCAATGTCATGCGTGTGGTCGTCGTACTCATTGCACGGAACTGGAACTTGTGTCGGCACTCCGCGGACTTTCTTTTTTGCCATGACCATGGGGCCCGAAACGGACTTGATCACCGGGGGTTGTTCCGGGTCTTCGTTTGGTTCCCATTCAATAACGTGAAAATGACCGCCGATAGGAGTCGAATAAATAACTTTGTCGCCTTTTTTATCGTAGGTTCTAAACGGGTGCGTGTGTTCCCAATGAGAATACTTTTCAGGATTTGTGTCGGGGTGTTCGTTTTCTTCGTCCCAACCTTCATATTTTACAACGGTCGAAACCATAAGCTTGAAAAGGTCGGTGAAAATCTTTTTCTTTCCCGACATGTTTCGCGTGTAGACTTTTGAAGTTCCGGGTTTGGAAGCGATTTCGGGCACGAAGTCCGATTCAACTTTGCTTCCGCGTTTCTTGAGAATTGTCTTTGCCATTTCAGCAACCTTTCAAATGGGGGTTTGTTCAACGCTAAATGTAAAATTTATAAGGAAGCAAGAACTTTCTTCAAAGGCGCATGACACAAGACGGCAAGAACGGCGCGAAGCCGGTTCCGTTGTGGTTCGGACAAATGGGGTTGAACAATCCATGCTTCGACGGCGTCGTGAAGGTCTTTATTCGCGCGTAAACCATTCAAGGCTTGAAGTTCTTGATTCACCCGGACCGTTTTGCGCTTTTGGAGTTTCGTTGTCGTCTTCATGGCCTTAAATGATTTAAGACAATTTAAGATTTGTCTAGTCTAGTCTTCTAACTTTCGGCCCGTGATGACCGGGCGCACTTCACGGCCACAACAAGGACAACGTCTTTGTCCGGAAACGTTTGACAAAAGTTCTTCGATAAGCTTCGGGATGTTGAAGCCCAACATGTCAAGAGTGAGTTTGACGGGTTCGTCGATTGTGGCGGCAACGGTTCGTCGGTTATATTTTCGGGTCGGGCGTTTTGGTTTAGACATATTCCCACAAATCAAAAAAGATTTTCTTCCTTGAGTCAAGTTCGGGCTCAACAAAAAGCATTTGTTCAAGTTCCTTTTTCTTTATTGTTCCCGTGGAAAGAACGTCGCCCCATTCCTTCCAGTCGAAAACGTAAAGGCGGTTGACTCTTGGGTTTGTGATTCGCACGTTCAAAAAGATATAAGCAACACCGCCCGTTTGAACAATGTGGGTCAAGTGTTCGACTTGCGCCGGGCGAATATCTTTTCCGCCAAACGCTCTGAATTTTTTGATTTGTTTACATTCGATTGCATAGAATGAACCGCCCTTGTTGACGACAATGTCGCAAGGTTTGGGAGCTGTAAACCTAGTTATTTTTAGAAGTTCGCGAGTGATCGGGGCGTCGGGAATTTTATAGGCCCACGCGCCCCGGTGTCTTAGGCTTCGCATTATTTCCGTTGTGAATATCGCTTCCTTCAATGTCTTCTCCCTCGACCTCGCCCCACATGCGGGCGAATTCAACCCCTAGTTGATAAGCTTCGTCTTCGTTGTCAATGTTTGCTAAACTTATGTCAATAACCTTCGCGGACGGAAGCGGAAGCGTTGTCGCGTCGTTATAACCTTTGACCCATGCGATTTTATTTTTCATTTATTCCCCCTTAATTTTTATTTTCTTAGTCCCAAAAGTTCGCACCGTAGAAACTTCCACAAGCGCCGCGGCTAAAGCGCGCCGACAAATTTCGGAAACGTCGAGCCCTTCAAATTCCGCGTCGGCTAAGTCTTGCGGGTCGAAGCGAATCGACCGCGTGACCCTTGCGTCTTTCTTCATGGGAACACCCGGCAACTTTCCGCCGGTGTTGTCCCCCTTAATTTCTTGAAAGCCTTTTCCTAGTCCCTTTTTTGCTTTATTCTTTTTCATTTGTTCCGCCTTCCCA
>Ga0213917_1000085_pt1 | contig 23433 bp, 32 predicted proteins | sample McNCre117MG_FD_161051 | JGI IMG/M metagenome (GOLD analysis project Ga0213917, IMG submission 161051) | Freshwater microbial communities from McNutts Creek, Athens, Georgia, United States - 1-17 MG | ecosystem: Environmental > Aquatic > Freshwater > Creek | place: USA: Georgia | collected... | reverse complement strand
AAGAAGCGGGCACAGGGCGCAAAACGGGCCGCGAAATTCCGACACAAACCAGCGCACAATAGTAACGCACAGAGCGTTACGGGCAGCGTTACGAAACGCGCACCTAGAGCAGAGCCAGAAGCAGAGAAGAAAAGAGAAAACACACTGGCAGGCAGCGAGCCTGTCGCTTGTGCCGAGAACGGGGGGGGAAATTCTCAAGGGGCACTGCCTGCCTGCCTGCCCCAGAACTCGCCACGGGAAGCCCTGCGATTCATCGGGGTCGGAGAACCGGCACTGACCCGACTGGCCGAGCACCATGCGATCACCCCGCCGATCATCGCCGCGGCGTGGGCCGACGCCCAGCGTGGTTCACGAGATCCGATCCGCGTGCTCGTGGCGGGCCTGTGCAAGGCCCACGGCATCGAGCTTCCGCGAAGGTCCGGCACGCTCAAGAACGCGATTCTGGCCGATCCTGGCCTCGCCAACCTGATCCAGAAACGCGAGCAGGCAAAGCGAAATCAACGGGGGAACGTGGCATGAAACTCACACGCCGAAGTCTGCGACCTTGCGGCTGGCTGCTCGTGGCCTACTCGGGCGGCGAGCGCATCGGATTCGAGCCGTTCGCGTTCAGATCCGCCGCGCTCAGGGCACGCGACAGGGCCCGACGGTCGAAGCTGTCGCCGACGTTGCGTTACGCGATTGCCCCGGTGTACCCAGAGGCGAGGACCGCATGAGCACGCACCCCCGCACGGTCCAGGAACTTGAACGCGAGAACGCGATCATGCGCGAGGCCCTGGAGCGAATCGCAAACTCACGGCGGACGACGATCGAAGAGATCTTCAGCTCCGGCGATCACAAGCGCGTCGCATTCATCGCACTCTGTCGCGTGGACAACCCCGAAGTCTAGAGCAAAGTGTTCCACGTGGAACGGCAACCCGGAGGTTGCATAACACTTACCCGAGAAAAGTTGCTACACTCCGAACGGCTGGAGCAAATCGCATGGAACGCGGGCCTCTGTCGTCGCCAGATCTCATTACCCCACTCACACTCAAACAACGTCGCGAACTGGCAAGCCGCTTGTTCGGCGTGCGACTCCCGGTCGTCACCCGCAAGCAACCGGACGCCCACGAGATGGCACGGCGGGACCTTGCGATATGGCTGGTCAGGCACCCGATGAAGTTCGATGTCATTCCCAGCAATCGCAAGCTCGAGCGCGTGATGGGCATCGATCGCCGTCGCATTCACGAGATCACTCAGCGGCTCGTCGAGTGGTCAGAAACCCATCCGGTCGCCGTGCTGATCCTCGGGCGGATTCGTGATGCCAACCGCCTCCCGTTCAGCGAAGAGCGGGTCATGGAAATCTACGCTCAGATCAGGAAGCCGGGTACTTGGCCCTGGCAGCGACACGGGACAGGCGCGAATCAGCATGAGCGAAGGGCAGAACCAGACCGATGCGGCTAACGCAGATCAAACAAAGATTGATCCTACCGTCGCGTCATCGGTTTCTCAAGGAGAGCCTCGGGCGGGATCTGCGGCGGGAGGGGCAAAGTCTTCGCTCGACATGACGAACGAGCGGGATCGGGGCTTGGTCCGTGAGGCGACGAAGCGATGGCCGCGGCGTTGGCGAGGTTTGACCGCCGAGTTCAAAGATCAGGTCGTCGAGGATCTGAAGACCGCGCGCGAGATGGCGCTGAAGACGCCGGCGACGGTCTCGGATCCGCTCAACGGCGCGAAGGTCCTCATCAGCATCGCGAAGACCGCGGCGATGATGGAGGGCCAGCATCAGGCCGACGATCTTGCCCAGGACAAGAACGATCGCCTTGACACTGGGAAGTCCACGGACAATCAGACGGTTCGTGTCGTCCACGTCAATCGCCTCCATGCACCGGAGGCCATCGATGCTGACAGTTGAACTGCCATCGTTGCACGCGGGCCAGATCTCGGTCTACCGGGGTCGGAAACGATTCAACGTTCTCGAATGCGGGCGGCGCTGGGGAAAGACGCTGTTTGGCGTCGTGCTCGCCTGCGAAGGGGCAATCGAAGGCCAGCTCATCGGCTGGTTCGCACCGACGTACAAGTATCTCATGGAAGCATGGCGCGACATGCTCAAGATCCTCGCGCCCGTGCTCGTCGCCAGTAACGTGCAGGAAAAACGTATCGAGGTCATGGGCGGAGGGGTTATCGAATGCTGGACGATGGACACGCCGGATCCGGGCCGCTCACGTAAGTATCATAAAGTTTTCATCGACGAGGGCGGACTCGTCAAGTCCCTCACCGAGATCTGGAATAGCTCCATTCGCGCGACGCTCGCCGACTTCAAGGGCGAGGGCTGGTTTCTGGGCACGCCCAAAGGTCGCCGCGAGTTCCATGCGTTCTTCGAGCGGGCGGCACAGGGCAAGCCAAACTGGGCCAGCTTCAGGATGCCGACAGCGACGAACCCCGCGATCGACCCTGAAGAAATCGAAGACGCACGCCGCGAACTACCACCCGAGGTCTTCGCCCAGGAGTTCGAGGGCATCCCGGCCGACAACGGCGGCAATCCCTTCGGCATGGCCGCGATCGCCGCGTGCTTCGGTCCGATCGTGCCGGGCAAACCAGTCGTCTACGGCATCGACCTCGCGAAGTCCCAGGACTGGACGGTTGTCATCGGTCTCGATGGCAACGGTCAAGAGTGCTACTTCGATCGCTGGCAAGGACCGTGGGGCGATACCAAGCGCCGCATCATGGACAAGCTCGATGCACCGGCCATTGCCGACGCGACGGGCGTCGGTGATCCGATCGTCGAAGAGCTGCAGCACAACTCGCGGTTCGGCATCGAGGCCTTCAAGTTCAGCCAGACGAGCAAACAGCAGATCATGGAAGGGCTCGCGGCGGGCATCCAGACCAACCGCTTCAAGTTCTCGACCGACGTCATCCGCTCAGAGCTTGAACTCTTCGAGTACGAGTACACCCGCTCGGGCGTGCGCTACGAGGCGCCGAGGGGTATGCACGACGACTGCGTGTGTGCGGCCGCAATGGCCTGGCACAAGTTCAGCCGCATGGGTCGCACGCCGATGCCGCGCATCGTGGGCGGAACCGCCGCCGTCAGAACTTCGCTCGAGCATGACGAATCAATGTGGGAGCCCGTTGGCAGGAGTACATGGTGAAACACACAGAGAACATCGTCGGCCTCCTCATCCTGCTCTTCGTGCTCGCGCTGGCGTCAGCCGCGATCGCCTGGGGCTTTGGCTTCAACTGCAGGCCGTTCATTGGCTTCGCGCTGGCGTTCGTCGTGCTGCTCGCGCCTTTGCTCTTCTCGCAGTTTAAGAAACCGGGAGCGACAAGCTAAGTCAGGAACAACCCCAGCAATTCCGCTGGGATTTAGAAAGGTGCCTTATGAATCAGAAGATTGAACTCGGCGACACGATCAAGCACAAGGTTTCGGGCTTCACCGGAGTCGTCACGGGCTATGTGACATACTTGCTCTCGCCCGATCGCGTGCAGGTCACGCCGAAGGCCAACGCGAACAACGAAGCACGAATCGAATGGCTGGATCTGACCGAGTGCGAAGTGATCGAGAAGAGCACTGTCAAGAAAGATTGAGTTGTCCCCAGTGCTTAACGGCGCGGGGACAAATTTACATGATCATTTACACGACCGAAGCCGGATATCTGACCGAACGCACTCCCGAAGAGGTTGCGAGTGGTCAGTGTGTCTGCTCAATCGAAGTGGTCGAGCAGATCTTTGAAGACGCGGCGATCGTGCTCATCGCGGCTCGCAAATGGCAGATCACACCGATCGAGGCGCGTAAGCAACTGATCGAGATGTTGGAGCGTGAGTCGTGATCGCGAACGCGTACACAACAACGGGTTTCGCGAATACCCATCGCCCGGTCACGATGGAATCGATTCTGCATGCCCTCAATGGGATCGAGAAGCAAGAAGAGAAAGTTCTCGTGGTGTGGAGCTTCGAAGGCTTCAAGAAGCTCATCAGCGGAATGGTGTTTACGCCTGACAAAGCAGCCCCCTATCGCAGCGTCCAGATCGTGGAGGATTCGACTAAGCCGCTGGGATACTTCAAACTCGAAACTAAGAAATCCGTGGAGCGCGAATCATGAACCTCATCCGCTCCATCGGTCAATCTGCCTTGGCCCTCGCCGTTCCCCCATCGGGCCGCAAGACGCGCGAGCAGTGGGTCGCGATGAACGTCACGCAGAGCGAGCTGCAGTCTTCGAAGTGGCAGATCAAACCCGGTCAGGAGTACATCGCCCGGCTCTTTGGCTGGGTCGCGACGTGCGCTGATAAGAACGCGACATTTCAGACGTCCGCAAAGATCAGGCTCTTTCGGTATGGCAAAGGAAAGCGCCTCTCTCCGAAGAGTCTCAAATCCCTTCAGATGTCGCGCAGTAAATCCAAGTACGCAACGGAAGAAGCGACCGAGGTATTTAGCTCCCCCGGCCTCGCTATCTTGGAGAAGCCTAACGACTTCGAGTCTGGCATCGACGCAAACTACTTGCGTCATTATGGTCGATGGGCCTGCGGAAACGCCTTCAACAATTGGACAGACGATCAGTGCTTTACGCTTCGTCCCCAATTCATGAACGTCATTCCCTCGCGGTCGGGCGAGATCATTTGGGGTTGGCGCTATGGCCGCGAGAGCGTGGCCGAGCGTGATCTGCCGCGCGACGAGGTGATGCACTTCAAGCACCGTGCATCGATCCACGATCCGTTCTGGGGCTATGGGCCGACCGCGAACTGCTATCAGCACGCGGATCTGATGCGCAGCGCCCTGAAGTCCGAGACCGATCGGTGGAACAACGATGGGCGGCCGCCGGCGTACGCGTCGCTGCCGAAAGAGATGACGGATGAGCAGTTCGACCTCGCGGTCAAGAAAATGCGCGATCAGGTGCGGGGCGTGCGCAACACCGGCAACTGGCTTTATGGTCAGGCGGTTGACGTCAAGATGCTGGGGTTCAGCCCGAAGGAGATGGAGTATCTCGCGGGACAGAACGTCAGCGAGCAGATGATCCTCGCGGCATTCGGCATTCCCAAAGCGATCTTCTACCCCAACGATGGAGCGCTGGCCGCTGCCCAGGCCGCCATGAGGTTCTACAACGAGATCACGATCTGGCCTGGCCTGTGTCGCGATGCCGATCAGCTCACCGAGCAACATCGCCGTGTGGGGCTCATTGCCGAGACAGAGTTCTATGCGTATGACGCAGTGGCCCAGGAGGACGAGGCGGCGGAGTCCACGATCCTGAAGACGCAGACCGATAGCGGTGTGCGTACGCTGAACGAGGCCCGCGCCTGTCTCGGGCTTGATCCATATCCCGACGAGTTCGGGGGCGACGTACCGCGCATCGCTGGGCAACCCGTGAGCCACGCACCCGCGATCGATGTTGCGGCGACCGACGCGAAGAAACCAGCGCTGCCCGGCAATGTGGACACCGCGGCGACCGATCAGGTGAACGCCGATACGACAACGGTTGACACAAGCTTGAACGGTGCACAGGTGACGTCACTCGCTGGGCTCGCCGCACAGGTCGCGGCAAACGAACTCCCGCTGGAAACGGCACGGGCAATCGCGCACGCCGCATTCCCCGCCATTGACGACGCGACGTTGAACGAGATCTTCAACCCGCTCAAGAACTTTGAACCGGCGAAGCCCGAGCCCGCGCCGGTCGCAGATGTTCCGCAGGCCTCAAAGCATCGCGCGTCGTGCTCATGCGGATCATGTCGCGCTGGCCGCAAGGACAAGATGCCGCCGAACCCGGACGTCGCGGCGAAGATGCAGATCGAAATCCAGCGGTGGCTCGCGGCGGTCACCCAGGACATCGGCGCGGGTTTCGCCGAGCTCACGGAAGCCCAGTACGCGGAACTCGAAAAGATCGTCTACCGCAACATGGCCGAGGCGTTTGCGACGGCCGTCAACATCGAGCGCCCGACGGATATGCCGCCACTCGCGCCGGTCGACGCGCTCGATGCCGTCAAGCAAGAGGGTGCACTCGTCATCGAGCAGATTGCGGGCAAGACCCAGGACGACATCAGGCAGGCGATTTCGATCGGGCTCGAAGAGGGCAAGACCTACGCGGACATCGCGAAAGACATTCAGGATTCAGGATACCCGGCGGTCAGGGCCGAGCGTATTGCACGCACCGAGAGCGCAAACGCCTCAAGCATGGGCACGCTCGCGGGCATGAAGGACGCGGGGATCAAGACCAAGAAGTGGTTCCTGGGCGGTGCACCATGTGCGATCTGCGAATACATCTACGCCAAGGTAGCGGCCAAAGGCGGCTCGATTCCGATCGATGAGCCGTTCGCCACGGCCGGCGAATTCCCCGGTATCGATCGCGACATCATGTATCCACCGGCGCACCCCAACTGCGTCTGTGATTTCGACTCAGGAGACACCAATGCCGATTAATGCAATGGCGGGCGTCATGTTCCAGGATGCACTTCGCTCGCGTCACGCTCAATACAAATGGGCCAAGGGCGGGGGCGTCGGCGCCATCGGCGTTTCTCAGACCCACTTGAAGCTCAAAGAGGCGGGGACCGACCGCGACATCATCGGCATCGCCACGACCGACGACGTGGACGAATCGAGCGAGGTCGTACTGCCCGAGGGCGCGGACCTGACGTATATCAACGCTACCCGTACGCTTTACGCCGATCACAGCTACGGGATCTCCCAGGTCGTGGGCTCGATCCGCTATGTGCGGCCGGCCGCGAACGGCAAGGGCTGGGAATTCCGCGCCGGTCTCTTCCATTCGATGCGGTCACCGTTGGCCGACGACTGCTACACGATCATCAAGCAAGGCGGCCAGCTCGGCGTCTCGATCGGCTTCGAGGCAACCGAGTGGGGAGACCTTGAGCTGGACGAGGCCAAGGCCTATCCGATGGCCCGGTCGATCGTCCGCAAATGGCGCTGGGTTGAACTCAGCCTGACGGCCATGCCCTGCAACGTCTCGTGCCGCGCGATCCTCGCGCCGTCCGAGGCCGAGCAGAAATCCATCACGCTCATCGAGTCGCTGGTCACCAAGGGCAAGATTCGACGCGAGTCGGCGATCGCCCTTGGGCTCACGCATCTCAATCGTGGTATACTTTCAGTGCCAGGGGCGAAAGCCCCGTTGGAAATCGATCTGCCGAAGCGTGTGCTTTCGGTAGAGTAAATCGCGGCTCGGAGCCTGCTCTGCTCGTCGATCGACGCTTTGTCCGTCCTTCCTCGACTCGGTAAGACCCTGACGAACTCGTCACAGTTGTCTTATCTCAGTCGAGGTCTCAAATGAAACTTAAGCAGCGGGTGCTGAACGCACTCAAGAAGCTCGGATACACGGGCGACGCTCAGCTTGTCAACGTCAAGAAGTGGTTGGAAGAGCAGGATTACCCGATCGATGTCATCAAGGTCGGCGACGTCGAGCACAAGATCGATGAGGTCTTTGCCCCGGCAACCAAGGCCCTCGAACTCACGGTCGAGGCCGAAGAGGCCGCGCCCGCCGGCACGAAGGCCCGCGGCAATGGCGGCGACAGCTCGCGCGAAACCAACAACGTCACGGCGGCCCTCGGTGCCGAAGATCTTGACATCAAGGTCATCGGCGATTACCGCGCGCAGTCGAAGGACAGCTACAACCATCGCGCGAAGTCCGGTCGCGTCCGCAAGGGCCAGAAGAACGTCGGCACGGTGTTCGCGAATGCGAATATGGCCGAGGCCTTCGGCGCTCTGCTCCGCATGACGCTGGCCGACATCAACCCATCGGTCAAAGGCATGTACGGTCAGGCTGCAGTCGATCGCGAGATCGTCAAGAAGACGATGGCGATTTTCCCCGAGACCGCCGGCGGCCTGCTCATTCCCCAGCAGTTCTCGAATGAGATCGTCCGGCTCGTCGAGGACTACGGCGTGTTCCGCGCGTCCGCAAAGTACGAGCCGATGACGAATCACACGCTCGACCTCTCACGGCGCACGGCTGGCGTGACCGGTGCTTGGACCAGCGAATCGGGTTCGCCCGCCGCGTCCAATCCCACTTACGACCAGATCAAGGTCACGACCGACAAGCGCATGACGCTCAGCAAGGTCACGAATGAATTGCTGAACGACACGCCGGTCAACATCGCCGATCAGATCGCTACCGAAGTCGCGCAGGACTTCTCGAATGCCGAGGATGACGCGGGCTTCAACGGAACCGGCGCTTCGACCTACGGCGGTTTCATCGGCCTGCTCTTCAAGTTCCGCCAGATCGTCGAGGCCGCGGGTGGCACATGGGGCGATGCCGATGGCGTGAAACAGGCGGGCATCGTGCTTGCCGCGGGTAACACCTTCGCCGAAATCTCGCTGCAGAACATCCTCGACATGATCGGCCGTCTGCCGAAATACGTCTGGAAGCGCGGTACTCCCAAGTTCTACTGCCACTCGCAGTTCTACTGGTCGGTCGTGGAGCGTCTGGGCATCGCGACTGACACCAACGCGAACATTCTCAACGGCGTTCCCTCGTTCCGATTCCGCGGCATCCCCGTCGAAGAAGTTCAGGTCATGCCCAACGTGGACGCGAACAGCCAGATCCCGCTCATCCTCGGCGACATTTCGATGGCCGCCAAGTTCGGCGAGGTCCGGGGCTCGATGCGAATCGATCGCTCCGAGCACGTCTACTGGGCAACCGACGAAATCGGATTCCGTGGCGTCGAGCGCGTTGGCATCAAGGTTCACGACGTCGGCAACTACCACGCGACCGCGGCCTCCCGCGTCGCCGGTCCTGTCGTCGCCCTCCTCACCACTGCCGCCTAATTCACATTCGCACAACAGAACTCCAAAGGAGTTTTTCCCATGCTTCATTTTCCGATTCCCAAGAAAGTCAGCATCACTCCGCCCGCCGCAATCATCGACAACGCGGCGGCGGCCACCGCCTCATTCAAGCGCGATGGCGCGGACTACGTGATCATCACGGCCTACATCGGCGCGATCGATATCGCGGCCGTCACGTTCAAGGTCCAGCACTCAGACACGGACTCCGGCTACACCGATATCACCGGCAGCGATCTGGTCGCAAACATCACTGCCACGGTTGATAACGGCTTCGTGAGCTGGTTCATCCGGCCCTCAAAGAAGTGGCTGGATGTCTCGATCACGCTCGGCGACGGCGCGGCCGGCACCTACATCGCGGTCTGGGCCGACCTCTACATGGACGAGACGCCCGACACGGACACCAAGCGCGGACTCATCGCCTCGGCGTTCCTGCAGCCTTAATCCCTTCGCCGCGGGGTGCAGGGATGCGCCCCGTGGTTTTTATGCGGCGTTTACCAGAGAACAAGAAGCGGGCGGCGCCCGCGCGTGTGAAGGACTCCGATGACACTACTCGCACCAAAACGGTTGAACTGCAAGGTTCTCAGCTACAACAACGGCGGGCTGGCGTTCCCGAGCGCCCCGATCACGGTGATCGCCGACGCCGAGGCAGTCTCGACTCCTGATGCAACGGACGTCACGATCCCGCTCGCCTGGGCGGACGCGCAGCATCAGTGGGTCAAGCTCGGCGATGACGTGGGGCGAATCTTGTTCCGCTGTCGTCGCGCGGCGACCTCGGCGATTACGACATCGCCCGTCATCAAGGTCTTCGGCGCGTACACCGATACCGATCCTGACCCGGTGACCAACGCGTTCCCGAACGACAACACGATCCCTTTCGATCGCCTGGACGGCATCAACTCCGCCGCTGGCCTCACGCTCACCTGTGTCGCCGCAACGGACTTGCGCGACGGCACCTACTCGTATTCGAACTGGCTCACCTACACGCATCCGATCAGCGGCATCAAGGGCGATCGCTTCGGTGCCCGTTGGATCTTCCCGATGGTCACGACACCCGCGAACATCGCCGGAACCGGCGTGATCATCGAGATGCTGGCAATTCCCAAGTTGTACCCAACCTCATGAGGTGATTCGTGGCTGTCATCTCAGTCGCAGAATACAAGGCATATGCCGGGATCTCCGGCACGACGTTCGACGCCGTGCTGGCCGTGCTCATCGCCTGCGGTCAGGAGCTGGCCGAGGACTGGCTGGGCTTTGCGTTCGACACCGGGACGAGGACCGAGCGATACAGCGGGCCGATCGATTCAAACAAGATCTACCTCAAGGGGTATCCGGTCACGAGCATCACGAGCGTCAAGCGCTATAGCTCGGTCAGCGCCTACGAGCTGGTCGATTCCACGACCTATACCTATGACGCGGCGAAGTCGATTCTCTATCTGCCGGGGACCGGACGCGGCATGGGCGTCATGGCCCGCGACGAATGGGGTCCGCTCGAAGATCAGGATCTGGGAGTCGGTCCCCGCTGGGTCGAGGGAACCAGCAACTATGAAATCGTGTACGTCAGCGGCTGGGCGTCGAACGCCATGCCCAACCGTGCGAAGTACGCGATGTACAAACTGATCGACGCGATGATGGCCGATCGCCGGGTTGATCCGACGATGAAATCTCAGTCGGTGCGCGATGCGAGTTACACGAAGTTCGATGCCTCGCCCACCGTTCAATCGATGATCCACCACATCTTCGCCTCATTCAAGTTGGGAGGCCCCTGATGTACTTCCCGACACCGACCTGGACGATGTCACAGACGGGCGAGATTCTCGCGCCGACTGTCACCCAGGTCAACAACGTCGATGTCCTGACCTATCCCGCGGCGGGCGCGGGTACCTCTACCCCTTGCTCGATTCAGGAGCGCAGCGGCGTCAACGCCTTGGCCTTCCAGCGGTTCGCGGGCCAGCGCGTGGCGGTCGGTTACTTCCCGCCCGAGCTGACGCTGGTCAAAGACTTTCGGGTCATCGTGACGGGCGACGGCTACCCATCGGCGGGCCGCGTCTATCAGGCGACTTCGCCACCCACCAACAGCGCGGGCACCGGCAGTTTCTGGATTGTCAATCTGGAGGCCGTCGAGTGAACTACCGCGTCACGACCAATCTGGATCTCGCGGCGATCAACGGCAAGGTCGAACGCGCGATCGGCACGGGGCTCGCCGCGTGCGGGACAGCCGTCAGGACCGATGCAAAGGCCAGCATGGGCTCGATGCACGGCGGGAAGCCATCGGCGCCCGGCTCGCCGCCCAATCGCCAGCAAGGGGCTCTCAGCCGTTCAATTTCCAGCGTGGTCGAGGGTCGAACTGCGCGCGTGGGCTCGAACCTCGCATATGCCCGCATCCAGGAGAAGGGCGGAACGATCCGGCCCCGCAACGGCCGCTTCCTGTGGGTGCCGATCAACGCCCGCGCGGGCGAGACACCGACGGCCGTCCGCAATGACAAGAAAAACTTCGCGTTCATCCCGCGCCGTGCCGGCGGCTGGTTTGTCGTCCGCAAGTCGAAGAGTGGACGCAAGACCAAACGCGGCTTGCTCTATGTGCTGATCCACGGCACGAACCTCGCGGCCCGCCCGTATCTCGCGCCTGCACTTGGCCGCGTCGCGCCCCGCATGAGCACGATCTTCGCCAAGGCCGCGGGCTCCAACTTCATGGCGGGGGTGACCCAGTGACCGCCAGTATCGGACTTTGTAACGCGATCATCGCGCGGCTCAACACCGACGAGACGATCAAGGCTCTGGTGCTCGGCGGCTTCCGTGAGTTCCGGGGACCCGCGCGGGGCGTGACGGTCGGCGCCGGCTATCCCTATGTCGTGGTCATGTGCGAGACGACGGGTGAACCGCGGCACGCAGGGCGCGGCGATGGATTCATGGCGACAGTCCGCGTCACGGTCGTCGACGAGGTCGCCAACGGCGTGGCCCGCATCGAAGCGATCATCGCGCGAATCTTCGGCGACGCCAGTCTCACGCTCTCGCTTGGCGGCGTGCCAAGTTATGGCCTGCATCGTCACATGATCGAAATCGACGGCGCGACCGGCCTGGGCTGGAAAGGCTCGCAGCTTGTCTGCCAGGGCGGCGGCTATTCGATCGACGAGGATGAACTGTTTTTGTCACACACGACCACGTTTGAAGTAGCGATTAGCCGCTTCCCAACTTGAGGATTTTCACATGGGTCAGCAACTTGAAGGCATCGAATTCTCACTCGCGACGGTCACGGCGGCCACTGATCTCGCGACCATGCTCCATCCAACCACGGGCTCGGTCTGTCCCTACACGTTCACGATCGATGCGAACTCCGATATCTTCGACGTCACGGGCCAGGGCGACACGGCCAAACGCCAGCGCTCGGGACTCGGCCAGTGGACGGCGCGGGCACAAGCATGGTTCCCGCGTGCCACGAAGTTGCTGGGCAACAACGGCGATATCACGTGGAGCGATGCGACGGACATCAAGTGGATTCAGGGTTACAGCCTGAACGTCGAGACCGATCAGGTGCACGACATCAGCAGTCAGGACCAGGCGAATAAGAACTTCAAGTATTTCCGCCCCTCAAAGCTCGTGAAGTTCGGCGGCGATATCGACGCGATGTATGACTCGGCGACGGCCGCGATCATCCCGGTCAACGCATCGACGGCCATCTCGGCCTATCCGACCGCGACGTTCAAGCTCACGGAAGACGGCGCGGCGGACCCCACGCTGGCCGGTGCCGTCATCCTCAACCAGCTCTCGCACAACGCGGTTCAGAACTCGACGCTCCAGCAGCTCAAGTACAGCTTCACGGGCGATGGTGTGCTGACCGCCACGAGCGGAACGGGCGGCATCGTCGCGGTGTTCCCGGCGGGCGCCGTCGACCAGCCTGACTGGGACACGACGGGCGATGGAAACCCGGACGTGGCAATCACGTTCACGGCCAAGAGCGGCGGCCTGACGTTCAGCGGGTTCTGTTTCTGGCGGCGCGTCGGCATCGTCTGCCCGATCTCGGGCCTGATCGGGATCTCGATTGAGCTGCAGGGCACGGGCGTCTACTCGATCACCTAAAGGAGCGGCGTGGGCGATAGCGCGAACAAAGTCGGCGAGGTCTATGTCGAGATCAAAGCGACTGGCGGTGACAACATCGCCAAAGAGGTTCAGCGCGGACAGGCGAAGGCCGAGCAACAGGCACATAGTGGCGGCGGTCTCCCTGCTCTCGGAGGTGGTTCTGGCGGGGCCGCTGGTTTGCTTCGTCGAGCGGCGATGACGGCCGGCGGCGGCGGTGTCGATGCGAGTGGCGGCGCACTGCACGATGTTCAACAGTGGGCGTCAGCTCTCGGAAATGTCGAGAAGGAACTTGGGAAAATCCCAGCAGCAGCGAACGCCGCGTCAAAGAGCACTTCCCTATTCAGTTCAACTGTGATCCAAGCGCTGTCAAAGGCTGGCACGCTCGTCGGAATTCCAAGCCACTTAAGCACTGGATTGCTCCGACTAATTCCGGCGGCGGCTGGGGCAACAGCGGCAATCACTGCAGTCGTAGGGGCGATCGGATTTGGTGTTTACAAATGGATTGAGGCCAAGAAGGCGTTGAAGGAAGCCGAGGAAGAGATCCAGAGAACGCGGTTGGCATGGAATCAATTCACAAAGGATCTGGTAACGCCGCCGGGTGAGTTGGAAAAAACGTTCAGTCTCATCGACGCAGAAGCCAACAAGACAATCGCTTCTATACACGAGACGATGGAGAAAAAGAAGAGCATCTTCAATAGCTATGCGCGCGCGTATGAAGAGTATCTGAACGACGAGGCGCGGATTCTCAATCAGGCTGAAGGGACGAAACGCGCAATCGTTCGGAAATCAGATCAGGAAAGACTCAAGGAATCCATCAAGGCTTCTGAACAAGAGGCTATTGCACGATGGGCAACCGTAAACGAGGTTGTCGCCAAAGAGCGTCAGGCGCGCGAGGCACGGATCAAGGAAGTCGAGAAGGCCGAGCAGGACGCGGTTATCGCGGAACTCGAAGGCGTCACGAGGCTTCAGAAGGAAAAGGAAATAGCTATCGATGCTCTGTCTAAGAAACGAGCTGATGCTTTGGAAATCGGCAATTACGAGGAGGCCGAATATCTCGCTCGCGAAATCGCGGCGGCGACCAAGGTGGCGGACATAAAGATCGGCATTGCACAAAGGGAAGAAGACGAGAAGGCACGCATCAAGGTTGAATCCGCTCGCCGCGCAGCTCAGGAGGCAGAGCAGGCCATGGAAGATGTTCGGCGCTCATCGAATCAATCGATCTTCGCAAACTCATTCGGCGGTCAATCTGCATCCCTTCAAGAACTCACAAGCCTTGTGCGCGATGCAGTGGAAGCCATTAGGAGAAACAACTAATGGCCCTGCTCAGTGTCAAACTTGGCGGCGAGTCGATCGTCGATTCTGGAAGTGGCGTGATCCGCATCACTCAGGAATGGGTATCGACCTACTACAGCAAGGAAGCGTGTGCGGCCGACGCACGCCTGCCGAAGAAGGGCACACAGCATCCGAACTATCAGGGGGTCGTCGTCGACTCCGTGGCGTTCGGCAAGGAATCTGACGGCGCGATCACCCCGACCGTTCTTTACTCGAATGACCGCTCGTTTGAAATTGTCCAGAACACTAGAGCGACGATCAGCACCAAGGCGCGACCGGGGCAGAGCATAAAGCAAGTACAGGTCTACATCCCGGGATTTGTATTGGCCGAGAAGATGGTGCCGACCGGAAACGTTCAATCCCTCACAGAGTTCTGGGATGAACTTCCGCCCGGCGCGACACACCTTACCGAAAATAGACCATTCCTCACGCTCACAGTCATCGTGCCCGCGATCACCGCTCAGCAACAAGCCCAAATTATTTCGCAAATTAACAAGGTCCATCTTCTAACTGGACCATTCGGTGGAAATCTCAAGTACGAGTTTTACCCACCATCGAGCTTTCCAGAGGATGCGACTCGCGATCGGATTACTTATTACTGGTTACACGATCCGGGGACACCCGCAACGCAAAGCTCCAACCAGGTCTTTGCCTACCCACCCGTCATTCCAAATAGCGGCGGGCTGATGCGAAAGCCGTTTCACCGATTCATCGTGCGTAACGGTGTTGGTACCGACGCCGATGAGCATCCATTTCCTCCGACGTTCTATCAGGAGCCCTTCGCGTTTGAGGAGCTTGGTGGAATCAACTATCTCGATCATTGGCAGATTCTGCCGGGGATTGTGCCATGACACCAGCAACGCATTATGACGGCGTGGTGGTGAGTGTTCAGGGTCAGAATCCGGGACCGGGTAGCGGAATTACCTATACGGTCGCAATCAATATGGGCTCTGGTTCACCACGCGAGATCGCGGGAGTAACGCCGAGTGACCGGATGCTTCCTGATGAAATTTGGACTATCGCGGCATCGCCGGGAAAGCCTGTGCAGTGCTTTGACATCGCTGGGACCCTGATCTTCCTCATCAAAGAAACTTTCGCTTGGACTGCGAGCTGTGACGAACCATGAAACCACAGAGCAAACAATTCATCGGCGTCAATCTCAAGAACGTGCAGTGCGGCATGGACTACACGGCCCGCCGTTGCGTCTATGACACAAAGGACGACGACCTTGTGAGCGTCACGGCCACGCCCGGCGCACAGACCTGGGACACGGGCGTCATCACGATCAAGGGATCGAACAACCCGGATGCGCCCGCCTCATCGTGGATCGCGCTCTCGGGCGTCTCGACGATCACCGCGTCATCGCCCGCGCTCGAGATGTTCGCGCCGGGATTTCGCTATATCGCGCCGTTCATCACGACGGCGAACAGCGTCGATTCATTCATCAATCTTGATTTTGCAGGGAGAAATTAACAATGGCTAATGCCTATCACGTTCCGGGCTCTACTTCGATGGCGGCCGCCGCATGGGATGACGGTATCGGATTCGCGCAGGATGCGACGCTCATCTTCGATGCTCCGCACGGCGAGAATCAGGACGTTAATCTGTTCTGCGATCAGTCGGCGCTCCCCCAGGTCACGTCGCTCGATTTTCAGCCGACGTTCAGCGGATCGATCGGGACTACCGCCAACCCGCTGAAGACCGGGGCCAAGACCCGCATTCAGAACGCGGCGATGGGCGGCATTCTGAGTTTGATGGCGGCCTGTATCGCTGGCACGGGCGCGGCCAACACCATCGCCCTGTTTATTCAATCAGGCACGGGCCGAACCGATCTGCTCGGGGGAACCGTCACCGAAGTCCAGCAGGGCGCGGGCGTCATCAACGTGAACTCCTCGACGGTTGTCACGACCGTCAATCACTCGGGGGGCACCGCGACCTACGAGTACAACGCGACGCCGATCACGACGCTCACGGCCCAGACCGGCATGATCATCTTGAAGCGTCAGGTAACGACGCTCGTGAATCACAGCGCTCTGATCATCTACGACACGGTGCTCAACTGCACGAACTTCACGGACGGGCCTACGGCGGTCACCGATTGGCGCGGCGGCAATATCGCGACGGGCAACATGGCCGGAACGTTCACGGTTGAAAACGCTACCCGCGCCTGCACCATCGGCTCGACGGCCTTCCGCCCGTGGGCGAGTGCCAAGATCAATCGAAATACACAGGCGGGTGTCGCCGTCACGTTCAGCAATGAAACACCGATCGCCGGCGGCCCGCGAACGGCCGCGATCGGATCCGTGGTCGGCGCGTGAGCTCGATCTTGACCAAGGCCGGAAAGGTGATGATCCGCGGCGGTCGGGTCATCGTGAATACCGCGGCGTGCATCGCGCGGTGCTGTCGTCGCTGTCCGGGTCCGGTGCTGCGCCGCAAGTGCGATCGGTTCTGTCCTCAGTGTCCGACGGACCAGATCCCGCAAGGGTTCTACCGCATCGACTTGAACGCGTTTGTCTCGCCCGGTGTCACCTGGGCCCAGTGGATTGCACAGAACGATGCGCAGCTCACGCCCTGCCGCCTCATCCGATTCGGGACCGACCCCGAGGCGTGCTACGTTCTGGACCGCAATTGCTCCCGGTGCTTCGTGCCGGCCGGCTGCCCCTATGTGTTCAACTACGGGGCGCTGCCGGTCGCGACGTTCCAGAATCCGACGCTTGCCACCTGTCAACAGTGCCTCGCGTGCGAAGAGTGCTGCGACACGGCGATCATCAACGATTGTTATCACCAGTTCTGCCGACACTGTGGATCGACCTACAACACGCAGTCGTCTGGCACCGGTACTTCGAGCTCGATTCAGTACGACACGACGGGCGGCATCCAGCGCGGCGAGATCTCGAATACGACGGTCACCCGCGACTACACGGCAAACTCGACGCACGTCTGTACCGAGGACGATGGGACATGCAACCACTCGACGATGGTCTGGAAATGGAATGGCACGACGCGCGTGCAGGTCAGCGTCCACCAGCTCACGGGCATGAACTTCGAGGGCGAGGCCTCGGCCAGCCACAATAGCGACAACCCGAACAATCCGGACGCTATCTATGTGTCTCAATATCCGTCACATTGCGGACACGCGACGCTGCTCAGAAATGCGATCTTTGCCCAGATGGCGACGGGCATCGCGACGGTGCTGGCGAACACCTCGCGCGATGCGATACTGCGCCTGATGCCGGTCGGCACGATCGGCGATATCGGGCTGGGAACTGGCGACTTCAGTCGGTGTTCAAACACAGTCTTTCAACAGAGCGGCGGGCCGTTCGAAGGCGAGTATCTGAACGAAGTGACTTACACCTGGAGCGTCGCGATATCCCAGACCGGGGCGAGCTTCACGTTCACGTATGACAACAAGCGATTCGTCAAGCCCTTCACGAACATCCATCGCGCGCTGCAGGTCTGGGGGCATGGAACGCACTCAGGCAGCTTCTCGATCAACCGCATCGATCCGTGCGCACCGGGCGCGGTCGCCAACTGCCCGGATCTTCTCGCCCGCGCCTGTGGCTCGCGCGAGGTCGGGACCGGCGGCGTCGGGCCCTCGGGACTCGCCGGAGATCTGCTATGAGCTGTTGCAACGGCGATTGCCCGATCAGTCAGCGGGAGGTCGCGGCCATGTGCTGGGCGTGTCCCGATGCCCTGCACGATCGCGCGGCGAAAGTCACGCTCTGCACGATCGATCTGCAGCCAGTCGTCGGCCGCCGCGGGTGTCCGCGCGAGAAGTTCACGGACGACACAGGCATCACCAGCGTGCTCGATGGCGAGATCAAGATCTATCGAGTTCCGTACTGGACCAGGTTGCTGATCTGGGCCTTCAACTGGAAGCATCACAGACCATCGAGCTACGACGGTTGCGGCTGTCCGCGCTCGACGCGCGATTTGTGGGAGCGGTTTAAGGCCGAGTGGAAGGCGCTGGATCGAGGTTCCGCCCGAGGATCAGCACAAGGCGTTCCATGAATCGCTTTAGTTCCGTTCTGAAAGGAGGACTTATGTCCTTTAGATCCATTCGATTTGTTGAGATTCTTATCGTGCTCGCGTCCACAGCCCTGACCATCGTCATGCTCGGGTGCAACGGTCCTCCCACTGCCTCTCAGATCAAGATTGGCAACGACACGGCCGAACTGCCTAAAGCGGGTCACTACAACGCCAAATATGAGTACACGAACGCCAAGACCGGCGAGCATCGATTGCTCGAGATCAAGGATGCAACGGTGGACCCGGCGGCCGCGCTGCAGGCGAATGTCGAGGTCGAGGCCAAGCGATGGGATGCGTTCAAGTCGCTGACCGATCGCATCAGCATTCCGGGCGTCACGACTACGGCACCCGCCGCGCCCAGCACTGGCCCCCCCAAGTAAATCGGACCTCACGATTCCGCACACTCGCGATCTAACGGCCGCGAGCGTGTTTTCAAAGGGAGGCTCCAACACATGGCTCGTCGCTTCACGTCTTTCATCCTCATCGTCCTCGTGGTCCTCGTCGCATTCTTCGTGCTCTTCGCGGTGTTCGTCGCGCCAAAGCCCGCCGCCGCCTCGCCGCCGACCACGGTCACGACCGTCGCCTCGCGGCCGCCCGGACATATCGAACTGCTCTTTGCCTGTGGCGCGGGCGCGGATCTGGAAAACCTTGGTTCAAACTATCAGGTGCGGACCGAGGGCTGGGTCGCGGCCGCCCGCAAAACATTCATCCCGCGCCTCACTCAGTTCTACGGCGGACGAGCGCCAGCCGGAACCCACGTGTTTTTCCATCTGCCGTTCGGTCGATCGCAGACCGCGGCGGGCGACGACGCGGAAATGCCGTTCGATGGTGTTGAGCGGGCGAAGGACATGGGATTCGACAAGCTGGCAGATACCAAGGCCTACAGCCAGGTGCTGCGCGTGCTTCAAATGCAATGCGGGGTCAAGCCCTGTTCGTATTTCGGGACGGTCGATCACGGGCATCAGGCGCAATGGGCGGCGATGACACCGACGGAATTCGCGGAACGCGTCGAGGCCGAACTCGCGCCGTATCTCTCGGTCCCGGACTTCACGCCATATCTGGACGCGGGCGCCGTGATGGGCCCGACCTCGAATAGCTGGCAGGTGCGGTGCATCGCCAAGCGCATGGGGTTCGCCCGATTCGGCAGCGAGCCCACGCCGTCGATCGACGCGCCGCAGTGGGCGGCGGATCCCGAATGTGATTTCATTATCACCAGCGAGTTGTTCGACGGCAGCGGTCAGGAGTGGCGGATCCCGCTCAACCAGATCAAGGGCCAGGTCTTCATCCTCGAAAATTCTCCGCGTAGCGACGAGTGGAAGATCGCGCGATGCCGCGAGGGCTGGATCGTGCTCGTAGGCGGCTATCAGATCACGAAGACCGCGGCGCAGTGGACCGGGCTGATCAATGCGACGGTTGACACCGCGCCAAAGGAGTAAGCGATGCTGTTGGCCGAAGCTGAGACCTCGTATGTTGGATATGGAAGCATCGGAGCGCTGATCGTCGTCGTCGGCATGTTCCTGACCGCGCTGAAGTTCCTCATCGACAAGTTCGTGGACTCTCATAGCAAGACCGTGGATTCGATCGCCGAGGTCAGCAAGAGCTGTCATGATTTCCAAGAGGGCATGGCAAAGAAGAACGGCGAGATCATGGAAAAGGTCTCGACCGCGCTGAACCAGAATACGACGGCGCTGGCGATCAACACGCGTGCGATCGAGAAATCCGTGAGAGACGATAAGTGACAGAGACCCAGCTAGCTCCGGGGTTCACCGCGGTGTCAAAATGCGACACGCACAACTACGCCGCGCTCTTCGCCCTGATCTTGCCGCTAATTCGCGAGACTGCGCGGAAACTCGGATACGCGATCGCCCTTCACGGTTCGATGCGCCGGGATCTTGATCTCATCGCCGTCCCCTGGGTAGACGACGCGGTTGCCCCCGAGGTCTTGGTTCAGATGCTGATTCAGGAACTCGGCGGCAAGTGCCCGGACATGCACAAGTTCAAAGAGGGTGACACGGTTGGAATGCCGATGGTCAAGCCACACGGCCGGCACGCGTACTCGATTCAACTGAACGACTATGCGTGCTGGATCGACCTGAGCATCACGTCGCGAGCATCATCATGATCGCCTCTCTCCTGAGATTCGGCTCGGCCGTGATGAAGTTGCCGACCTCGGGATCCGTCGGCCAGGTCCTGAGCTGGGCGGCAAGCGGCGTGCTCGCATGGCTCAACATTCCGATCGTGATCTATGCGCAGCGGGTGAACACGACGGCGACCGGGACCGGCGATCAAGTTCTATTGACGATCCCGATCGATCCCAACACACTGAGCACCAACCGCGGGCTTCGGATCAAGGCGGGGATGCGGCACACCACCGGATCGTCCAGCACCTTCACGGGCGTCAAATTCGGCGGCACGCGGCTCGATGCAAATACGGGCGTCGTGACACTCAACTGGATTGAAGAGGTTGATCTCTGGGGCGATGGTGCGACAAACGCCCAGCGATATCAGGTGCACACAAAGTCGTTCACGACCGGGACCGTCACGCATCTATGCGGGCGCGGGGCACCGGCGATCGATCAAACCACTTCGAAGGATCTCGTGTTCTATTGCAATATGGCGACGGGCTCGGACGTATGCACCTGCGACTGGGTGACAGTGGAGTTGATTTACAAATGAGTGACGAACCCAAAGAGCGTCTTGAGTTCCAGATGACCGAGCAGGAACTCGACAGGCTTCGAGCGCTGAAGCTCGCGGTCGAAAACACGACGGGCGTCGAGAAGCTCGATGCGCAGGACGCGGTTGTCTACTTCTGGGCCGAGCTCTCCGGCAGCTACCGGTTCAACACGTTCACGGTCGTCCATCCGATCGAAGATCAGCCCGAAACGTTTTTCACCGCCGAAGAGCCGTGACACCGATATGATCACTCTGTGCGGTAGAGGAGCCTGGTTCAATGGCAAAGGCAATTCACAGACTCATACCAGCAACTTGCAAGCATTGCGGAATAGTCTTTCAGGCAAAGGCGTCTCTCGTGAAACGCGGCGTCGGGGGAAACTTCTGTACCGCTTTGTGTGCGGCTAAATCTCAAAAGAGGCTCGGCGTCTTTGTCGCCCCTGTCGCGTCGAAGGCTGAAAAGTTGCGGGCGAACGGTCTTATCAATATGCGAATTCGTCGTGGGAAATTAGTCCGACCAACCGTGTGTTCCGAATGCTCGATTGTGTGCAAGACGGTGGCTCACCATGAGGATTACAGCAAGCCCGATGAAGTAGAGTGGTTATGCAGGCGATGTCACGGAAAGCGACACGTCTTGCCCCAGCCGGTGGAGAGCGCAAGCAAAGCCGCTCGCGCACGTCCATCTCGATTACGTCTCCTCAAAGAGACCGGTTCCAACTGAAAGTCGGCCCCGCGCCGGGACATGCTTGCGTGTCTAGGTTGGGCTGCGCCATACGCCTAACCTTGACCTTCCACGGAGGAGGCGGGCAATGAGCGAACTACGAGTCTGGGGACCGCTTCGGAACGGCAAATATTGGCAGATGAAATGGGTCACGCCCGAGGGTGTCATTCGCACGAAATCACTCGGCGCCATGGCGAAATTGAGCAGGGCACGGGCGCGGGCGGTCGTCATCGATTATGCGAGCAGGCTGCGCAGCGACTCGCAGGCGATCGAACACAAGGCCATGACCTTCCGCGATCTGGGCGAGCGCATGGAGGCCGCGTACTCGTCGGCCGCGACTGGCACGATCCGGCTCCAAGACACAGTGATGCGCTCGCTCGTCGAGTTCTTTGGCGCCGGTGCCCGCATCGACGCGATTTCCCGCACCCGCGCCGACGAATGGGAGGCCAGCGTAAGCCGTCGCCTAGGCATCCGCGGCAAGCCCCTGTCAGAGTTCACCATCAGGCGATACAACGCGATTGCCAAGAAGTTCTGCAACTGGGCGATCGATCGGGGGTATCTCTCGCGCAATCCGTTCAAGGCGCTCAAGAGCGGGCCGCTTCGGGTTGACAAAGAAGTTCCATACATCACGGACGCGACGTTCAGACAGCTCGTGAAGCACGCGGGCGTCCGCGCCAAGCAACACCCGATACTCCTGCAACTCTGTCGCTGGGCTGGCCTGAGACTGAACGAGTGCTTCCCCGATCGCCTGCCGTGGACCGCGATCGACTTTGAACGCCGGATCATCAACCTCAAGGGCAAGGACAGACACGGCACGCGCAAGCGCTCGACCAAGCACGGGGCCAGGACAATCCCGATCAGGCCGGAGCTCTACGACGCACTTCTCGCGGCCTACGAGTCGGCCCCTGTGGGCTCGTCCGGCCCGTGTGACAATCTCAGCTACGACCGATGCGGACGCAACACGCGGGCAGCAATCAGGCGTGCAGGGGTCGTCTGGAATGGCGACCCGCACCATTCTCTCCGCGCAAGCTGCGAGCGCGACTGGGTGGACGCCGGCCACTCGATACCGGACATTGCCCGCGCCATGGGCCACGATCCCAAGGTGATGATGATGCACTACTTGAGGGACAGCGAGAAGTTCTTCACCGCCATATCCCGCGACCCTAACAAAGAGGCGGGCATAGACTTGGGCAAAGACAAGCCGCAAAACTTCCCAAATCCATCCCCAAAAAAGTCAAAAGCTCGAAAAACCCCTTAAGTCCCGGTAGCTCAGTTGGATAGAGCGGCGGTTTCCTAAACTGACTGACACCGCGCGGGCTAATTGCGAAATACGGCGGGTTTCTGCATGGATTTTGCCACTATTTCCGGTCTAGATTGGGACCAGAATAGGGCCGCTCAAGTTGCGGAATTGGTACTGTCATGCACAATTTCATTCCCAATTTCGCGTCGTCCGATTCGTCGTCGGTGTTAGGGTGTCACTCCGAGGGACCGCCACAGATATCGCAACAGCATTTGTTATGTGCCGGCGGGTAATAGATATCGCGCCGCACCCCTTTGATTTCACCAGCGACCGCAAAGGGCTCGTCAATGTGTATCGAACCTCCCCGCGCCTCGACCTTCGCCGCGATGTATTGACACATCACGCAGGGACTGCCGCCGACGAGCCACTGCTTTGATCTGCAGCCAGAAGCCCTCATTGATTCGAGGTTCTCTATCGACGAGGCCCGTGCTGATTCTGTGCAGGCGATCGAAAACGCCTTCTCTGGGGGAATGCCCAGCTTCTCGATCGCGTGACCAAGCGACTCATACGTCAGGCCCTCATCGAAACTCAGTGCGAGCGCGGCGCGGATTGCACT
>Ga0213917_1000084_pt1 | contig 24019 bp, 31 predicted proteins | sample McNCre117MG_FD_161051 | JGI IMG/M metagenome (GOLD analysis project Ga0213917, IMG submission 161051) | Freshwater microbial communities from McNutts Creek, Athens, Georgia, United States - 1-17 MG | ecosystem: Environmental > Aquatic > Freshwater > Creek | place: USA: Georgia | collected... | reverse complement strand
ATCTGCTCAGAGTCTAGCATCTTTAGATGGAGAGTGTGTGATGCTTGATGTACACGCTCCTGATCTGAGGCTGCTACTTGGGATAGCAGGAAATCTACATCTGCTTGGCTAGAATCATCAGGGTTAGCTGTGTCAGGTATCTTAGTTACAGGATCATATCCCCAGTAATCTAGTGTTGGAGAGTGTGGAAGACACTTAGCTCCAGAGTAGGCTGGGTTAGTTTCGATCTTAACAATCTCAGCATCTTCCTTTTCATATAGCACCTTATCTCCTACACTGAAGTAGTGTCTAAAGAATCCTGTAACTATCTCATAGGTATCAACACCTCGTTTCTTAGAGAGATGGTTAGCTATGATCTTGTTTAGTTCAATAGTTCCGAAAGACTTATTGAATGGCAGGAGGATCATATCTTCCTCAGGGTCATAAGCTCCAGATTTTTCAGCTGCTATAAAGAACTGTCCTGCAGTAGATAGAGCATCTTGCGCAGAGATCTTCTTTTTCCATGCATGTATAGTTAGCTGATCTGGTTTCTTCCAATCTGCATACTCTCTATGCGGGATAGGTTTGCCTGAAAGAATACGGTGGGCTAGAGCTATGATAGGAGATTCTAAAGCCTGCCGGTAGACATCGGTTAGTTCAACTACCGGGAGAGATAGGAGTTTGAAACCTAAGATAGCAGGTCCGAAGACAGGCGGGAGTTGCTGAATATCTCCTAGGAAGATTAGTTGGGGTCGGTGCGGGCAAGCTGCTATAACTTCCTTGTATAGATCAGTACCTATCATAGAAGATTCCTCGAATATGATGGTTTTGATAGATGTTGGTAGCGGGTTAGCTTGGTTTCTTGTAGGCTCGAAACACATCTTAGTTTTCTCAGTACCCGTAGCCTCATCTACTACCGCATAGTATACAGGTGTATACTCTATGAGTTTATGGATTGTGATACAGTTAGATTGCACATCTAAGGACAGATTCTTTCGTATATTATTAGCTGCGCGGCGAGTATAGGCGCAGATAGCAATACCTGGGGAGTTTGTAGATAGGTGTTTGTGTCCCTCGGCTTGTAGAAGACCTAAGAAACCAGAGTCGATTAGGGTAGATACTGTACCTTTCATACAGGTTGTTTTACCTGTACCTGCGGCACCGATAAGAACACATGATGCACCGGTAGATGCTAGAGATACAAACTCTTGTTGCTTGGAGTTGTAGGAGATAAGGTTACCATTCTTATCTGTGGCACCTGCAGCATTGCCGGTATGTTCAGGGTTTGGTGTCGGCTCTGGAACTTGTGATGCTTTTTGGGCAGCTAGCTTATCTGCTCGCATCTTAGCTACAATCTCTTGTAACCTAGTTTTGGTTATCGTGGTAGGTGTGGGGGACATATTACACTTTCTTAATTAGAACTACACCAGTCTGGGAGTTCTTATGCTTTCTAAATGATAGTTTATATTGTGCATCTTGATTAGCTACTAGATCATAAGGTGTAAGAGCTATATATCTTAGATGGTAGACTGTGTCTTGATGGGTTAGGGTATCTGGGCGGATACCTAGACAAGTATCTACCTTAGATATTAGGTAATCACCTTGCCAGCGTAGGAGATAGTACTTTTCTAGCTGAGAAGCTACAAAGGTAGGTGACAGATAGAATTGTGTCTCGATTCTTTCAGCCGCTTGGTAGTCTACTACTAGGGCGGCGAAGTCATCTAGTAAGTTTATCTGTTGTCCAGAGGTGTTGGTCATACTATATCTCCATCTTCCTGTGTAGCTGGGGGAGTACCATATTTCTTAGCCATCTGCCAGCGTAGTTTAGCTTTTAGATAAGCTATCTTATTTGGGTACTGCTCTAGTGATGGTTCATGCTCTGGTGCAGAATCTATCATGGCCTTAATGTTAGCTGTCTCGGTTGTATCATCTTCAGATAGGATACGAAACTTAGAACGGGATAGGTCCATATCTCCTAGGCCTAGGAAGTTACGCTGTTTAGTTATTGCATTTCTCAGAACCTTAAAGAGAGAGTTAGACCAGATAGTCCCGATAGATATGTTAGTTTCGCAGTGGTCTAGTAGGTCTTGTATATCTACTTGAGGGACAGCGAAGATAGATTCTTCTCTGGAACATCTTTGGATAATATCTTTCCAGTAATCTGACATAGATATTTTTAGTCCTGAGAATGGTGAGGTAATTAGATACCCTGGGAAGTTACCTGCTATCGCCGCCCAGTCTGCTATCTTAGATGCATAAGCAGATACTGGTAGGTGTGGATTCTTAATCAATCGCTCTAGTGCAGCCTCGCGGGTTATTAGTTTCCTGGACTCGTACTCTCTAGCATATCCATCTTGGAAATCTTGCCATGCTTCTTCCCAATTCTCTATCCAAGCTGATATGTTATCTAGGGTTTTAGTATCAGGTGAGACTACATAGCGAGGGAATACTGCGGCAGGTGATGTTACTGCATTTATACGAGATACGATTTTGGATAACCCCTCCATGTTTTGAGCAACTAGAGAATCAGTCAGGTGAGTGCGGGTAACTGGCACTCTGAATTCTACTAGGGAGGAGGAATTTAGGATAGATAGGAATAGTAGGTAAGAATCGGTTGGTGTTAGCTCCGAGGAGGACCACTTACCTAGGTAAGATAGTAGTTTCTTCTGGGGTAGAGAGAATATTGGGTGAGCTATTTCTCTCGCGGATAGATAAGCTGGGAAGTGTTCACAAGTGAACTCTATACCAGATATAGAGCATAGTATTTTCATATGATAGTATCCTTGGTTACAATGGTTAGTTACAGTGTGGGAGGTTTCCCAATATATACACCAGCTTTCCTAGGGGTGTATATATGGAGAATATCTCTCAGGAACTACGAAAAAGCGCCTATGTGAGATAGTAGGCATAGATACATTAGGTGCTCGTCTCTTTGGTCGATGCAAGTATCGTATGTAGGTGAATAAGAATCTGAGAAATGCCGGAATGCATGATCTAGCCAGGATAGGTGTCGGTTAGATACTCTGGATGCTTTAGATGTTTTGGAGGATGTTTTAGATGTGGGTGTGGACATATAAATAAGTTAGTATGATTAGTATCATTAGGTTAGTTATTAGTAATGCTAGGTTTATCAGTCTGTGTAGGTGTCTCATGTGTCTCATAGGTCGGGCTTGGGTTCGGGGCTGTATCTACTGGAAACATTCCAGCTAGTATAAATGATAGTATCAATCCAGTAAGTGTAAACATATCTATATCTCCTATTTCCCTACATACATATCTTTTGTTTCTGCTCGCGCCAGAGCTTCTACATATCCTATCTCCTCGTCAGGCGTCATCATATCATTCTCATATCGATAGATAGATACCTGCTCTAGCTGATAGGATGTTAGATTCTCTGGGGAATCTAGCCAGCGTTTATATAGGCGCTCTCTGGTTACTGAGTAGGGTACATCAGTTGGTAGACTAGGGGTAGGTTGAGAATCTTGTATAGAATCTTGTGAGCCTGAGAGGTGTCTAGGTGTAGGCTTATGAAAAGATACTGTACCAAACTCTATCTTAGCTGAAAATGTTTCTAGGTATCTTATCAGATCATAATCAGTAGAGCTAGTTTTTAAGCATCTTAGTATCTCTTGTATCTGCGATGCTATGAAATACGGGCGATACTTAGCAGGCGCGCCAGAGTTAGATTGTGTCATTTATATATCCTTTGATTGCTTCTGATACCTCGTCACGTGTGAAACCTTGCTCCCCTAATGTGGAGACTATCCAGTCAAGGGGCAGGTGTGAGAATGAGTGCAGCCATTTTGTTAGCTCTGGTACTATGTTTGGTGTGGGTATGAAGTTTGTAGGCATAGCTTAGTTTCCTTTGTTTAGAAAGTTTATGGGAAGGGCGAGTGACTATTTGACCAAGTGACTATTTGACCATAGGGTAGCACACCCCCGGTCGTGGGTCAACCCCGGGCCTATAGACATAACTCCTATATACCAGTAACTCCCATACCCAGAGTAACTAGCGAGTAGTGTATGGGAGTTATAACCTATCACCCGGTATATATTTAACCCCCACTTAAAAATTAAAATCATAATAAGAATATAAGAAACTTATAATATACATATATCTATCTATATACATACTATATATATACCCTATACATATCTAGTATCTAATTTTTAAGTGGTAGGTATATATAAGATATAGGATAGGTAGTGGATAGATGGGAGGTAGATAGATAGATAGATAGATAGATACTAGGAAGTATGGGAGTTATAGGAGATAGAAAGATTATGGGTGAGGGGTCGAGGGGGGGGTCAAAACGGGTCGCGGGGTCAATAGTCAAAAAGTCAAAAAGTCAAATAGTCACTATTCGAGGGTCGAAACTTATAATCAATTAAATAGTTATCTGTCACATAACTATCGAGTGAATATATCTAGCTATTTATCTGGTGTGAAATCTCACAACTCTAGCAACTCCTCAATCTTAGGTTTATTCTGCATCGAAACTAATCGAGCTTTCAATTTATCTCCTACCTCGTCAGAATCAACCAAATCTAGCACTTTCAGTAGCGAGGAAATTTGAGTAGGTTGCAGAATAGTTTTTCCCCCGGCCAAACTAGCGTACAAATCTTTGTAACCATTACAATGTTTCGAGATCGTAACTGATTGTTCTGGTGTCAACTCTTTATCTCCTACAAAACTTAGTTTCTCGACAATTACAGCTTCTAGCATCTCCTGCACATTCGAGGAGAACCAAGATTCAATAAACTCTTTTGTCAACCTAGTGCCAGCTTCTACAGTTTCCAGAAAACCGATACAAGCAGCGATAGAAATGTCAGAATCAGTGACAAGAGACAGAGAACCTTCGGAACTCTCATACAAGCTCCTAATAACTCCATCTTGAGCATTTTCTAGCATCAAGCGAATATGAGGTAAGAGAGCAGCAATACTTTCCTCGATAGCATCATGGGAGAGAAATGGCACCGAGGCGCAAACCGAGGGAAACTTTGCAACTTGTTTGGCAGTAGTTTTATATCTTACTTTCGCTAACCGCTGTCCGGTCAATGCTTGAGATTTTTTCGCATCGAATAATGTGACTGTGTGAGCTTGAGAGAATGTAGACATGATATAGAATCCTTGTGATATGGTTTATGGGTTTATGGTGGTGAGACCAATGGGAGATATTCCCGAATTAGATTCTAACACACATTAGCTGCACCTAGAATCTAATTTGTGAGTGCATCCCAATTATCGATAAGTAGCATTCATTTTACGTGCTGTATCGATAGCATCTTGCTTGTTGTCAGTGTGATATGTACTATCAGAATCAATTTTAAACGCACCGCCAGCAACACGATAAAATTTAACTTGGTATTCTTGCCATTCAACGCACCAATAGACGCGGGTTTGTGTCGCAGTGTTGTTAAACGTTTCAATCTTACGCATGATATAAATCCTTAGTTAGTTGAGCAGGGTTGGTGATGTAATATATAAAGCAAGCTGTGTGCCAACTCTCAAATTAACTGTGTGTCTTACGCCCCCTAGACTGTCTGAAAATAGACTCATATAGACCCATAACCTGTATGCATATCCAGTAGTTTCTACCTATTCTTACGCCTACCTTACATCCACTGGCACGATACTTGCTTACCCGACAATCGTGTCAGACATTTTTGTCACACACTCTTATCTCGCGCTGAGACTGACAAAAATGTCACATCGCGCCCCAGCTTGCACGAAACTTACAACCTATCCTGTCTCTCCCATACCTAGCGCCTATCCCAACCATCTACCCCAACCATACCATACCCATCTACCCAAATGTACTAACTGGTTAGTCCATAGTTCATATCTCCGAGCCAAATCGAAACAAGAATCATTCTCATCCGGCAGACAGGGGGGGGTAGAAGCCTTTTTTGGCTCTGGCCTCGCCTGTAGCCTATTTCATCCCTCCAATTTTACTAAACTTTTCCAAAACCAAACCCAACCCCTCCATTACTATCCCTCCTACCTACCTACCAACATCTCCTATATCATCTACCCATACCTAGGAATAAAAGAAATCTTACTATGTCCTCATCCACCACAACCTCTACAGAATCTCGCGCCCTCACCTTGCTAGGACAAGGGTTAGGACCAGAAGTAGTCGCGGCAGCTGTAGGCGTATCTACCTCCCGCATCTCCCAGCTCCTATCACAACCCGAGTTTGCATCACAAGTTGCGGAACTAAGATTCGAGAATCTAGCGAAACACAACACGCGCGATGCCGCTTATGACTCTCTCGAAGATCAGTTAGTTACGAAACTAAAAGACTGCCTTCCCTACATGATGCGTCCGATGGAGATTCTAAAATCAATTCAGATAATTAATGGAGCTAAGAGGCGCGGATCATCTGCCCCAGAATCGATAACTTCCCAGCAGACTGTCGTGCAACTCCTGATGCCGACACAAATCCTGCAAAACTTCACAACTAATATAAATAACCAGGTAATTAAGGCTGGCGCACAAGATCTGGTTACAGTACAATCTGCGTCGATGGATAAGTTACTAGCGAAAATGAAAGGAGTTCCAAATGTCGGCTCTCCCACACTCCAAGGAGGCGGAAATGTTAGCACAAGTTCTTAAGAAAGCAGAATTAGAGCAGCGAAATAAGGCCGCAGCTCGGGACCAACTGCTCAGAATCCAGCTCCTGCTCTCCAAAAGAACCAAATAAACTACTATGGCAAGAATAGATGCAGCCGCTCTAGGCTTTGATACTCCTGTCACCGTAGAAACTGCACCCCTAGAGATAGATGAGTTTGAAGTTGCGAAAGAGTCAGTATTCCAGGTAGATCAGGTAGAGAAACTAGCAAAAGAATCTCTCGATTTCCTGGCCGCTCTCGCAATGCCAGTAGTTTTTCGCTACCTGTTTCCACCAGTATTCAAATCTATCTGGAATTGGCTAGTCTCTTATGTAACCAGGACTCGTGATTTCTCGCAACTAGCGATCGGACTCCCACGCGGTTTCGGTAAAACTATGCTCATAAAGATCTTTGTTCTTTTCTGCATCCTTTTCACCAAAAAGAAATTCATCCTCATCATTTGTGGTACTCAGACTAAAGCAAATAATATCATCTCAGATATTATGTCGATGCTCTCTGAAACTAATATGAAGAAAGTATTCGGAGATTGGAAACTAGGAGCCGAGACAGACAGACAAGATCTCAAGAGATTTGGATTTCGGGGGCGCAATGTTATCTTGATGGGTGCAGGCGCTGAATCTGACATTCGAGGTATAACTCTTGAGAATGAGCGCCCAGATGTTATGATCTTTGACGACATACAAACTCGCGAAGATGCTGATTCTGAGACAGTCTCTGCGAAACTAGAGACCTGGATGGTAGGTACTGCGATGAAAGCTAAGAGCCCTCACGGATGCCTCTTCATCTTCATTGCTAACATGTATCCTACCAAACACTCTCTCCTGCGCAAACTCAAGCATAATCCTACTTGGGTTAAGTTTATCGCAGGTGGAATCTTATCATCTGGAGAAAGTCTCTGGGAAGAGTTACAGCCAATATCCCAGCTGATGAAAGAATACGAGAATGATCTGGCAATGGGCCGACCAGAGGTATTCTTTGCAGAAGTTCTTAACGACGAGAATGCCTCAGTTAATAACCTTGTAGATCTTAACAAGCTCCCGGATTATCCTTTCCAAGAAGATGATATACATTTCGGAAACTTTATTGTCATCGATCCTGCCACAGATAAGCCGGGCGCTGATGCAGTAACTATCATGTACTTTGAGATCCATAATGGATACCCAGTATGTAAGAAACTGATAGAAGAGCGCCTATCCCCAGGTGACACAATCGCAGAATCCCTTAAGATAGCACTATCTAAGAACTGCCGTATTATTGCAATTGAATCAAATGCTTATCAGTACACGCTTAAATATTGGTTCGAGTTTATCTGTCTCCAGCGAGGGATTATTGGTATCGAAGCTGTGGAAGTTTACTCGGGCTCTTACTCTAAGAACTCTCGTATCCTTACGATGTTCAAACAACTACTGGCTGGAGAGATCTTTGTCCACCCAGATTGCAAAGCACAAGTTAACTTACAGATATCACAGTTTAATCCTCTGAAACGAGATAACACTGATGGTATTTTAGACTGCCTTACATACGCTCCGAAAGTAATAGAGATGTACTCTAATCTTCTACTTGCTAGAACTATTATTGAAGAGCAGGAATTCTCCAAAGTTCGTATAGGATCTACATATGAAAACTCTCCTTTCTAGTCTCACCCTCTCCCTAGCATCTCTAACCTGTGCATCTGCCTACGCTGTTGGTTCCACTAACCCAGCTGTTACCCAAGATAATATTTCCCGCACTATCTGTACCTCCGGCTACACAGCAACCATCCGGCCTTCTGTAACTTACACCAACTCGATTAAAAAGGCAGAGTTGTTAGCAAAAGGTCTATCCTGGAAAGATGCCCCGCAGTACGAGCTAGATCATATAGTTCCTCTGGAGGTTGGCGGCCATCCATCCCACATTGAGAACCTAGCCATACAATCTTGGGTAGGAGCTTCTGGTGCTCACGTAAAAGATGCTCTGGAGACTAGAGTTAAGAAACTTGTATGTGCAGGTAAGATCTCTTTGGTAGAGGGACAACAATGTTTCCTGGCAGGCTGGGAAACTTGTAAGTACTAACTCTACCAACTCCTTCTTTCCTATCACCCTCCAAAAACTAATATGTCATCAGCAACTCCCCTAATCATCCCAGAGAAATCTCAATCCGCGCTCATCCAATTCCACAAGCAATGTTACTCAATGCTTAATCAGCAATGGAACTTGCGAGAACAAATGCGCCAACGAGATCTCTCTTACATCCGAGAAAATGATTGGACTCAGGAAGGCTGGCGCGCTAAGCTTGCTAATCGCTACGGTGACCCAACTAAGTTCCAGAATGTAACGGTTCCAGTTGTCATGCCTCAAGTAGAGGCCGCTGTAACTTATCAATCTTCTGTGTTTCTTACAGGCTCTCCCATCTTCGGGATGGTTGCTCCTGCGGCTGAGGAAGATACAGCTCTCCAGTACCAAGCGATTATGGAAGAGAACTCTATTCGCGGTGGATGGGTACAGCAGTTACAGATATTTTTTAGGGACATTTTTAAGTATAACATTGGCGCTGTAGAAGTTGATTGGGGCAGGGAAGTTACAGAGGCTGTAGAAACTGATCTGTCTTTCCAAGCAGGTAAGGAAGGCAAACCCAAGCAAGTTATCTGGGAAGGTAATACTCTGGAACGCTGGGACTTATATAACACTTTCTTCGATACTCGCTACAAGCCGACTGAGATCTATAAGAATGGTGAGTTTGTAGGAACTACGAAACTGATGAGCCGCATCCATCTGAAGAAGTTTATCAATGAGCTTCCAGATAAGATGATCTCTAATGTGAAAGCTGCTTTCGAGTCCGGGATGGGAACTCAGGGAGGTTCTGGAACTGGTGGTATCGAATCTTACTATATACCACAGATTAATCCTGCAGCTCTCATGCAGATAGATCCTAAACGCACAACTGACTGGATGAGTTGGGCAGGTATCCTAGATCGTCCCCAAGGTGAGATACAGTACAAGAATCTCTATGAGGTAACTAAACTCTATGCGCGCATTATCCCAGCAGATTTTGGTCTACGAGTTCCATCAGCTAATACTCCCCAGGTGTGGAAGTTCTATATTGTTAACCACCAAGTACTAATCTACGCTGAGCGACAAACTAATGCACACGGTTACCTGCCCGTCCTATTTGGCCAGTCTAATGAAGATGGCCTAGGATTCCAGACAAAGTCTCTCGCTGAGAATGCTAAACCTTTCCAGGACATTTCATCTGCGCTAGTTAATTCTGCTATGGCCGCCCGTCGTAGGGCAGTTTCTGATCGTACTCTCTATGACCCTTCACGAGTTTCTGAGGCCCATATAAATAGCGATAATCCTTCTGCCAAGATCCCAGTGCGTCCTGCAGCTTATGGTAAACCAATCAATGAAGCTGTGTATGCATTCCCGTTCCGAGATGACCAATCTGCTGTAGCTTTCCAAGAGTTACCACAGATGATGCAAATGGCAAATACAGTTAACGGACAGAACCAAGCTAAGCAAGGTCAGTTTGTTAAAGGTAACAAGACTCAGCACGAATATGCTGATGTTATGAATAATGCCAATGGTAGGGATCAGATGACTTCGATGCTCCTAGAGTCTCAAGTCTTTACTCCTCTCAAGCAGATTCTGAAACTTAACATTATGCAGTATCAGGCAGGAGTTTCTATCTACTCTCCTTCTGCTCAGTCTACAGTTAAGATCGATCCTGTTGCTCTCCGGAAATCTCAGGCACAGTTCAAAGTAACTGATGGACTCACTCCTACTGACAAACAGATCGGTGGGGATGATTTCACTGTTGCTATCCAAACTATGGGATCATCTCCCCAGATTGGTGCTGGTTATAATCTCGCTCCTGCTTTCTCGTATATGATGAAAACAAGGAACGTAGATCTGACACCTTTCGAGAAATCTCCTGAGCAGATGGCCTACGAACAAGCTATGCAACAATGGCAAAGTGCGGCGGCCCAGGTTGCAGAACTTGCGAAAGCAGCTACTATGAAAATCGATGGAGTTACTATGCAAGATCTACAAGCGATGGTACAGAAACTCCTACCAGATCAACCTAAACCTGAGCAGTTTGGATACCAGCCTGGAGCACCTTCAGGACAGCAAACTGGTACTAATCCTGCATCAGCTTCCCAACCCTCTTCAACCTAGTATATAAAAATGGCTAAGATAACACAAGGAACTTTCTCTCACTATGAACTCTCTCGACGGGAGGTACTAGCAGGTTCAATTCTTACAGCGGACCAAGTGGCTCTCCTACAGAATGAACTTTCACAGATAGCTGAGAGCCGACTAAATATGGATTTCGACCCAACTAATCCATTAAAATTTGCACAGGATGAGGCATTCTTGAAAGGCCAAATGTCTATTATCCGTGTAATGTTGCTTCGGAGTTCCGAGTCTGAGCAGCAACTTCGTAACTTGGCCGACTAACTCTAGGAACTTATCATGAACATTATGGATCTCTTTCGCCCAGCTCAACCAGCTGCAACTCCCGCTAACACACCTCCTGCTCCCGGAGGTCCTACGCAAGTAGCTAACCCAGGCCAACCAATGCCAGGAACTCAGGCAACTCCACAAACTGCCTCGAATGGTATTGTCCCAGCACAGCCTGCAGCTACCAACACTGATCCTGTATCCCCGCTAGATACATTTAAGGACATCTGGCAAACTCCTACAAATGCTGCACCTGAAGGTAACCAGCCAATGTTTGCGAATGTTACTCCGCAATCAATGATGGAAGCTGCAGGCAAGGTAGATTTTACAAAGACTATTTCTCCTGAACATCTTCAAGCTATCGCAGCTGGAGGTGAGCAAGCAGTTAAAGCTTTTGCAGAATCAATGAATAAAGTCGCACAATCTGTATACGCACAATCAGCGTTTGCTACTACCAAAATTGTAGACCAAGCACTCGAGAAAGCACAGCAAGGTTTCGACGCAAGACTACCCTCTCTAGTTAAGAAGCTCTCTGTAAACGAGAACCTTCAAGACAACAATCCCCTACTAAACAATCCTGCATTAACTCCTTTGGTTCAAGCTCTTGGTGAGCAGCTGGTTCGTAAGAATCCTTCTGCAACATCTTCTGAGATTCAATCACAAGTTAATGATTATTTCGCAGCTCTTGGTTCAACATTTGCACCGAAGGCTCCTGAAACTCCTGCATCTCGTGCAGCGGCTAAGGCAGCGAAATCTGAGGATTGGTCTGCTTTCCTTTCTTAATCTTTCCTTATAGGAGTTTTCTATGATCTTTAAGCCTGTCATTTATGATGGCTCTTTGCAACGTCAGGTATTTCCTGGTGATGTTATCGGTGGAGCTGAAATTATCCAGTCGTTAGGTACTGTCGGCGCAGGTATTCTTACCGCCGCTCTCTTAACTGCTGGAGTTCTAAGCCGTACTGGCCCAGTTGGTGCATACACAGATACTACCGACACTGCTGCTAATATCATTGCAGCTTTGGTAGCTAACTACTCTTTCCAGCAATCTCCTACCAATGGCCTAGCTGGCGGTAATGCAGTGCAACCTGGTTTGAGTTTCCGTTTGCGCTATATCAATACTGTGGCTTTCGCTGCAACTATTGCTGCCGGTACTGGTGTAACTCTCGGTGCTAATACCTCCACAGTTAACGCATCTTCTGTTAAGGACTTCTTGGTACAAGTTACCAACGGTACTCCTCCTCAGACTTTTGCTGTTAACCAAACCAACGGTTCTGCAGTTCTGACTGGCCTAACCCAGTTCCAGACTTCGCAACTCTCTGTTGGCCAACTGGTAACTGGCTCTGGTGTATCTGGTAACATTATCAGTATCCAGCAAGGTGTTGGTGTTACTCTCTCTGCTAACGCTTCCTCCACACTTTCCTTGAATGCTGTAACTTTCGCTCCTACTGTGACTATCACAGGTTTGGGCCAAAGCTTGCTGTAATCCTCAATAACTCTTTTTATATAGGAAACTAAAATGTCCGCTGGTATTTTTAACTCTGGTCAACTTACCCAAGATCTGGCAAAGAAATCGTTTGCATCGATGATTACTCGTCTGATGCCAAATGGTACTGCGCCCCTCTTTGGTATGACTTCCATGCTTTCTTCTGACACAGCTGTGCAAGTTGAACATGGATTCTTTACTAAAACAATGTTGTTCCCTCAGCTGACAGTATCTGCTGCCGGCCAAGTTGCAACTGACACAATCTTCACAGTAGGTTCTACATCTAACGTGCTCCCAGGCATGATTATGCGTGTAGATACAACTGGCGAGAACATTCTTATCAATGCCGTCGTATCTGGTACTAGCGTATCTGTGCAGCGTGCAGTTGGTACTGTGGCAGCTCAGGCTATCGCAGCATCTGTTAACTTGTTCCAAGTTGGTAATGCTTTCGAAGAGTCCTCTGTACGTCCTCAGTCTCTGATTATCAACCCAGTTCGTATTACCAATCTGACTCAGATCTTCCGTAATACTTGGGCTATCTCTGACACAGTTCGTTCCACGATGATGATTGCAGGCGAGACTAACGTCGCTGAATCTCGCCAGGACTGCGCAGCTTTCCATGCTGCCGATATTGAGAAAGCTATCTTCTTTGGTCAGAAGTCCCAAGGTTCGCGCAATGGACAACCATTCCGTACTATGGATGGATTGATCAACATTGTTGGTAACTTGTCTTACTATCCTTCCTACTTCAGCGCTGTTAACGTTAATACTGCCGGCGGTACCACTAACTACACACAGTTGGAAGGTTTCCTCGATCCAGTATTCAACCAAGCTACTGATCCTAAAGTAGCTAATGAGCGTGTACTGTTTGTCGGTGGAACTGCTAAGCGTGTTCTTAACAACATCGGCCGCTTGAATGGTACTTACTACATTACCGATGGACAAACTTCCTACGGTCTGCAGTTCTCCACATTCAAGACTGCTCGTGGAACTTTCCGCATGATCGAGCATCCACTGTTTAACTCCAATACCTCTTGGAGCAAAATGGCAGTTGCAGTAGATCTGTCCACATTCCGCTTGGCTTATCTTGGTGATCGTAAGACTCAGAATAAAGAGTTTAACATGCCAGAAGGTGGTGATATGGATGCTACTGACAACGGTATCGATGCTGTCGGCGGTACCCTGACTACCGAACTCACTTGTGTTATCAAGAATCCTCCTGCTAACTCAATCGTTTATAACTTGACTGCAGCTGCAGCAGGTTAATCCGGCTCCTTCCTAGGGCGGGCAGTTTGCAAGTTCTGCCTAAAATAAAAACTTGCACCTTCTATCCCTAAGGAAACAAAATGTCTTTACTACGAGTTTACAAAGCAACTCTCCCGTCAGTTAATTATATCTTCCGTAACGGTAAACCTGCCATTTTCGTGCAAGGTAAGTTCGCTACAGGAGTTGCAGATGAGATTGCAGAACTAGATGACGAGATTGCAAAAGGTCATCCGATAATTTATGTTGATGCTGCCGAACGCGAGATTGATTCAGAAGCTGTAGATCCATTAGCTGCTTTGCGCGCTAAGATCATTGCTGAGTATAAAGCCTCAGAAGCAGCCGCTATTGATCCAACCAATGATATGGGAACTTCCACACAGGGTGCACTAACTCCAGCTAGTACTGCCGATATTGCAGTAGCTGCTGAAGGCGGATCTGGTGTAGGCCTAGCTGCTCGCTTGATGAGTGTAACTAAGAAATAATAGATAACAGGTAATCTAAATGAACTTTGCAGAATTGGTGGATGAGGTATATACAATTACAGGTCGTCCTGATCGTGTAGCTGAGACTACTGCGGCCATCAAATCTGCAACTCTCAAAGCTCACCAGTCCGACTTCTATTACAAAGATATATTCGAAACTGGTGTATCCTTTCAGACTTCTGATTACCTGCAACAGCTAGAGTATAGAACTCTCATACCTCTCTGGCGCGCAGTAAAATACTTACGTAAGTATGATAACTCTGGCCAAGCTCCTGGCAAATTCCTATCACTTGTTCTCCCTGAGAATACTCTCGATAGGTATGTAGTAGAGAAAACTAATATCTACTACGCCGCAGGTGCTTACTTAAATATCAAGTCTGATACCCAAGAACAATACTATCTCCTAGGCTGCTATCTGAATCCAGATATCACAAATCTTGGATATAATTCTTGGGTAGCTCTTGATCATCCTTACGCAATTATTTTTGACGCAGCAGCTACAGTCTTTAAAGCAATCGGTAAAGACGAAGAAGCTGCAGCTTATAGAACACTAATCCCAGAACAGATTCAGATGCTAAAAGCCTCTAATATCCTGGCAGCTGGTTACTAAGAAAGATCTCTATGACAGCAAATATTTGGAGTGGCGGTGGATCAGGATCTTCCATAATCTCTGGCGGACTAGCTTCACAGAGATTCTCTCCTGTAGATGGACAGACAGTTTTTAGTATCTCCACCTTTAGCTATGCTCCTAATACTAACTCTATCTGGGTTTATGTTAATGGGAATAAGCAGTTAAATGTCACTAACTATGCAGAGAGCTCATCTACTTCTATAACTCTTGTGACTCCTGTCACAGCTGCAGATATTGTAGAAGTTATTGGCTTTCCAATTGACACTGTGAAGGTAGTAGATAACACCATATTCCACTCTTTCCCATTCTTCACCTCAGGTGGAATACCAAATAACATACCACTAGATTCGACAGGTGCACTACCTTTCTATCTTACAGATCTCACACCTAGCAATATCCCAATTATCTAAGGATTGATATGGCAGATAAATTACCTCTTAAGGCAAATATAGTTTCTGGGACTGCTATGTCCCTGGCCGAGTTTGATCCTACTGACACACTTGGGATTGCTTCAGGAGGCACAGGTGCCCAAGATGCACAAACTGCCATAGACACTCTTACTAATGTGGTTGGCGCAGTTAATGAGTATGTCCTCACTAAAGATACCCTGACTGGACATGCAGTATTTAAGGTTCCAACAGGTGGTGGATCTGGGTCTGTAACTTCCGTAGCAGGCCGCACAGGTGCAGTAGTTCTTACTAAAGCAGATGTAAGCCTGGGTAACGTAGATAATACCTCCGATGTTAGTAAGCCTGTATCAACTGCCCAGGCCGCCTCGATTGCAACTAAGCAGCCCACTCTAGTATCTGGCACTAATATTAAAACTGTGAATGGAAACTCTCTCCTGGGCTCAGGAGATCTATCTATTTCCGGCGGTGGTGGATATGAGATATATGTGGCAGCCTACGCTGGCGCTGATCCTACAGGAGCTACAGCCTCTGATGCTGCCTTCGCATCTGCTAGAACAGTTGCCGGATCTGCCGGACAAGTTAAAGTTACTAAAGGTGTGTGGAATCTAGCCTCTGCAACTGGCGACTGCAACTGGATCGTAGATGCTGGAGCTACATTTACAGGTGCCGGATCTCTCACAGGTCGAGTTACTACTGTAGGTAAACTAGATATTGCAGGTTTCCAGGGAATGTATTCAGGTCCTCCAGTGGATTATATGAATGGAGTTGGGCACTACAATAACTCTCCTGCAGCTATAAAAGGTATATCTCCTGTAGGACATGCAGGTGTTCTAGGAGCTTCCCAGTCTGCAGGTGTTGCCACAGGTATGGGAGTTGTAGGCTTGGAAGCTTATGCTCACAACAATAACTCAGTCAGTGTGCAGACAGTATATGCATCTTACATGGAGACTATTCGTGAGATTGGATCTGGAGCTGCTCACGGACTAGAGATAGATATATGGAATAAGGGTAGTACATCTCGGATGACTCCCAACTATTTCGATGGTAATGCAGTTACTCCTATCCTGTGGCTTGCTGCTGGCGCTGATGCAACTTACACACCAAACAATAATGTTACGTGTGCTATAGGTATCATCTACAATGGTGCCTCCTGTGATAAAGGTATCGTGTTTTGTGATGGATCTGTGGCTGGTGACACATCTCCTTTTGGTGCATATACAGAACAAGATGCTATCGCAATGCCTGGAGGATACTCTCTTAGCTGGTGGCAGAGTTCGTATAAGAAAGCATCTATCCGGGGAGATATTGTTGCAGGTTTCGGATACGTAACTATCGAAGCAACTGCCCTTAATTTTGTAGGTAGCAGTACCTCGGTTCTATCTGCCACCGGAGGATCTGGAACTTTACCAGCTAATCCTGTTGGTTTCCTTACAGTTGCCTTTAATGGCATTCCTTATCGTATTCCTTACTATGGCACCTAATATGCAAACAGTTACACTAACCCTGAATCAACAGGAATTGGCAGTTATTAGTAAAGCTCTGATGCTTGCACCTTATGGAGAAGTAGCTCCAGTTATTAACTCTATTAACCAGCAGATCCAGGTAGCTCAAGCAGCTCAAGTTCCCAAAGAGATCCAGTAATGACTACAGAAGTTATACCACTTAAATCTTATAAGACCTCAGGGCATGCAGTTGCCTTGGGAGAATTCATTGCTGGTGACGTAATTCCTGTATCTGCTGGAGGTACGGGCGCCTCGGATGCTGCAACTGCCAGAGCTAATCTTGGTATCACAGGCTCAGGTGGAGGTTCAGGAGAAGCTAACACCTCCTCTAACTTAGGTACAGGCACTGGACTAGCTGCAACCAAATCTGGTGTTAACCTTCCATTTAAGTCTCTAGTGGCTGGATCTGGTATTACTATTGCTGCTGATGCAAACCAGGTAACTATTAATGCAACAGCGGGCGGCGGTGGTTCTGTAACTTCTGCCTCTGTAGTATCAGCAAATGGTTTCGCAGGTACTGTAGCTACTCCATCAACTACCCCAGCTATCACCCTGACTACATTAGTTACAGGAATGATTAAAGGTCTTGGAAATGCGCTAACTCTTGCAGTAGCTGGCACCGATTATCAAGCACCTATCGGGACTATAGGAGGGCTAGCTAAGGGTAATGGACCTAACGCTCTCACAGCTGCAGTAGTAGGTACTGACTATCAGGCCCCGATAGGTACTATCTCAGGAGTTGCAAAAGGTAATGGCGCCAACGCTCTTACTGCCGCAATCGCCGGAACTGATTACACCACACCAGCAGGCTCTGAGAATCTAACAAACAAACGAATCTCCCCTCGGGTTGGATCTACTACATCCTCTGCAACTCCTACAATCAATACTGACACTGTAGATATCTATAAGCTAACTGCTCAGGCAGTTGCAATTACCTCGATGACTTCAGGTCTATCAGGTACACCTGTAGATAATCAGTGTCTGATTATTGAGATTACAGGAACTGCGGCAGTTGCAATTACCTGGGGAACCTCTTTTGAATCTAGCACAGTCACATTGCCAACAACAACAGTTGGAACTGCAATGCTGGCAGTTGCATTCATATGGAACACTGCTACATCTAAGTGGCGCTGTGTAGCTGCTGTATGAGCGAGATGCTAAGACGAGTAATGATGCTGATGAATAAATCTTCGGCATCTGCTAATGATCCATACTTTAATAATGTTGTTCTATTGATGCACTTCAATACTACGACCACAGATGTTAAAGGTCACGGGATGACAATCTCAGGAGCTGTAGGATCTGATACTACTAATAAGAAGTTCGGGTCCGGTAGCTTCTCTTTCCCTGGTGCAGCTTACTTATATACTCCTGACTCTCCTGATTGGACTCTGGGTACAGGAGACTGGACAGCTGAATGCTGGTATCGAGGTACTGTTAATCCTGCCGCCTATGGAACTATCTTGATGCAATGTCCTGCAGATGGTTCTACTGGAGATCGAGGTGGACCTTGGTTTGCTATCAACTCTACTGGAAAGGTTCAGGGAGGTTTCTGGGTAGGTGGAACTCAATACTATGCTGCAGGTACTACCACTGTCACAGATGGAAACTGGCACCATATTGCTATAGTTAGATCTGGCGGAAACATCTACGCTTTTACTGACGGTGTTCTGGAGGGAACTAACTCTACTGTTACTGGTATAGGTACGGTAGACTCTACTCAATCTCTTGTCATAGGTCAGTTCGGTGCATACCCTGATTACTACCTAGTGGGTAACTTGGATGATCTTCGCCTTACTAAAGGTATTGCTAGATACACATCTGGATTTACTGTGCCAACTACGCAGTTCCCAGACGCTTAAATAGGGGAGTTTTTCGTGGAACAAGTAGCTACCAAAGAAGATATAAATGCAATCCACTCACGCTTAGATGAAGGCGAGGATCGTATGAATAGTATGCAGAGTCTTATCGAGGAGAATCGTGCATCTCACGAGGAAACCAGAGTATCTCTAAAAGAGAATACTGAGCTTACCAAAGAGATAAAAGACATACTAGAGCTTGGGAAGACATTCTTTAAAGTTCTAAAATACCTAGGCATCGCAGCTAAGTGGTTAGGTACTATTGGTGCAGGTATTGCAACCATCTATTCTCTCCTACATATGAGCCCACCTGGAAAGTAATATGGCAACACTAAACATTCCAAGAGGTAGCACTCTACCTACCTATAAATATGCACGTATCACTAATAATCTTGGTGATGGAGTGCAGGTATCTGCAGGAGACTATACAGCTTCTACTGCCTGGAAACTTATACCTCAAGGTATTGCTCCAGTAAATACTTATCCAGTTACCTTATCAGCTCCAGTGTCTGCGAATGTGCGTGGGCAAGACGCTAACCCATCGTATGCTGCAACTGGCGGATCACTATATCTTAAACCTGGTGTTGGATCTTTAGGTCAAGTATCTGGCAATGTTATCGTGGCAGATAGTGTGGGAAACTCCGGCTGGAATGGCGCCCACATTGTCTTAGGTTCTTACCATCTTTGGGTAGACTCTGTGGGTAAGTTACGGGTTAAGAACTCTGCACCGATATCAGACTTTGATGGAACTGTGGTAGGTACACAGGCATAATATGGGACAAATCACTTACCGAGGAAACCTCTCTGCTAAGTCTTTCCCTTTTCTTTCTGAGAACTGGGGCCGCTCAGTTATTGTTCCTCAACAGGATCAGAACTATGTGCGCACTGCTTTCTCTACAGAGGATCTGGATAAGGACAAGGGAATCCCGCAAATCTATTACTGCCACAATGTGATGCCACATCAGGAAGGTTTGCAGTCTGTAGGTTATAAGCAGCAGCTACCTCCTATTCCTGGCATGTCAGGATTCTCTGATATATTCCTACTCCGAGACTATGCTGATAATAAGGCATTTCTCGGAGTTATGTCGTATAGCACAGGTAATGATTTCTATATCTCCGACGGCTCTGGCGCGCCCTGGGTATATATAAGAACCACGTTTCCTGGTAATGTAACTGTTGCTTACGTAGCAGGTGTTGCTTATATCTATATTGCAAATTATGGATGCTTTACTTATGACTTTGCATCTAGTACACTCATATCTGTAACTCTTAAAGGTCTGGTAGCTAGTCGAGTTCTTGGTATCACATACTCGATGGGATATATGATTGCCTGGACTCAGGGTGTTGCAGGTGTAGCTACTACCGGAACAACCACTGTAGGAAATACAGCTGTAATTGTGGCTAGTATAACTGGTATGACTGCAGGTGCAGTTATCACTGGAGCTGGCATACCAGATAGTACCACAATCGTAGCTCTGGGAGGTACTACTGTAATAATAAGCAACCCTGCCACAGCCTCAGCTGCAGGAGTTACACTGACAACTAAACCTCTAGCTGCAATGGTTGCATGGTCTTCCACCGTAGATCCTACAGACTTTAATCCATCTCTACTTACAGGAGCTGGGGGTGGTCCAGTAGAATCTGCCAGAGGCGCTATTAACTTATGTGCACCCATAACTCTTGGGTTTATTGTAGGTACCGCTGATAACTGTGTAGCAGCTATCTATCAGAATAACACTCGTTATCCTTTCCAGTTTAAGGAACTTGTGAACTCTGGCGGGCTTACTAACATGGACTATGTAACCTGGGATGCTAACACCTCAGGCTTATATGCATACACAACATCTGGCCTGCAACTGATTAACACTCAGCAGACTCAGACTATGTATACTGAGATAACTGATTTCATCTCTGGAGGATACTTCGAAGATTTCGATGACTCCACTAAAGAGTTTACTCAGTATGTCCTATCTTCTACGATGACCAAGAAGCTATCGGTAGTTGTAGATAGGTATCTGGTGATGTCTTATGGTATCAATAAGCTGACTCATGCTCTGGTCCTGGATCTGATAACTAAGCGGTACGGCAAGCTTAAGATAGATCATGTACAGTGTTTCACTTACCATCTAGCAACTGCCGGAATCCTGGAAGCTCCTAAGGAGAGTTTTGCTTTCCTAAGAGCTGATGGATCCGTTGTCACAGTAGATTTTAATATCGGGCATGCACTATCTCAGGGAACTCTCTTGCTAGGGAAGTACCAGCATGTGCGCGCGCGTATGATGACACTAGACACAATTGCGTTGGAATCAACTCGATCTGGGCAGAACTTCGATGTAACTGTCCTCACTGCACTAGACGGAAAGAATACTGTGAAATCAACTCCAGCTCTTACCTATTCCTCAGGACTTACGAGAGAGTATGGATGTAGAGCTACCGGCATCAATCACTCTCTCTTAGTGCAAGGTGGATTTATTATGGACTCAGTTGTTCTCCAGTTCCACATTAATGGGAAACGATAATGGCACAGAATCCAGGATACTCCACTAACACAGGTATATCAGCTATACCAGAGATACCTTCAGATAAATACCCGGAGGTGTATGTAGATAACCTGAAACTGCGGAATGGTATCAAAGTCCTACAAGGGGCGATAGATACTTATACTGGCGCGCTAGGTGAGGACCAAGCATACTGGTCAGCAGTTTCTTCAGTCTCGAGACATATGGTAAAGAATCTAACTCGGATATATGCTAAAGCTGGTGAGGCTATAACTGCTGGCGCTATGGTTAACTTCTATGACATAGGCTCTGGAGTTATAGGAGCTAGGAATGCTTCGGCAGCAGCGGCCGGGAAACCAGCAAGAGCTTGGAGTACCACTACCATTGCGGCCGGCGAGTTTGGGGAGTTTATAGAGGGAGGAGTTAGCACTCTTGTCTCTGGCCTCACAGTTGGAACTACCTATTATTTATCTAACACTGCAGGCCTTATATCTGCAGCTCCTGGAACAGTTAGCCAAAAAGTAGGCTATGCTCTCGGAACCTCTTTGTTATCTTTCAAACCTGAGTTATAAATCATGCAACTAACCGAACATTTTTACCTAGAAGAAGCCTCTAAGTCTGATACTGCGGCGCGGAAAGGGATAGATAATAGCATCCCTCTAGAACTAATACCAGTCATTACCAAGACAGCCGTGAAACTTGAGAAGGTGCGGGCCGCCCTAGGTAATCGTCCTATCAGTATAGATAGCTGGTATCGCTGTCCTTCTCTCAATGCAGCTCTAGGATCTAAGTCTACTTCCCAACATATTAAGGGGGAGGCAGTAGATTTTGTGTGTCCAGCTTTCGGCTCACCTACTCGCATAGCTCAGGAACTTATGAAGCATAAGGAAGTTATAGGATGGGACCAACTAATCTTGGAACATACTTGGATTCATATCTCATGGAATAGTATCCCCGGTAGTGCTCAGAAGGGTCAAGTGTTATCCTTACTATCAGATGGTGGATACGCTACCGGACTAACTGACCCAAGAGGTGTAGGAATAGCATGAGCTTCTTTGATGCATTAGCTAACGCAGCAACAGGTGGACTAGGACAAACAATACTGGAAGGTATTAAGGCCTATCTACCTCCTGATATGTCACCAGAGCAGAAAGCTCAGTTGGCTCTTGCAGCCCAGAATATTGAGCTACAGAAATCTGTTGAGTTCTCTAAAGCCCAGCAGGAGGCTGAGAAAGATCTATCAGATCGCATTGCTATGTACGAAGGATCTGCGGCGGATCTGAAAGGTATCCCATATGTGGGAACTCTCATGATCTTCTTGCGAGGTGCACAGAGACCAGCCTGGGGTTTCGCAACTCTCTATCTGGACTATGGAGTATTTAGCGGACTTTGGAAACTGACAGATCCTGTAGTATCTAATGCGTTCTGGATAGTTAACTTCCTAGTTCTAGGATTCCTATTCGGTGAGAGAGCTATCACAAATGTGATGCCATTCTTCACTGAGATGATTAAAGCAAAAACTGGAGTTAAATAATGCCTATTGCTAAAGTAGACTCGATTGGATCTTTGAATGCCTTGCTAGGATTATTTAGTGGCACACAGCAGGAAACTACCACATCTCCTGCAACTACCACCACTAGATCTAACGTCACTCAGGACCAGCTCAATGCGTTGATAGCTCAAGAGATGGCACCGTTAGCTGGAGCATCTCACGCAGCGGGAATGTCAGCATATGGAGATACTTCCTTAGCTCTCGGGCGCGGTGAAGTTGCTGGTAATCTCCTAGCTAAATATGCAGGACAGACAACTACTAGCTCTGGAGATACCAAGACAACTAAAGTTCCTGGAGCATTCTCTCCTGAGCGTATCGGATCTACTGTAGGCTCGATGGCAACAATGCAGTTAGGTTCTCCTCTGCTGAAGAAACTCTCAGATAAAGCATCTGAAGCATCTACTGGTATGTTAGATTCTCTGCTAGGCGGTGGAGCTTCTAACTCCCCAGCTCTAGGAGTTTTACAGAATCTGGAGCAAGGTGTTAACTTACCGACAGGCGCCACAGGCTCAGTAGCATCTAGTATTGGAGATGCTGTCACAGGAGCTGTAACAAGTTCTGGAGCTGGAGAGTTAGGATCTTCTCTGTGGGATAGTATCTCTAGCGGACTCTCGGATGTGGGAGACTGGCTTAAGTTTGCAGACGGAGGTCTGGTAGATTCTACAACTCCTACTGATGATATAAAGAAAACTGGTGGAGCTACTGGATCTAGTGGAGGTGCTAAGCAGATTAATCAGGAGATGGGTACTGTCTCCGCCCCTAACCAGAATGCCGGAACTCCTGTGGATGTGGGCGGAGTCCTAGGATCTATCGGCATGAGTATGCTAACAGTCGCTAACCCAGTTCTGGGAATGATAGCTTCTCATATCTCCGGTATTCCTACAGCCCAACAATCTCTCTTGGCTTCAGTGCTAGGTAATGCTATGGGAGGTACACAAGCTGCAGAACCTGGAACTGCGCAGGCAGCTGATAATAATCCTACAGCTGTCCTAGATACTCTGAATCAAACTATCTCCAATGGTACTGATCCTTCTTCTATGAGTATGGATGATATGGCAGGTACTATTGGCGGAGGTAATGCAACAGAGAGTCCTAGCGGACTGGCAACAGGGGGAAAAGTATCTGGCGCAGGCACTGGTACTTCTGACTCTATACCTGCCAAACTTAGTGACGGTGAGTACGTAATTGACGCAAAAACTGTGGCAGCGTTAGGACCAGATTTCTTCCGCGCAATCCAGGCTAAGTTTAACCCTCAAGCTGTAGCTAATCAGAAAGCATAAA
>Ga0213917_1000083_pt1 | contig 24349 bp, 33 predicted proteins | sample McNCre117MG_FD_161051 | JGI IMG/M metagenome (GOLD analysis project Ga0213917, IMG submission 161051) | Freshwater microbial communities from McNutts Creek, Athens, Georgia, United States - 1-17 MG | ecosystem: Environmental > Aquatic > Freshwater > Creek | place: USA: Georgia | collected... | reverse complement strand
GCGCCCACGCAATCGTTGTGGGCTCGTCGAACTTCTCGCAGAAAAAGTCGCAAGGCACTTGGGGCACGATCATTTTCCGCCCTGTCTTAATCTCTTCGTCGCTCGGTTAAGCTGCGTCCCTGCGATGTACGGAAATAGCGCCCTCGGTATGTACCCACATGCCGAGGGCGTTGTTATTTCGGGGGTCTACTACAACCGCGCTTCGTCGCTCGTACCGGGCGTTGAGGCGGGTTTCCGTGCGGGCGCTGGGGGCGTTGCAATCGGGCGCTTTGGTTGGGCCGAGCCTGACGGCACCGTCTACAACGCGCGCATGTCTGCCGAGGGCTTGCTCGGCCTCGTGGTGATTCAATCGGGTGATTGGAGGCGGGTGTTTTGGGACGAGGCTACGCTAACATGGCGGATTCGTCAGGGGCTCAACCTGACGATGATGTCAGCGGCCCCCGGTATGTACGTGCGTATCCCCGGCGGCGCGCAGTGGAACCAGCGAATTTACACAAGCCCGCTGGACGGCATACCCGTCGCGGGGTACGCTGTGGACCTAGAGCCTACTCCGTGGGCGGTCGGTCAGCCTCATACGGCCGGCGGCCTTTCTCTAATCACAACGTGGAACCCCCTCACATGAGCGACACAAGCAACGCATCGAATATGGTTATTGTCGGCTGCAAGCTGCCAAACGGTTTGCATTTGGACCTCAAGAACAAAGACGGCGAAAAAGTTCGCGTCACCATCGCAGGCGCTAACGCGTCGCGCATCATTGGCGGCTACGGCATGACGCCGAACGTATCAGCCGAATTTATGGCCGAATGGTTCAAGCGTAACGCAAAGCACCCGGCCGTCGTGAATAAAGAGATTTTCATCCACGGCGACGAAGCGAGTGCGCGTTCGATTGCAAAAGAACATGCGGAAGTTGTCACCGGCTTGGAAGCTATCGACCCTGTCGCGCGTGGCATGCTCAACAACGAGCACGGCGAAGTCGATAAAAAAGAGCTGCGCAAATTCCGCCAAGCTCAAGCCGAGAACCCACGCGCCGGCCGTCAAATCGTAGAGTAAGCACACGTGTCTGTAATACCTTGCGCGCCTGTCGTTGTCACTCGGGGCATTGTTGTCTTTGAAGCCGCTGTCTTCAAAGTGCAGTACCCTGCGTTTGCAACGATAGCCGACGCGGTATTACAGACCGATTTTGATATCGCAACGCTGTTTCTGAATAACTCATGTTGCAGCGTTGTCAAAGACGCCAACGTGCGCGAGCGATTGCTCTACATGGTCACGGCGCACATTGCGGCATTGATGCAAGGCGAGAACGGCAAGCCGCCCTCGGGCATCGTCGGCCGCGTGGATCAAGCCAGCGAGGGCACCGTGTCGGTGTCCGCTGCTTACGTTAACGACATGAGCATGTCGGAGGCGTATTTCTCACAAACGCCCTACGGCGCTATGTTCTGGACTGCAACCGCAAAGTACCGCGCGTTTCACTACGTGCCGGCACCGATCAATGGTTGCATTGGTCGTGGTCCGGGCTTCTACGGCCCCGGCTATGGTGGCCCCGGCGGTTGTTGCTGAGTCGCCCCCGTGGCATTTAAAGCCATCACCGCAAGCGTTGAAGGCGGCCGAGCGATGGAACGACATCTCAGGGAAATAGAGAAACAGCTCGGCCAAGGCGCGCACGTGCGTGTGGGGTTCCTTGCAAGCGCCACATATCCCGCAGGCGCAGACGACGAGAAAGCCGGGCTACACGTGGCGCAGGTTGCCGCGTGGAACGAATGGGGAACCGCTACGAGCCCCGAGCGCCCTTTCTTCCGTGATATGGTCGAGAAGAAAAGCCCACGTTGGGGCGTGACGCTCGGCAACATCCTGCGCAAAAACCATTACGACGCCGAGCGCTCGTTGTCGTTAATGGGTGAAGTTGTTAAAGGTCAGCTCGTGCAATCTATCAACAATTGGTCGTCGCCTGCGAATGCGCCGAGCACTGTTGCAAAGAAAGGTTTTAACAAGCCGCTCATAGATACCGGCGTCATGTTGCGCTCGGTCGACTATCAAGTCGTGACCGGCGAGGATTCAGGCGATGATTAACGTACACGTTGCCGCAAACAATGCGGTGCAAGTGGTCAATCCCGACATAGTCGGCACTTTCTACGCGTCCACGGGTAACACTCCGAACGCGTCGTTTAAGCAGGTGCCGGGCTATGCTGCCGGCGTCAACGTTCCATTGCAGTTGCAAGCCATAAGCGCCCGCGATTTAAAGCACCTCGAAGGCTTGAACCTGCAAGGCGTGTTGCGCTCGGTGCACATGTACGGCAACACGCAAGGCATTGTGCGAGTGACCCAGCAAGGCGGCGACCTGCTTTACTTTCCCGAAGTTCCTGCGGGAACGCCGCGCGTGTGGAAAGTCGTAAAAGTCGTTGAAACGTGGGCCGATTGGTGCCACCTTATCGTAAACCTACAAACCGACGCCGCTCCACCCTCGCCGCCGCCCCCATAACATGCCCTTAGCCGTCTCTATCACTCAGCAAGACGTATATGCCGCCCTCGGCGCGTTCGTCGTGTCCGTGGTGCCTGCGGGCGTCGCAGTGATACAACTGCCGGTCGACCGAGCCGCGATGCCGCCGCCTGTGCCGGGTTTCGTGGGAATGACCGCAAACCTACAAACGCGCATCATGACCAACCTAGACCGCTGGAATCCTGCGGACCCTGCGCCGGTTGCGATCAACATCGAGCAAGCGATTAAATTGACGGTAAAACTAGATTGTTACGGCCCGGCGGCTGCCGATTGGGCGGTCATGCTGTCGACAGTTCTGCGTGACGAATACGGCGTTGATGCCCTTGCGCCGACCTTGGCCCCGCTCTATACCGAGATGCCGCGCTTCATGCCGCTGACCAACGCCGAGGAACAATACGAACAACGGTGGATTGTAGAGGCACAGTTGCAATACAATCCAGTAGTATCGACGCCGATGCAGTTTGCAAACGCTGCCAGTGCTGACCTTATCAACGTAGACGTGAGTTACCCGCCATGAATTCAATCCCCGCAAGTCAACTGGTGAATGTTATCCCGTCTGTGTTGAGTGCTGGCGGCAATCCGCTTTCGCTCAATACCGTGATGTTGACCGACAGCACACGCGTACCAATCGACGCCGTGCAAGCCTTTGCAGCACTGGAAAGCGTGCAAAACTTTTTCGGCCCGACCTCAATTGAAGCCGAACTTGCTGCGGTTTATTTTAACGGCTTCGACACTGCAAGCGCACTGCCAAGCGTTTTGTATTTCTCGCAGTACAACGCCGCTGCCGTATCTGCATATCTGCGTTCGGGTTCGTTCGATGGTGTGACGCTGGCGCAACTGCAAGCCCTCTCGGGCACCTTGACCACGGTTGTAAATGGCGTTTCATCCACATCGCTTGCGATCAACCTTGCAAGCGCGACAAGCTTTTCAAACGCTGCCGCGTTGATTCAAACCGGCATACAAGGCGGCACGCCTTCGAGCACTGCTACAGTCACCTATGACTCACAGCTCAAGATGTTTGTGATTCACTCGGCTACGACTGGCAACGCTTCCACGATTGCATTTGCAACGGGCTCGTTGTCTGCGGGTCTCAAGCTTACCTCGGCAACTGGCGCAGTGCTGTCACAAGGCAATGATGCCGCAACCCCTGCCGGCGCTATGGCTCAAATCGTGAACGTTACGCAGAATTGGGCCGCGTTCATGACCACGTTTGAACCTGCAACCGATGTCATGATTGAGTTTGCAGATTGGGTGCAAACAACCAACGACCGTTATATGTACGTTGGCTGGTATTCGGATGCGGCACCGCTCGCCGGTCCTGCGCCGACATCGTTCCCCGGCTTGGTTGTTGCTGCGAATATGGACGGCGTCACGCCGATCTATGAACCTGCAACCGATGCAGGCAACGGCCGCAAGGCTGCATTGATTTGCGGCATTACCGCGTCGATTGATTACCTGCAAACACAAGGCCGCGTGTCTTATGCGTACCGTGGTCAAGCGGGTCTCGTTGCAGACATCACTGACGCAACGCAGGCGCTTAACCTCGAAGCGAACGAGTCGAATTTTTACGGCGCATACGCTACCGCAAACGACCGCTTTGTAAACTTGCAGCGCGGCGTGATGCCGGGCGCGTGGAAATTCATTGACGCCTACGTCAATCAAATCTGGCTCAACAACGCGTTGCAGCTTGCGTTCATGGAGTTGCTGACGAGCATTAATTCGTTGCCTTACAACGCCGCAGGCTACAACCTGTTGCGTGCGGCTGCATTAGACCCGATTCAAGCCGCCTTGAATAACGGCGTGATACAGCCCGGCATTACCTTGTCGAACTCGCAGCGTGCGCAGGTAAACACCGCCGCAGGTGCCAACATTGCGGACACGCTGCAAACGTCCGGCTACTACCTGCAAATTTTAGACGCCAACCCAACCACACGCGCGAATCGGGGCTCGCCTCCTATGACGCTGTGGTATACCGACGGCGGCAGCATCCAAAATATTGAACTCTCGTCAATCGACGTTCAGTAACTCGCATTTAACTCGGGAGTATTAAGCCGTGGGCGTATCAATCACAAGCGCGAATGCAAAACTAACGTTGACCATTCGCAACAGCGCCGGCATTGTTGTCGGCCCTTTCACTGTTGAAGGTTACGCACAAGATGCGGCCTTCGGTGTTGAAGCGGTCGACGCTGCCGAGGTCATCATGGGCGTAGATGGCAAACTGTCGGGCGGTTTCCTGCCGCAGCCAACACGGTTTACTGTGTCGCTCATGGCGAACAGCCCAAGCGTTGCCCTATTTGAAGCATGGAACAGCGCGCAAAAGGTTCTCGGCGATGTGTTGGTCGCTGACGGGTTCGTCGCTGCGCCTTCACTCGGCAAAGCCTACGCGCTTGTTAAAGGCTTCCTTAGCCGCCTGACACCGATGCCCACTGCGCGCAAAAGCTTCTCCGAGCCGATGGTGTACGAGCTGACGTTCGAGTCATCCACGCCTGCCCCTATCTCGGTGTAACGCATGGCACGTAAAGATTTACGCGTCACCATCACGGCCGAGGGTCGCGACAAGGGCAAGGTGTTCGTGTTGCGCGAGATGCCATCGGACCAAGCCGAGCGATGGTTCGTTCGTCTGGTGTTGGCGCTCGCCAATGCCGGCGCGAAGATGCCCGACGAGGTGTTGTTCGGCGGTGCTGCGGGGTTTGCTGAGATGTTGCCCACGCTGCGCAACTCGCTCGTTGTGGCAATCCGTGCGGTGCAAGGGCTCGACCATCGCGACGTGCAAGAGCTGTTTAACGAAATGACCCCGTTTATCACGTGGCAGCCTCCCGGCTTTCCTGCGCCTCCTGAGCAAGAGATATTCCCCGGCATCAACTGCCAGATTGACGAGGTCGCAACGTGGCTCAAGCTGCGTTTTGAGTTGGTGCAGCTTCACGTGGGTTTTTCGCTGGCCGTCGACGCATCGACTACGGAATCGGGCGACCGATCACCGGAAGCGCCGACGGTCTAGTGCGTTACGCGAACGTGCCGCCGGTCATCGGCACGTTAGTTTCGGCTCGCCTTGCAACCCTTACAGAGTTGCAAACGGTGTACAGCGTCGAGGATGCGTATAACATGCTCGAAGTTCTAAAAGTAGACATGCACAACGAGCGCGTTACCCGTGGCAAGCACAACAGTAATTGACACCCTTATCGTAAAGCTCGGGCTAGACCCGAAAGGCTTCACCGACGGCCAAAAGAAAGCGGCCGCCGAAGGCGTCAAGTTTAAAAACGAGACGAAGAAAAACACTGACGAGATGGGCCGGAATTGGACCGGCTTCATAGGCAAGGTTGCGGGCATCGCTACGGCTGCGGTCGCTGTTAAAAAATTCCTTTCGTACACGTCCGACTTGTCTGCCGGTATTCGTCAGTTGGGCATTGATTCCGATAACTATCGAATTGCAGCGAACGAGCTGCGCAACTTCGGCAACATTGCAGAGATGAACGGCGGCAAAGCCGAAGATGCAACCAAGAGCGTTAGCGGTCTGACAAAAGCCGTTTACGATCTTGCGTACAACGGCTCGATGTCCGACTCGCTAATCATGCTTGGCCGTCTCGGCGTGCAGTTTCAAGACACGACCGGCAACATGCGCGACTTTAAAAGCATCGTGCTCGACACTGAGAAGTCCATCCAAGGCGCTATGCGCAATGGCACCTCGCGCGCGAACGCATACCAGATGCTTATGCAAGCCGGGTTTGATCCGGGTATCGCGAACGCGATTTTAAAGGGCGATGTCGAGGCCCAACTCGCGCGCCAAGGTCAGCGCCGGCAAGTAAGCGGTGCCGATGTCACGCTCGCGACCAAGTGGGAAGAAAGCGCGGCCAATCGTTCGCAGGCGCTCGACGCTGCGGCGCTCAAACAACTGGCAATCGAGGCAGTGCCGGGCACGGCCGCCAACAACCTCATTGCACAGGGCGCAGACGCCGCAGGCAACGCAACCATAGGCGGCGCAACGCAAGCACTGACGGGGGCGTTTACTGACGCCACAACGGCCGTTAAAAGCTTTGTTGATCGTATGCACGACTCAATCAACGAGGCGCACTTGCGCTCGTATCCACGTGGGCGCGCTGCCTACGAGGATCAATTCGCTAAGGCGTCGAAAAAGTACGGCTTGCCTGACGGTTTGCTCGCTGGCATTGCGCAAACAGAAAGCGGCTTTAATCCTATGGCGAAGAATGCGTCGGGCGCTACCGGCATGATGCAGTTAATGCCGCAATACTTCCCCGGTGCCGGGCAGAATCCTTTTGCAGATATCAACACCGCAGCCGAGTATGTGCGCAAGCTGCACGACGCCCACGTCGCTAAGGGCGACGCAGATGATCAAGGCGCGTGGACATTGGCGCTTGAGTCGTACAATGCCGGTCAATCGCGTGTACGTCGCAGCATGGCCGGCGGCAAGCCTCTCGCGCAAGAAACGCTAGACTATCCCGGCAAAGTGCTCGGTTATGCTTCACAGGCAACACCATCGCCGAACGTCGAGAACATTCGCGGCAGCAACAAGGGCGGCGATATCACTTTCGAGAATGTAACCGTTAATACGAACGGCAAGACCGGCGACGCTATTGCGCGCGATTTTGTAGACGGTACGCGCCGCAAGATGCAGGCCGCCCAAGCTGAAACAGGTATGCAGTAATGGCCCTTATCCCTAAGCCGCCATTCCCGAACGTGCCGAAGCTGCCCGGTGTGCCGCAGCTTCCACGCTCGCCCCTGTCGCCTACGGCAGCGTTGCCAGTGTTAAGCCTCGGCCTTGCGCTCGGCGCTTTGTGGAAGTCTGTTTTTGCTAAAAGCGGTTGGGCGATCTACAAGAGCAACGTAGCCGGCGCGCAAGACACGAAGACGGATAAAACCGACCCGAACCAATTAGACGAGGTCGTCGTCGTTTCAAAGCGCAAGCCTGTTGTAGAGCCTGACTCGTTCGGCGAGTTCACTTACCGCAACGAATGGTCTATGTCAGATTTTCCAGTGCAGGCCGGTGAATTTGCAAGCTATAACAAAGTAGCGAACCCATTCGAGACAATGGTGCGCATGTACAAGGGGGGCACTAAAGAGGCTCGCAAAAAATTCTTAGACAGCATTGAAGCTATACAAGGCACGCTCGACTTGTACGACATCGTGACGCCCGAGCGCACTTACCTCGGTGTAAATGTGTTGCGCTATGAAGTGTCGCGACGCGGTGCCAAGGGTGCCTATTTTCTATCGGAAGTCGATTTGTATTTCCGAGAGGTTCGGCAAGTCACATCGACCTACACCACAACGGCCGTGGTGACGCAGAACGCGCAAAGCGCATCGGCTGCGCCGGTCACTAATAGCGGCGTTGTGCAGGCGATAACGAACATTAAAAACGACGTGACGGCCGCAGCTTCTAGCGTCGTGGGGAAACTCACACCATGATGCAAATACCCTTGCAGCCGGTGCCTAATCAAACGCTTGCGATAACGCTTGCGCGTCAGTCTGCACAAATTGCTTTGCGCCAAAATGGCAGCAATATCTATTTCGACTTGTTGCTCAACAACGAGTACATCGTGCGCACGCGTATTTGTCGAGACCGTCAGCGCCTATTGCTCGACGCTGCATATCAAGGGTTTGTCGGCGACTTCGTTTTCATCGACACGCAAGGCGAAGACAACCCCAACTATAAAGGCTTGGGCGGTGTTGGTTCACGCTTCCAGTTGATCTACTTGGAGGCCGGCGAGTGAATAGCTTCACACAAAAACAACTACGCGTAACGTTGATTTTGACCGGAGCTAACGCAGTGTTCCCCGGCACGAATAGCAACACGCTGGTAATTGACAAGCTACGCATGACTGCAAAGGTTCAAGCTGTTGCGCGTCTTGCTACACAAGCCGACGTGCGCATCTATGGTATGCGTCAGGCTGACATGAATGCGTTAACTGTTGCATGGGCCAACCCTCCCGTTGTGCTCGATCACATCGTGATCGTTGAAGCGAACAACACCGGCAAGGCCGAGGGCTGGGTGCAAGTGTTCAAAGGCACCATCATCGAAGCACAACCCGATTACCGTGCAATGCCCGACGTGTCGTTCAATCTCTTGGCGGTTACTGGTTACTTTCAAAAGATTAACCCAGTCGAGCCCGTCTCGTATCCTAATGAAGTCGATATCGGTACTGTCGTTCAAGACATGGTTGCAATCATGGGCGACCCTTGGGTTCTGGTGATAGGTGACGGCGTCGAGGGCGTTTTATCCAACCCGTATTTTTCGGGCACGATGTGGGACCAACTCGCGCAAGCATGCGCCGCAGCCAACTGTGATTTTTATATCCAAGGCGATCAAATTTTAGTGACTGCCGCCGGTCGTGCGCGTGGCTCCGAACCTGCGGTCGTGCTCACACCTACCTCGGGCCTCGTGGGTTATCCGATGTTCGAGCGTTCGGGCTTGGCAGTAACGGCGCTATTCGACCCGGCGTTCTTGTGTGGTTATGCGTTGCAGATTGAAAGCGATGTGCCGAACGCAACCGGCCGATGGTATCCCTATTCGATCTATCACACGCTCGAAAGCAACATGCCTCGGGGCTCGTGGATGTCACAGTTACAATGCTTGCGAGTGCTCGCGTAATGGCCGTCTCAAATCAAACGCCGCCGAACGTTGCAAGCGACTACGCATTGACTGCGTTTATCGTTAACCAACTTATGTCGGGCATGGCTACCGCAACCATCGTTAAGGTTGTGAAGTGCACCAACTCGGGCGGCGTCTCGGCGTCGGGCTTCGTGGATGTTCAGCCCCTCGTTAACATGATGACCGGCGACCGTACTGCGGTGCCTCACGGCGTGCTTTACTCGCTGCCTTATAGCCGCTTACAGGGTGGCGCAAATGCGGTCATCCTAGACCCCCAGCCGGGCGACCTCGGTATCGCTGTGTTTGCCTCGCGCGATATCAGCGCCGTGAAAAAGACCAAGGGCCAAGCGAACCCCGGCAGCTCGCGCCAGTTCAATTTAGCCGACGGCATGTACGTCGGCGGCCTGCTTAATGGCGCACCCACGCAATACGTGCAATTCAGCGCCGAAGGGGTCACTGTGGTGTCGCCCACAGCGATAAAGCTGCAAGCCCCTACGATCACCCTGCAAGGCAACGTCGTCGGCACAGCGGGCGCGGTATTTAGCGGCGACGTGACCGCCGAGGGGATAAGCGTAGCGACGCACACCCACGGCGGGGTAACATCTGGCGGAAGCAACACGGCACCGCCTAACCCATGAAAACCCTATTACTCGACTTGACAAATTGGGATTTGCTGACGGATGCCGCCGGCAACATCGCGTTTGCCGAGGCTCCTTACGAATTCGCGCAGGATGTAGCCAGCGCGTTGCGCACCTTTCTCGGCGAGGTGTGGTACGACACCTCGCTCGGTATTCCTTACTTTCAACAGATACTCGGCGACACGCCGCCGGTTACTGTGTTCCAAGAGTACATGCAGGGCGCTGCAATGACGGTGCCCGGTGTGGTCTCGGCTGAGTGTACAATCCAAGCCTTTCAGGACCGCCGCGTAAGCGGGCAGGTAACTTTTACCACTGACAACGGGCAAACCCTAACGGTAGCGCTGCAATGACCGATGTTGTAGAAAAATTATTGCGCAATCGCGACTACCAACGACGCCGGCAGGTTGAGGGGCGGCAGCGAATTGCCGATAGAAAATATCGAGGCTTGCCAGTACCGACGCGCCCTGCGCCTTGCGGTTGTGAGATATGCGGCGCGCCACCAAAGCGCAATGAACTGTGTTTAGATCACGACCACGAGACCGGCAAGTTTCGTGGCTGGCTTTGTGTTCCATGCAATGCGATTCTTGGTAGGTGGGGCGATAACCTAGCGGGAGTTATGAAAGCGGTTGCTTATTTAAAACGGGCTCAAGAGTCATGACCACGAACGTTCCCGCTGTTGTGTTTACGCCCGAAGGGCTCGAAGTCCCGCAAGAGGCCGCCATTCTGGCCGGCGTCCAGCAAGACTACAACGAAGCCTTTGGCGGCAATCTCAACCCCGCATTAAACACGCCGCAAGGTCAACTCGCATCGAGCACGGCCGCCATTGTGGCCGATGCAAATGCGGTGTTTGCTGAGTTCGTCAACCAAGTGGACCCGGACACCGCTGACGGGTTCATGCAAGATGCTATTGCGCGCATCTATTTCCTAGATCGTTCGCCCGGCGTGCCGACCGTGGTTGCGTGCCAATGTAGCGGCAACTTCGGCACGATCATACCTGCGGGCGCACAGGCCCAAGACACGAGCGGCAACCGTTACGTGTGCATAGACGGCGGGCAGATACCGATATCAGGCAACATTACTTTAAGCTTTGCGAACGTTGTCGACGGCCCCGTCGCATGCCCTGCAAATACGCTTAACATCATTTACCGCGCTATCCCCGGTTGGGATTCGATTAACAACTCAGCGCCGGGCGTGCTCGGTCGTTTTGTTGAGTCTCGCGCCGAGTTCGAGTTCCGTCGCTACAACAGCGTTGCATTGAATGCGCATGGCTCCAAGGAAGCAATTTACGGCGCAGTGTTCAACGTCGACAATGTGCTCGACGTGTTCGTGACTGAGAACGTTACCGACGCGGTCGTCAACTATGGCGCGACTAACTACCCGCTTGCACCGCATTCGGTCTACGTGGGTGTTGTGGGTGGCGAAGGCCAAGACATCGGCAACGCGATTTATACAAAAAAGGATTTAGGCTGCAACATGAACGGCAACACAACGGTAGTTGTGCCGGATACGAGTTACACGCCGCCTTACCCTACATATAACATCACATTCAATCGCCCGACGCCGTTGCCTATTTTCTTTCGCGTAGAGCTGACCGATAGCACCTCGCTACCATCCGACATTGACGCGCTCGTCAAGGCTGCAATTGTTGCGGCGTTTAACGGCCTCGATCCAAGCTCGGCGCGCATTCGCATCGGTGGGTTGATTCTTGCGTCAAAGTTCGTCGGTCCTGTATCGCGCATCGGCCCCGAAGTTTCTATCTTGTCAATCTTGATCGGCACAAGCGGCCCCGGTGCGTTGAATTCAATCACTGCCGGCATTGACCAAGCGCCAACTGTAGACCCTGCAAATATCTTGGTTGTACTAACACCATGATAGACGTTGAACGCACCATTATTTCGCAATACGCCAACTCGCCAACGTTGGTGCAACTCGTTCAAAACATGAACGAGTATATCGACCCGCGCGCAAATATGGTTGCGTTCTATAACGCTGTGTGGAATGTCAACACGGCGGTAGGTTTCGGGCTCGACATATGGGGCCGCATTGTGGGCGTATCGCGCTTGCTGCAAATTCCCGGTGCTGACCCCATAGTCGGCTTTGATAACGCAAGCAATCCAGACGACTGGACGCCTATGACATACGGCCGGTTTGCACGCGAGAACGAAGTCACCACGAGCTACGAGTTACCAGACGATGCCTACCGCGTGTTGATCTTGACCAAGGCGCTTGCGAACATCGTCTCGACTACTGCGCCGGGCATCAATCAGTTATTGCGCAACCTCTTCCCTCACCGGGGCCGAGCGTTCGTGCGCGACCTTGGCAATATGGCGATGGAGTTTGTTTTTAATTTCGCGTTGACTCCCGTAGAGTTCGCTATTCTCACGCAATCGAATGCTATGCCGCACCCTGCCGGCGTGTTCTATTCTGTGACTGTCATCTCTAACGGTTTCTTTGGGTTCCAAGGTTACGGCGGCGCGCTTCCGTTCAATTTCGGCGTGTTTTATACGAGGCCATAAAAATGGGCGCACCTACTCCCGAGTTTATCCCCGAAGCGTTTGCAATCAGTGCCGCGCCGGGTTTCCGCAACACTATCCCGACCTCGCCGGTTACGACGCAGCGCGCGTCGTTCGACCTTGGCTTCCCGCCGCTGACGATGACGCCAGTTGTTGCCGGCGGCAAGCCGATGTTAGGCCCGGATATGAACGGCATCCTGTACATGATTACAACGCATACGGTATATGCGCAAAGCGGCGAGCCTTACAAGTATAGCGCCGACGTTGTGGTCGCAATTGGCGGTTATGCTGTGGGCACGATACTCGGCTCGGCCGACGGTTTAACCGTTTGGTACAACTTGACCGCCGGCAACACTGACGACCCCGACGACCCTGCAAGCCTTGGGTGGGTGCCGTTGTATTCCTATGGTGCAACCGCTATCACTGGCTTGACTGGTGGCGTTCGAGTCTTGACGCCGCAAGAGGCTGCAAAGTCTGTTATTGCACTCTTCGGCACGTTGATCGGCAACCAACAAATCATTCTACCTGCTACGGTAAAAGATTGGCTTATCGTCAACACGTGCTCGGGCGCGTTCACTGTGACGGTAAAGACTGCAACGCAAGTCACAGGAATAACCATACCGGCCGGCAGCTTTGCATCACCTACAGGTGTGTATGCAAACGGCTCGGATATCAACCTTACTTACTCGCCCGCAGCGTTGCCGATTGACGTGTTACCAACTGCGAACACTATCGCAAAGCGTGACAATCTCGGCTACTTGTACGCGGCCACAATTGCAGGCGCTACGGACAACACCACACGCGTTGCGACAACTGCGTTTACGCAAGCCGTGGGTGTGAATGCCACAGCGAACGCGCTGCTAATGATGCTCGGCAGTGTCTTGCAGTCATGGCAAGATGTGACCGGCTCGCGGGCCGGATTCACCAATTACGTGAACTCTACAGGCCGACCGATTGCGGTGTCGGTGCAATACCATATTTTTGCGAATGGTGGCGCGTTCTTATTTGTTGACGGCGTCATGGTGTCCCGAGGTATCGCTAACGATAACGACGACGGGACACTGTTTACAGTTGTGCCGGCTGGCTCTACGTATCAAGCGCAGTTCAGCGGGTCCGGTTTGGCCTTGTGGGCGGAGTTACGTTAATGTCTACACCATTTCCCCCCAGCTTAGTGCAAGCGTTCGCCGCCCTCGGCGATACAAACGTTATCCCGATTGTGCCTTCACCTACACCGGGCGCGGCATCGTTCGACCTTGGCTTTCCGCCTGCGACCATGACGGACCCGACAGCCGGCGGCATTCCGCCGGACGGCAAGGATATGAACGGTATCTTGAAAATGATATCGGCGCATATCGCTTGGATTTCTGCCGGCGGCTGCTATCAATTCAACGCCGACGTTGTCAGCGTTGCCGGCGGCTATGGTGTCGGGCAGATTTTGCAAAGTGCTGTAACGCCCGAGTTGTTCTTTATCAACTTTTTGGCCGGCAACACGAACAACCCCGACAGTGTCATAACTGGCTGGTACGCCTACAGCCCTGTAGGCGGTGCGGTAGGCGTGCAGGCCGCTGCATTACCTGCGGGTGTGTCGAGCGACTTCGCGCTTAATCGTGGTATTGGGTTCCTTGAATGCAACCCCTCGGCAGGTGCGGCGAACCTGACGGGCATCTCACACACCAATGTTACCAATGGGCAACAGGTTATAATCACCAACTTGAACGGCTCGAACCTGCTTACGTTAAAAGCGAACGATGGCAGCTCGCTGCCTGCTAATCAATTCCGATTGATTGCCGACATTACTTTGCCGCAATATGCAAACCTCACTTTGAAATACTCGTCGACTATCGGCGTATGGGTGCCAGTGTCATGAAAAAGATTTACGCGTTTATTGGTTCGCTACTTTTCAGCGTTGCGGCGCTCGGTGCGACGTTTCAATACTTCAACCCTGCGGCCGGCATCCTAAAGGGCAACCCGTCGACCTACATCACAACGGCGGCCGTGTCTTCGGACATTCTCGCAACGTTCAGCGGTACGTGTAACAGCACAACGTTTATGCGTGGCGATGGTAGCTGCCAGACACCACCCGGCGCAGGCGGCGGCACCGTCAACAGCGTGGGCCTGTCGGCTCCGTCAGTGTTCAGTGTTACGGGCTCGCCGATCACCAACACCGGCACCCTTGCACTAGCGTTTGCTACGGGGCAGACGGCTAACTCGTTCCTCGCTACGCCAGACGGCACTACGGGCGCGCTATCGCTTCGCACCATCGTCTTAGGTGACTTGCCCACGATCACCGCTGCAAAGGGTGGCACGGGCGTCACAACGTTAACAGGCATTGCCAAGGGCAACGGCACGAGCGCGTTTACTGCGGCGGCTTCCTCTGACGTTATCGCCACGTGGTCGGGCACTTGCAGCTCGTCGACGTTCTTGCGTGGCGATGGTAGTTGCCAGACGCCCGCCACAGGCACCGGCACCGTTACCAGTGTTGCGCTGACGGTTCCGTCAGGCTTTAGCGTTACAGGCTCGCCGGTCACAACCTCGGGCACCCTTGCAATATCAGGTACGCTCAACCCTGCGGCGGGCGGCACTGGTGTTGCAACACTGACAGGCATTGCGAAAGGCAACGGCACGAGCGCGTTTACTGCGGCAGTCTCGGGCGATGTTATTTCAACATGGGGCGGCACGTGTAGCGCGTCGACTTACTTGCGTGGTGATGGTACTTGCCAAACGCCACCAACCGGCGGCACCTCTGCGAACCCTACCGCTACCATTGGCTTGACGGCAGTCAACGGTAGCGCCGGCACATTTCTGCGCAGTGATGGTGCTCCGGCGCTGTCTCAAGCGATTGCGCCCACATGGACGGGCGTGCATACGTTTCAAGGGAGCGACTTATCGGGATTAAACGCGCCTGTTGTATTTAAGCCTGCATCTACTGGAAACACTGGCTATCAGTTTAATAACCCCAATGCGTCAGCCAACAATCGTATATGGCGAGTCATAGGCGATACGGCTGGCTCTTATAATATCAGCACAATCGACGATGCGGGAACTACCGCAAACTTAGCTTTTAGCGCTTCACGTTCTGGCGCTGCCGTGACAAGTGTTGCGCTTGGAAATTCAACAAATAAACCAAGTGTTGCTACATACGGCAATGTCACGGTCAATACGCCCAGCAGCGGCGCGGCATTAACCGTTAACGGGTTAACTGTTGCAAACGCACCAAGCAGCGGACCAACGATCACAGCGACCGCCGGCACAGGTAACGCCGCTATCACTGTGACTGCTGCTGCAAGCAATGACGGCATTGCAATTAGTGGTGGTTCATCGTTGGCGGCTATCAAGTTCAATACGACAAGCCTTGCAACATCCATCGGCAACAACGAGTCGTTAAGCTATGGTCGTATCCGCAACTTGAACAGTTCTAACGATGTTTTCACGTGGGACGCGTCTGACCGTGTGGCATTTCCCTCGGCGTCAACCACGGCGAGCGCGGCTAATGCCTTCCTTGATAACGGCAACAGCAATCGCTTATTGCGTTCGACTTCATCGCGTCGCTACAAAAAAGACATTATTCCATTGGGTTATAGTTTGAATGATGAAGTGTACAAGTTGAAGCCGGTGCGATATCACTCGAAAGCCGAAGCCGACTCTAAAACCGATTGGTTCTACGGCTTGATTGCCGAGGATGTGGCCGAGGTCGAACCGCGCCTCGTTCAATACGATGCGCAAGGCCGCCCGGATGGTGTGCAGTATGACCGCGTGGGCGTGTTGTTGCTCGGCGTGGTGCAGGAACAGCAAGAGCAAATCAAAGCTTTGCGCGAAGAGTTAGACGAACTCAAAAAGAAAGTGCATTAGTGCGCCGCCTGATTCCCCCGTTAACTAACAACTTATAGATGCCCTTTATGGAAATTGATAACGTTTCGCTCATGCTTGGGCAACTCACATCAACCGTTAAATCGCTGGCCGACGATGTCGAGGCTTTGCGCTCGACTGTGGCTACGCTAAACGATCACATGAATCAGAATAAAGGCGGCATGCGTGTCTTGCTTGCGTTGTGTTCAGGATCGGCGGCGCTCGGCGGTACAATAGTCGCTTTTGCACAGTGGGCTTTATCCCACATGCACGGGTAATTTATGAATCTCGTACTTATCCGCGACACGTTTACCGAGTTCGAGACTGTGGGCACGCTGACGATTGGCGCACAGAAGTTCCACACCATCGAACGCCCTTGGGTTGCCGGTAATCAGCCCGGCGAAGACGGCGGCGAGCCCGGCAAGTCATGCGTGCGCGACGGCACCTACGAACTTGTGTTGCACGACACCCCCAAGCATCCCAAGGTGTTCGCCTTGGTGAATCGCGAGCTTGACGTGACACACTGGCCGGTGCCGGGGTTCCGTTCGGCGGTGTTGATCCATAGCGCTAATTGGGCCTATCAGCTCGAAGGCTGCATCGCGCTCGGCTTGGGGCGAGTGCAGGACCAACAGCCCGGCCGCTGCGCGTGGCGCATTACAAGCTCGATGGCAGCGATGGCATTTTTTTCTCGCCTTGTTCCGTGGGAGTTAGGGCATACTCTCACCATCCAACGCGCCACCCCACCGGAGCCCGCACCATGACCGGCGAAATCATCCAGCAAGCCCCCGTACCTGCTACGCAGCCGTTAATTCCCCCGGCTCCGTGGTACACCTCGCCGTCGCAAGTGGCCGGCGTCATTGCGGGCCTATCGCAAATCGCGTCTATTCTGATTCGCTGGTTCCATCTCGGGATTACCGACGAGCAGTTGCAGGGCTACAGCGCCGACGCGTTGCAAATCGTCACGATTGCCGCCGGCCTGTGGGCGATGTACAGCCGCCAAACTTCGTCGATTGCACCGCTGACCATGACCCGCAAAGGCGCGGACGCATTGACAGCAGCAAACCCGCCGCTGTTAGATGTCGACCCACGCAAAAAACCCTCAACCCCTACGGAGCCAACCCCGTGAAGCTGCCAAACCTGTTTACCTGTGTCGTCTCGTTGTTGCTGGCGTTCGTCTTGACGGCGTGCGCTGCGTTCCCTGTCAAGTCGTTTAACGATAAGCTTGCCGTCGGTTATACGACCGTGGCTGCGATCTACGACGTGACGGCGGTCGCTGTGCGTGCCCACAAGCTGACCGCGCCGGATGCAAAGAACGTATTGGCACAAGCCGACAACGCCCGAGACGCGCTCGACATTGCTCGCGATTTGTACACCGCAAAAGATGCGGCGGCAAATGACAAGCTTGCGACCGCAATCGCCACCCTCAACGCTTTACAAACCTACTTGGCGTCGCACCAATGAACACCGCAAACGTAATCGCAGCCCTTGAAATTGCATCGTTGCTCGCGCAGCGCGTGCAGTCCATCACCGACCAAGTACGCGCCGGCCAAGAGTCAGGCCAAGGCATCACCGACGAACAGCTCGCCGCTATTCGTGCCGGTGTGGATACCTCCCGCGCAAACTTGATTGACGCTATCAACTCGCTGGAAAGCGAGACGCCAGCGCCGGAATCAACCCCAGCACCAACCGACGGCGCATAACCGTCGGGTCTCTCGTTTGATCGCATAGGAGCCCGTAACATGGCCGACTCTAAAAAGGTTCAGTTGTTCAGTGTTGGCGGTGTTATCACCGCTCGGGCTCCCGGTGACGCCCCTATCGCACTTTCAGGCGGTCGAGGCTCCTACGGGGTTTTGACCGTCGCCACGTTGCCTGACCCGGCTGTCGCTGGCGTAGGTGCCGAGGCTTTCGTCACTGACTCGAACGCCACCACAACCGCCGGCATCGGTGCCACGGTAGCGGGTGGCGGTGCGAACAAGGTGCCGGTTTACAGCGACGGCACCAACTGGAAGATTGGTTAAACATAAAACGGCGAGTCATGCCCGCCTGTTTTATGTAAGGATGTAGGGCGCTGCTCAAGGGCACAGCGCTTTAATCGGACTTCTACCGAACCCTACCGGCTCCGTCTGCGCCGTTTTTCAAACTGTCTGTACCATCCGTGCGGTTGTGGCTCCGGCTTCACCGTGGGCAACATCTCGTAGGGTCTTGGCGGTGCCACGAACTCATAGTCGACGCCCTCGAACTCTCGCAACAACGCGTAGATGCTGTCTTGCTTAACGCTGCCTATGATCATGTTGCCGCCTGCCGTGCCATACGCCAATAGCTGCGCCTCGATCCGGGCTAGGTCCAACGCCGTAAGATGATCGCACACGACGGTGATGTGCGGGCAACGCTCGTCAGGCGGCGGAAAGCTGACGATGTCGTCGGCGTCGATCATGCGGCCTCTCTTGCGATAATTCGCTCGTCCATCAAGAACAACGAAGTCTTTGCGCGAGTGGTTGCAACATAGCACAAGTTGCGCTCTTGCTGTTGTTGCCAATCAAGACGAGCCCACGGTGCCGGGCATTGCGACGCATTCAACCAGAACACGCGCTCGCCTTCGAGCCCCTTCGCTTTGTGGATCGTTGCAAGCGTGATGGATGCAGCGGCATCGGAGAATAACGACTCGATCAAACGGCACAGCGCCGGCACCGTGCGGTCGTTCTCTTCGAGTGCGTCGATTAACGTCATGATGCAATCGCGCTTGTCGATGATGGCCTCGGCTTTCGCGTCCTGTTTCTTGGCGATGGCTTTCTCGTGCTCGCGAGCGCTCCATGTGAACAGCTTATCGGTTAGGCCGTCGATGCCCTTGCCGTTTAGTCGATTGATCAACGAGACGAGACCCGCACCAATTTCGCGGCCCATGATCTTGGCCGGCACGCGCAGCTTAATGAGTGAGTACACCAACGAAATAAGCGGCTTGGTAGTGCGACACACCACTAGATCGCCACTTGTAAACGTGCTGGCGTTCCAACGTTGCCCAATGTCTTTTACTTCGCCGGCCGGTGCGCCCGGTGCGGCTTCGATGTGTTTTACCCACTTGTGGGCGTATGCAACAACGCTCGTCGGGCAACGATAGGAAACTGTTAGCGGCAACTCTACACAGCCGAACTCGTCAGCAATCAATTGCAACGAGTTGGAATCGGCACCGCGAAAACCGTAAATTGCTTGCGCTGGGTCACCTACAGCTAACAGGCGGCTGCGCGGCTTCATGATCTTGCGAATGATAGCGCGCTGTATCGCGTTGGTGTCTTGGGCTTCATCAACGAACACGTTGTCGAACTTCGGCAGGCTGATACCCTCACGCACTGCCATGTAGAGCAAGTCGTCGAAGTCCACGAGCGGCGATTCGTTAGACCATCGTAACAAGTCGCTTGCCAGTTCGGCGGCGCGTTCTGGTGTGGCGCGTTCGCTGTCGAGTTCGAGGTCGTGGTATTCGATCAATGCAAGCCACATTTCTTGCAAGTCAGCATGTAAGCAACCGATGCCCGCGTTACGACCGAGGCCGACAAGGCGACAGATAAACGTGCCGTACATTTTGAAATCGGAGCCTTGCAAGTTTTGCTCGCAGAGAATGCGCAGCTTGTCCGCTACAACGTCGCGTTGATTTTTGAACTGCATCACCGCTGAGTAAGTCAGCGAATGGAACGTGCGACCATTGACGCCGCGCCCTTTCATGGCTGCGGCAATCGACTTGTTGAACGCTAGGACAACGTGCGAGCCCTTGGTGCGCTTAACCGCTTCCTCGACCGTTGTTGATTTGCCGGAGCCTGCAACCGCTTTTATGATTGCGTTGCCGGTGCCGAATTCAACGAATTTAAAAATATCGAGTTGGTAAGGCGACCATGTGCGAGTATTCATGCTGCCACCACTTCGTTAAGTTTCCATTCTTGAGCCCACACGCTGCTGCGCTCGCATTCTTTACGAATTAGTTGTGATTCGAGTTCAAGAAATGTTTTGAACCCAACCCCTTTGACGCACTGACCTTGCGCGTTACGTAAACGCATTACAAACTGTTCGCGGCCATTGTATTGCGTTTCAAGTTGCTTGCGGAAATAGCCGCCAGCTTTAAGGGTATTTAAGGCAAGTTGAGTGCGGAAGTTCATGCGGGCGGCTCCGTTCGTTCAGTGTGGAGCAATCCTAACTGACGACCTCGTCAGTTGTCTAGTGACGCGTGTCTCATTTACGCGGCAAGCCTAAAATATAATCCATAGCGCGAAGCAACCCTTGTAAATTATCGCCTAATTTGCCAAGGCCAGTATTGCAAGTCGAACAAATCCACCCGCGAAACGCGCCGGTTTCGTGATCGTGATCTAAATGCAAATTGCCACGCCCGTTAGGCAGGCCGTTACATAATTCGCAACGGTTAGGCCGTGGGCGTGTGGGTTCTGGCAATCCGCGTCGTTTACGTTCATAGGCGCGCTTGTGTTCCTTATTTTTCTTTTGCCATTCCAGCGCTTTTATTTTTAATCGCTCGGAATTTTGCAGGCGGTAGGTTTTCTGATACGCCTTTAACTGTTGTTCTTTTATTCCCATTTGCCGTAGCGATTCGCTTCCCACGCGTCAGGAACTTTAACCGGCCACGGTTGGCCGTCTTCGCAAATAGCCCATGCGGGTAGATTATTCATAAAGGCGTTGTACTCTTCCAGACTACCGAACCCGTCAGGAACTTCGCACACGTTCTCGTCGTGTGTGTGCATAACCACGGGATATCCTGCACGCTCTAATCGCAATAAAGCGTCGGCCTGAATCTCTCGGCACATGTGGGATATTACATTTTGAGTTTGAACACCGCCATATAGTGACATGCGGCACCAACCCATTTTACCCTTGGTCGCGTTGCTATTGAATCCCTCATAGCTCATTTCAAATTCCCACGGGCTCGCATAGTTGCGTTGCGAAGGCGTCAAGCGTGGCGCGTGGTAGCGAATGAAACCGCCCGAGGGTGGGCGGCAGTACAACACGTCGTCGTGCACTTGGTAGAGAACGCCAAGGCGCGAGCCGGGGTTCGAGTTGAAGCAATCGCCGGGTTGCAGGATGGCCGAGATAGCTGCGCCTTCAAGCCCGAATAACAATTGTTGTTCGTCGTGCTTAAACTTGTTGATGGTTTGGCCGCCCCAAAATTTGACGATGTTGGGGATAGCGTCGCGCGTCTTCAATACCACGGCTTTGATTGCATCGTCATCACCGAGTAGATCGTCAGCGCCGAACCGTTTCCAGCCATTCACCCACGCGCCGAAGTCTGCCGACAATACTGCCAGCTTGCCGAGCTGCCGGTCGTCGTGGTGCTTGCCATGCTGTTTCTTAAACGCTTGGTACTCTTCGACCGACTTACCCGTCAGCAATGCGGCTTGCGCTTCGTAAATCTTGCCGTGGGTTCTGAACACGTCAATACGCCATTGCTCATTAGCCATGCAGGACGTTGCAACCGCTTGTATAGCGGTGAAGTCCGCAGACAGTAAACGGTGCCCCGCCTTGGCAACGATCATCGAACGCAGGCAGCTCGCAACTACTTCGAGGGCATCTAACGCGCCGTTGTTCTTTGGATCGAGCGCCCACGCTGACCCCTCGCCGTATTCGTATTCGAGCAATTCAATAGAGCGGCAACGGATGATTGCGAGCGCGTGTTCGACTTGCTCGGGCTTTGAAAAAACGCCCTTGTACAAGTTGGCAGGCTGCACGCCTCTACCGTTCCACAACGAAGTGTGTGCGCCATAATAGGTGTATTGATCGTAAAGCCGGCCCGACGATGTCGTCTGCGATCTAAACGCGTAATACTTTTTGCAACTACCAAACGCGAGGATTTGCCGGATACGCAGCACACGCAACACGTTGCGCGGGTAGTCGGTGCGCTTCAATGCGTCGGCAAGTGTGTCTTCGTCAAGCTCGTAAAGGTAAACGCCTTGTGTGCGCATCCATTCGAGCATTTTTGCAACTTCGGTCGACTTCTGCACCGCGTGGTTTGTTATCTCGCGCAGCTCGCTGTTGTAGCGCAACTCGGCTTGTTCAATGATAACGATACAATCTTCAACCGCTGCGGTGTCGACTTGCATGCCGCGCATGTTGATACGCAAATCAAGCTTCCACACATCTTGCTCGCGCGGTGTTAGATCGTATATTTTAGAGCTTGCCTCGTCTTCCGTCCGCACGTCTTGCTTGTTGTACTCATAAAAACGCGCGAAGTCATCGGCGGCCGTGAATGGCGTCCAGCGCAATGACTGGTTTGCTTTCGTGGGTTTCTTCGGCATTGTCAGCTTGCGAATTAGATCGCTACCGGCTTTGTCTTTTTGTTGCGATAGGTTCAGCACTGCGCCGAGTTCGCCAAGTGCGCCGGGGTATGCAGATGCGCGAGCCTTCGCGGCGCTGCAATGTGCTTGATCGGTCATGGGTCTACGGCCTTGAGTTCATGTTGAAACATCCATTCCACTTTTCGCGTTGTGTCAGCCCAATAAACTACGCGGTATTGGTGCCCCTCGGAGTCGCGCAATAATCCAGTGACGACCCCGTCAATATTATCGGCAGCGTGAAGTTTAACGCGTTGACCAATAGAAAAATTGAATTGAACGACTTGCATTAGAGCGGCGGCAAGCCTTGGTCGTCGCAATGAAACGGGGGCCAGCCTAACACCGGCACACAGTGAACATTCCACACGATCCACTCAAAGTTAACGTTGTGCGCTTCGAGTGGTCCGCCGGCTGCAACGTGTTCGAGTAAGTGCCACGGATGCAACCAATAGCCGTCTAAGTGGTTACGATCTAGTGGCATGTAACGTGGGTATGATTTGTAAGGTATTGACGGATGTGGTCGCCACCATTGCACGCCGTTACCGTCTTTGAGATTCCACGCGAGTGACAACACTTCAAAGCTGTGATGTTCGACATAGTTGCGCGTGCCTACTGCTTTGAGTCCGCGATTTTGGTCTGACAACCCCGGCAGCGACCCCCACTTCTGTTGTAAATTATCCCACACAAGGCCCGCTTCGCTGTACGTCTCAAAATCAAACGTTGGGTATTCTGTTATAGGGAACACTGACGTAGTCATCGCGGAACACTCAACAGATAATCGAGTGCAAACAAAATTGCATCAACGGTATCACCGAGCAACCCTAGTCCTGTGTTACAGCGGTTACAAATCCAGCCGCGAAAAGCTCCGGTATTGTGATCGTGATCTATGTGTGGCGTCGGATGCGAGAGAGATAAAAAAGGTTTGCGACAACATTCGCAATTGATTGGCTCCGGCCTTGTAGGCGCGGGCAAGCCTTTTCTACGACGTTGTGCATTGCGTTGCTGTAGCCGATATTTTTTCTGTTCTGCTTTAAACCTTTCAGGATTCGACGCGTATCGCGCTTTAGCGTTGGCTCGTAATTTTTCGGCATTCACTCGGTTATATGTTTCAAAATATTGGGCTTGCTGTTCTTTGTTACGCGCACGCCACGCCGCCGAATTTAATCGGCGGCGTTCGCGTTGCTCCAAAGTGTATTTTTGCTTTGCCATTAGAACGGGATATCGTCGTCGAACGCCGGGTCGTAGGGGTACATGCTGCCGGGGTAGAGATACCCCGGCAACCTACCGTTTACGATGCCCTCAAAGCCTCACCATGTGCCCTGCGGCGATCATAGCGGCGTCGGTCCAGTTGTTTTGCCGGTACGCCTCATAACGCGCGCCCTGTGGGTTTGCCATGCGATAGCCAGCCGGTGCGCCCAATGGGTCGAGGGTTGCCGCCGGAGGCGCTGCGGGGGCCATAGGCGCGCCCGGTGCTGCGCCCGCCACTGGTGGGGCAATAAAGCTTGCGGAAGGCGATACCGGCACCGGAGCCGCTGCGGCAGGTGTTGGCGCTGCCATTGGCGTGGCTGGGGGCACGTTCGCAGCCGGAGGCGCTGCGGGAGTCGCTGGGGCACCCATTGGGACGCCGGCAGGTGTGGGACTCGCTGGCACGCCCGGAGCAGCGGCAGGGAACGCAGCGGCACCCACGGGGGCAGCGGTCACACCGGCAGGCAGCGCGGCACGACCGAAGCCCACGGCACGAGGATCGGGGCCGCTTTGGATTTCCTTGTCGGGCGCTCGAAACGCGACCATGTTGTGGTTGACGTACACGCCGGGCTTTTGCGCGTTGCCGTTGCCCTCGACGGTGCCTAACACCTCAATCCAGAATCCGGGCTTAACGAGACCGGGTTGCAACATCGGGTTGCCTTGGGCGTCGAATACTTTCGCCGGGAACCTCG